>Ga0255384_10053_pt1 | contig 20474 bp, 28 predicted proteins | sample ANMaggSeSYBR01F7_FD_182106 | JGI IMG/M metagenome (GOLD analysis project Ga0255384, IMG submission 182106) | Sediment cell enrichment communities from methane seep in Santa Monica Basin, California, United Staets - ANME aggregate JGI... | ecosystem: Environmental > Aquatic > Marine > Cold seeps >... | reverse complement strand
TGTCCGGAATTGAGATTCCGGCATCGGACTGGTCTGCTGCCTCTGTCCAGCAAGTACCGAACTCACGGGACGGATTGAAACCGGTGAGACAGGCGCTGAACAATCGAACCTCTGCAAAGACAGAGTGAACGCTCTCCAACTGAGTGTCTGCAGCAAGGTGCTGTTGCGTCTATCGCTCGAACTTCCCCTGAGGCTCTCAGTGTGTGTGCTTCAAGTTTGTCTTGGGACTAATGACCAGAACACCCGAAGAAGAGTTCGATTATGGCAGGACCAGACTGGAGCAACATCAGAAAGACAGAATCATCCTCTCATACAATCCCCAGGCGACCGGCAGCCAGTCGAGTCAGAATTGCCGTAGCACAGGGCTCTCTATGACCAGTGTCCCCCCCATTGATTTCCCATCACACGAGATTGGCATAACACCTTATCTGTCGCACAGGAAGACACGTGAGCTCAGAGGAAGACTTATGTCATGTTGTATCGACCCTCCCACCCGCTCCTACTTGCTGTTGTCAGGAAGAAAGCGAGACCGCAAGGCACACCAGTCGAAATGACAGCAGAGGATACGGAGTTACGGAACACAAGCTCAGATAGTACTCGGTCTCACAGGGCAAGACACACGGATGTGAAGACCGTGCCACGTACGTGCGTGTTTACTCACAGCATCAATACAGGTAAAATCAACCGTTCGCACAGCACTCAGGAGGCCATAGTGGAAACCAGAACGCTCACGGTGAAAGAAGTCCTTAGCCCCAGCATGTTTCGTGCCGATGATAATCAGACCTACGTCCTTCGTGGTGTGCCAGATACGGACGATGATCACCCGCATTTCGAGGAAGCAAGAACCTTCGTCGAAGGCCGGATTCTGAACGTCGAACTTCGCATCGACATTGAAACCATCCACGAACTGGTGGACGAGGAAGCATTCCAGGTTGACGCCTACGACACTGCGTCAAAGCTACTGAACGTGCCACTGGCAGCGCACGTAGATGGCATCTACGTTGGCTACCCGATTATCGACACCACCAAGCACTAGTCTTTTCACGCTACTCGCGGCATCAGCCGTGACTCAGCGGGGACGAAGTCCTATTCCCTGCCCCGCATCCGTATGTTGCTGGTGATGTTGACTTCAAACGGCTGAGAACACTTCGGACAGGTGATCTCCAACGTCAGTGGTTTCTCCATGACCCGCTGAACCAGCGATGTCACGATGGAGTCCAGATTATCCAGCCGATCATCGAGCATTTTCACTCGACGATTCATCTGCTCGACATCTAGTTGCGGCTGGCTTGAGGTACCCTGACTATGTTCTCGCTTGGTCGCCAAACTACAAACTCCTCTCGATCACGCCCAACGACTCAAGCTCAGACCTATCCTGGTCAATCAGGCCATCTACCTGTTCGGAAACCGTCTTTTCAAGATACTTTCGGAAGGATTCCCTGGCGGCAGGCGAAGAGCGCACTGCCCGCTTCACCTCATCCCATTCATCCGTGATGATGTGGTTGATCTGCTCAGGGGTGATTGCCTCATTCCCTTCCACCATGGTCTCCATATTCTCAAGGACACGTCCGACCATCGTCCGTCTCAGTCTATCGAAAGAGAAGACCTCCTCCCAAGAATAGGGTCTCTCACTTCTTTTCTGTGCCATCGCAAGTAACCTCCAGTTCCTTCTCCTGCTTGCCACTAATCATAGGTACCACTCTACTGCGTGTCAAGGCAACTGCGCCTTGACACCATTATGGATTGAACACTTCGCGCTCTAGTGCTACATTGTTTCTTAGCGGCCAGACCGGAGGAGGTGGAACAGTGAACGACGTGGAAATCGGCCATGTGGTGGACTTCTTCGCCAAGCCTATCGTCGCGGGTATCCAGATGACGGCGGACGTCAGCACGGGCGACCTCGTGCGCATAAAGGGCCATACTACCGACCTTGAGTTCGTCCTGGCCTCAATGCAGATTGACCACGGAATGGTCAACTCTGCCGCATCCGGAGACCTCATCGGCATCAAGGTGCCGGACAGAGTCAGGCAGGGCGACGTCGTCTACAAGGTTACCGAATAGCGCGCATCAGATTCGCCATCTCAACAGCGCTGAGAGCAGCCGCGAATCCACGGTTGCCTTCCTTCGCTCCTGCTCTCTGAATTGCTTGTTCGAGGGTATCCGCCGTAATGATTCCCTGCACGACGGGCAATCCGAAGTCGAGAGAGACTCTGGCAATGCCTTTGTTCACCTCTGATGCAACGAAATCAAAGTGAGGTGTGCTTCCCCGGATTACGGCTCCAAGGCAGATAATCGCATCATACTCATGCTTCTCTGCAAGCAGCTTTGAAACAAGAGGAACTTCGAAACAGCCCGGGCACCATGCTACGTCTACCGCCTCATCGGCGACACCGTGACGTTTCAGCCCGTCTTTCGCGCCATCCAGCAACCTGAGCGTTATCAGGTCATTGAACCTCGCCACGACAATTCCGAAATGGAGGCCTTCTCCGATGAGCATTCCTTCAAACGACTTGGCCATTTCTATTCCTCCTCAATGCCAAGCTGATGTCCCATCTTGTCCTGCTTGGTCTTCAGATACCTTTCATTGTGTGGATTCGAACAGACTATCACGGGAACAGTGTCGACAATCTCAATGCCGTAGCTCTCAAGGCCGATGACCTTTCGCGGGTTGTTGGTCAGAAGACGAATCTTCTCCACGCCTAGATGCACTAATATCTGAGCTCCAACTCCATAGTCGCGGAGGTCAGCGGGGAAACCAAGCGCGAGGTTCGCCTCCACAGTATCCATTCCTCCATCCTGCAACTCATATGCCCGCAGCTTGTTGTGCAATCCAATGCCTCTGCCTTCCTGCCGCATATAGAGTAGTACTCCCCTGCCCTCATCGTTTATCCGCTGCATAGCAAGTGCAATCTGCTCACCACAATCGCACCGTCTGCTGCCAAAGACGTCCCCCGTGAGACATTCGCTGTGCACGCGTACCAGGACAGGTTCGCCATCTGAGACGTCTCCCATTACCATTGCTATGTGTTGGTTGGCATCCACACTACTGCTGTAAGCGAAGGCTCGAAACTCGCCGTACTTGGTAGGAAGCTGCGCTTCAGCTACGCGGGTGACTAGCGTTTCGTGTCTGCATCGATAGGCAATGAGGTCTCGAATCGTAATTATGCGCAACCCGTGCTGCTCAGCAATCTTCTCAAGCTCGGGAAGCCGTGCCATCGTGCCGTCGTCATTCATGATCTCGCAGATAACGCCCGCAGGCTGCAAACCCGCCACCTTCGCAAGGTCAACTATCGCCTCGGTGTGTCCCGCACGTGCGAGCACCCCACCTTCTCGTGCTCGTATAGGGAAGATGTGGCCCGGTCGTGCCAGGTCATCAGGCTTGGCATTCGGCGCAATCGCAGTCGCTACCGTTCTCGCTCTGTCCTCCGCTGAGATGCCGGTAGACACTCCCAATTTGGCTTCAATAGAAACCGTGAATGCAGTGCAGTTCTTTGACGTGTTGTCCTGCACCATGAGTGGAACCGCCAACTGGTCAAGTCGCTCCCCTGTCATGGGCATACAGATTAGACCGCGGCCTTCCTTGGCCATGAAGTTGATGGTGTCAGCATCCGCCTTCTCTGCGGCTATAGCCAGGTCTCCTTCGTTTTCACGATTCTCATCATCGACTATGATAACGAACCGACCTTTCTTGATATCTTCTATTGCATCTTCTATACGTGCCAGCATGTTTCTACTATCACCTCACATGAATCCATTTTCCTGCAGCAGTTCCCAAGTCACTCCGCGTACCGGCTGCTGTTGCAGTCGTTCGATATACCGGGCAAGCACATCAACCTCAAGATTGACGGCGTCCCCCGGCCTCGCTTCGCCCAGTGTTGTCTGTCCGTAAGTATAGGCTACAAGCGAAACAGTGAACGAATCTTCATCAAGTTTCGCCACAGTAAGACTCACTCCATCAATGGTTAGTGACCCTTTCATGGCCACATAGCGCGTAACATCTGCCGGTGCGCGGATTGTCATCAACGTAGCTGACTCTTCAGCGAGCACCGAGACGACGCTCCCAACACCGTCAACGTGCCCCAGCACGAAGTGTCCCCCCATCCTTGTAGTTGGCGTCACCGCCCGCTCAAGATTCACACGACTGCCGGCAAGGAGTGAGCCGAGTTTGGTCCGACGAAGTGTCTCGGGCATGACATCAGCGGTGAATGAATCTGCGTTGACGTGAATGACGGTCAGGCAGACACCACTCACACAGATGCTGTCGCTGACGCTCACATCATCGAGGATTGCGTGAGCTTCAACTGTGAGACTGTGAGTGCCGACTTGTCGGACTGTCCCGATTTCCTCGACTATTCCACTGAACATGAGATGGGAGCCGCCGTCCTCACATACCCGCTGACAAGAACATTGTCAGCAAAATTCTTAACCTCAACACTATCCAGGTTGAATGCATCTTGCACGGTTAACACTCCGTCACCGCCAACGGCCGTGCGTCCATCAGTGCCTCCAATAATAATTGGAGCAATGAACGCGAGCACTTTGTCCACCAACTTGTGGTCAAAAGCATATCCGAGAAGCTCGCTGCCACCTTCTAGAAGGACACTGACGATTCCCCGTTGCCCAACAGTCCTCAGAAGCGCCTCAAGGTCAACAAGACCATTCTCACCGGGTAGTTCGACAACCTCGACACCCGTCTTCTCAAGCAGTTTCCTCTTGTCGGTGTCGAACGGCTTCACGGTAGCGACCAACGTATGTCCGGGTTCATTAAAGACCTTGGATTCTATGGGAGAGCGTCCAGAGCCATCAGCGATAATCCTCAACGGCTGCTTCGAAGTACATCCACTTCGGCCACAACATCCCCTCGCAGTCAGGCGTGGGTCATCGGTAATGACGGTATTCACGCCAACCATAATCGCGTCCACAGTATGACGTACGCCATGCACAAAGCACCTGGCCTGCTCATTGCTTATCCATTGTGAGTGGCCGCTACGGGTAGCTATCTTCCCGTCGAGGCTCATCGCGAATTTCGCGATAACGAACGGTAGACCTGTCGTTGTGTGCTTTAGATACGCCTCAATCAGGCTGCGCGCTTCGTTTTCGTGAGCGCCAACGTAGGTCTTGATGCCCGCTTCATTCAACTCTGTAATGCCCCGGCCACTGACCACGGGATTCGGGTCAACCAGAGCAACGTGGACTTCAGACACACCGGCTTCGATAATAGCGCTGGTGCAAGGAGGAGTTCTACCGAAGTGACAACAAGGCTCAAGTGTCACATACAGAGCCGCGCCCCGCGCTTTGTCACCAGCTTGCTGGAGTGCCACGACTTCAGCGTGGTGTCCTCCCACCGGCTGCGTATAGCCCATTCCAACCACTGCCCCATCATTCACTACCACCGCGCCCACAGCAGGGTTTGGACTCGCGTACCCACTGGCCAACCTTGCCAGGGACAGCGCACAATCCATATGATTCGAAGACGGTATCGCTGCTATGTTGTTCTCCTAGCTCACAAACGCCCCATACCCTACTCCCACACCGAGACAATCTATACGTCACGCAAAGATATACGCGTACTTGCACAAAGTCAAACCAGATTTGAGAGTGTCTCCAGCAAAGCCAGCCCGCTCGCAAAGCATTCCGCCCAACCGACGGGGCAGCGACTCGATCAGACCGGCAACTTTGACTGCACCGAGCGGAGCTTCCCTTCCATGGTCAAGCCCTTGTCACGGCGCTCATCAATCTTCACCAGCGTAAGGACTCTGCATACCCGTTCGTCAAACGCGCAATTATGCACGTCGCGTACAACGTCAAGGATGCTGTCCAGCTCTCCCTCAACCACCGTTCCCATTGGTGTCAGTTGATATTTCACATCCGTATGTGCCCGTATAACCCCTATGGCCCTGGCTACGTAGTCACTGACCGACGGGCCAACGCCGGAAGGTACTACAGTAATTTCTGCTACCGCCATGTCACTACTCCGTTGCGTCAGACATCAGCGTGACTGAGTGCCTCGCGCCCTGTATTTGTTGATTGTATCAATCATCGTGGCGTAGTCCTGACTGTTCGATGGATTCCCTGGCTTGAGCCACTGTGTCAGTGCCTCAATCACGATATCCCGCACAGTACGACCTTGCTCAACAGCCGCAATCTTCACAGCCTTCAGCAATTCATCACTGCCAAGGTCGACGGTAATCCTGGTACTTTTTTGCGTCAAATATTCCTCCCTCGCACCACCAGACTCACCGCTATCCCGTGTCTGCGGTCTACTTGAAACAAGTCCAGTAGTCCTTCAGATGTCCCTGTAACTTGCCAAGCACCTTTTCGGTTTCGTCCGCGACGGAATCAACCTCGAAACATGCCGGTACAGGAACAGGCTCTTCAACATCGAGCCCAAAGTTGGCAATGCCAGACACCAGGGCAAGCCACACTGCCGGAAGCACTTCTATGTTGTAACCGGAACCGATTATGTCAATTTCTCGACTGCCACACTCTTGCGTCATCGCTCGTACTCTCTCACCAATCATCTTGAATCCGGCGATCGGCAAGCCCAGATTCGTCAGACCATCCGCAAAATGAGGGTCGGAGCCTCCATTCCGCACGATGACCTGGGGCTTGAACTCTCTCGCAATGGGCTCAACTATCTGCTCGAAGGCCATTCGATACGAGTCGATGCCTGCGTAGACAGGAAGTGGGACATTGACGGTGAGCCCTTTTCCCTCACCTTCGCCAATATCGTTGGCAAATCCGACACCGGGATACAATGTCGCAGGGTCCTGATGCAGGTCTACGAACAAGACCCTCGGGTCCCTGTAGAAATAGTCACAGGTTCCATTGCCCTGATGTGCATCAGTGTCAAGAACCATCACGCGTTCTACACCGCATTCTTCCACCAGGTATTTCGCCGCAAACGCGTTGTCGTTGTAGATGCAGAATCCTTCACCGAAATTCGGTTTGGCGTGGTGAAGATTCCCGCCAATGCAGATGACGAATTCCTCTCCCTCATTCATCACCAGGCCGACTGCTTTCTTGACCTGACCTATAGCCATCCTCGCCGCTTCCTCAAGCTTGCCCGGTTTTCCCCTTGGCAGATTGTCCAGAGAATGATACTTCGGGAAATCCATGCTTCCGGAGAAGGTCTCTCCAAGGTTGGCAGCACGAAAGTAGCCTGTGGTGAAATCGATGTATTCCTGACTGCATATGAGCAACAGGTCTTCTTCCGTACCAGTATCAGCAACAACTAGCCTGTAGTTGCCGTCCGCAGCTACATTGGCCTTCAGAATCTTGGGGAATAGGTCATACCTGTCACCACGAAATGGGTGACCCAACCCAAAGTCATACTCTCTCAACTCTTCCCTGTACAGGATGTTGACCGTCATGCTGCCTCCTTTCGGTTCCGAGTAAGGAAGCGTGCTAGCACTTCCTTGAGCTGGTTCATGTCACTTTCATACACGAATTCATCGATTCCGTGTATGCGGCTTTCCGGTCGAATGAGACCCAACCCGAATACCTTGCCAGACCACAACTGCGTGGCTGCTCCGGGAAGGTCCCCTGAAATCATCTCCCCGTAGAGACCCGTCGCTCCCGTTACGTCGCGAACTATGTCAGCAAGAATCTCCGCCTCAGGGTCGTCACACGGAGGTACCGGCTCAATCACGGACTCTCTGAGAATTTCCCACTCAGCGGATGACACGCCGCGAAGCGTTTCAACAATCTCTGCACGGGCATCCTTGGTACGCTCTTCCGGCAACAGCCGTCTGTCGATCGAGAATACACATGAATCCGGAATGATGTTGCGAGCCAGACCTCCCTCGATTTGATTCACGTTGAGGCGCGGTTCCATGACGGGTAACCCTGTATCAGGATGCGTCCTGGTCTCAGAACGTCGCCGTGTAACCCGCTGTTTCAGCGACAACACGGCTCCGATGAGGGCATTTGCGTCCTCCACGGCGTTCTTTCCCATGTGAGAGAGACCTGAATGCACAGACTCGCCCCGGACCATCACGTCCATCTGCAACACCCCGAGGTTCGCAATGGAAACGTATCCGAATCCTGCATCCATGCTCAAGACATGAGGCGCCTCTCCTGGAGCCAACTCCGTTGTCACGTACTCAAGCTGCGAGCGCTGCTGGGTCTCCTCATCCATCGTCACGAGTACGGAAAGGTCATACTCAAGTGGGACGTCCTTGAGACTCTCAAGGGCTCCCGCCAACACAGCGATGGACCCTTTCATGTCCGCTGCACCCCTTCCGTATATCTTCCCATCGCTGCGACGGGCCTCAAACGCAGGCCAGCCTTTCGCGGGCACTACATCAACATGGGAATACACGATAAGCCGTTCCCTCCCGGGGCGACGCCGATGACATACAAGCGCCATTCTCCCGTCACGGCCTTCTGCCGCAACAGCGGGGATGTCAACACGACGAGTCTCAAGACCAGCAGACTCAAATGACAGTGCCAGCAAGGACATTGCCTCACGGCATCCACTCCCATCGACTCCACTTGTGTCAATCTCTATGAGACGGCAGAGAATATCTAGGTGATCCACGGCTAGGAACGTTATTGTAGCCGATTTACAGCCGAAAGCCCATCCAGCATCGACTACTCAAGAGGTGAGCAGTTCACACAAATTACCAGGACCTGTCAGCCGCGAGAGCTGACACAACACGTTCTCTCAACGCCGCTACGCCTTCCCCTGTCACTGCAGAGACCAGCACGAAGTCAGACCGACTCACATTGAATCGTTCATCCATGTCATACGCCCCTACCTCGGTCCCACTCGCCTCCGCCAGGTCTATCTTGTTCAGCACGGTGACAACAGGTTTCTCGTTCAACCCCATATCTCGAAGAATATGCTCTACTGTTCCGTGCTGTAGCGATGCGTCGTGGCGCGTTATGTCCACTACGTGCACCAGAAGGTCCGCATCATGCAATTCCTCAAGTGTGGTTCGGAATGCAGATATGATGGAAGGAGGGAGCTTGTTGATAAATCCCACGGTATCCGTCATCAAGACAGTGGTGCCATCATCAAAACGAATTCTCCGGGTGACAGGATCAAGCGTAGAGAACAGCTTGTCCTCAACGATGACTCCCGCCTTGCTCAATACGTTGAAAAGAGTACTCTTGCCGGCATTCGTGTACCCGACCAGTGCGACGAGAGGTACGCCACCCTTGCGTCTCCGGTCACGGTGCAGCTCTCTATGGCGCGCCACTGCTTTCAACTCGGCCTCAAGCCGCTGAATATGAACCCTGATGAGCCTTCGGTCGGTCTCAAGCTGCGATTCTCCCGGACCTCGTGTCCCTATCCCGCCGCCGAGCCGCTCCAGGTGCTCCCACTTGCCGATGAGCCTCGGAAGAAGATAGCGGTGCTGAGCAAGCTCCACCTGCAGTTTGCCTTCCCGTGTACGAGCCTGCGCTGCAAAGATATCCAGAATCAACGCGGTACGGTCGATAACCCGGGTTCCCACCTCTTCCTCAAGAGATCTCTGCTGCCGAGGCGACAACTCGTCGTCACAGATGAGCAGGTCATACTCCCGTGAAGTCTTCAGTGCTACGAGTTCCTCAAGTTTGCCACGACCAACATAGTGCGTTGCTGAGGGTCTCGTCATCTTCTGCGATTCGCTCCCTACCACCACTGCACCGGCAGTGTGCGCAAGGCGCCCCAACTCCTCCAGAGAATCATTGACCGACCAATTGTCACGCGAATGCTGAGACTCTACCGCAACGAGCAGAGCCTTTTCCGGTTCTTCTTCCGTCTCAAACGTGAATCCCTTTATCGCACACCCCCCCGCCAACTCGCAAGACGTCGAATGCCCTCATCAAGACGATCATCGGAGAGAGTAATGGAGAAACGGATGTAGTTCTCACCGCGAGCTCCATAGCCGATGCCCGGAGTAACCGCTACATGGACCTGCTCAAGCAGTTCCCGTGTCAAATCAACACATGAGTACCCGTCCGGTACCCTTGCCCACACATAGAAGGCACCATCTGGAACCCTCGTCTTCAAGCCTATCTCTCTCAGGACTTTCACGAGCTTGTCTCTTCGTTTCTCAAGAATCGAGTTGTGCTCGCTGACGATTGCCTGTGATCCTCTCAGAGCCTCGACCGCAGCCAACTGAATGGCCTGGGGAATGCCGGAGTCAAGGTTCGATTTCACCGTGAAGAGAGCCCGAATCGCTTCCCTATTGCCAACTACCATACCAATACGCCAACCAGTCATGTGGTACGTCTTCGACAGAGAGTGAAACTCAACGCCGACATCCTTCGCACCCTTCGCCTGCATGAAACTGGGCGGCTTCTTCCCGTCAAAGTAGACCTCTGTGTAAGGAGCGTCATGACACACAAGGATGTCATTCTTGCGTGCGAATGCCACGGCCTTCTCAAAGAATTCCAGAGACGCGCCGGCTCCCGTCGGATTGTTGGGATAGTTGAGCCACATCATGGTAGCTTTGGCCAGCACCGACTCAGGTATGGCGTCAAGGTCAGGAAGGAAATTGTTCTCCTCTTTCAGCGGCACGAAGTACGGCACGCCACCCGCAATCATCGTGCTCATCGAATAGACAGGATATCCGGGGTCAGGCACTAGAACGACCTTGTCCGCCTCAGCAAAACAGAGCGCCATGTGGCCGATGCCTTCCTTCGACCCTATGAGAGGTAGCACCTCGGTCTCCGGATCAAGGTCAACGTCAAACCTGGCCTTGTACCAATCCACGATAGCTTCATGCAACTCAGGTAAACCATCCGACTCGGGATACCTGTGATTTGCCGGTGCATGAGCCTCTTTGCACAGTCTGTCTATGATATGAGCAGGCGTCGGCATATCCGGGTCACCAATCGCAAATGTAACAATATCGATCCCTTTCGCCCGCAAATCAGCGATGCGACGGTTGATGTCCACAAACAGGTACGGTGGAAGACGGTCAAGCCTTTTCGCGAACTGCATAGTCAATACTCCTTTGATATCACTCTGGCCACTCACCAGCGAAGACCCGCTTCACAGGCCCTCGCAATAGTACTTCATTGTCCTCTCCGTTCCACGTGACTGTAAGCACTCCTCCGGGAAGGTGTATCCGAACCATATCATCACAGTATCCCAGAAGATGAGCCATCACCGCGATGGCACACGCGCCAGACCCACACGCCAACGTCTCGCCTGCACCACGCTCCCAAACACGAGCCTCGATATCTCCGCGTCCAATGACGTTGGCAATCTCGAAGTTAACCCGCGCGGGAAACGCTTCATGCTTCTCCATCAGCGGCCCAACTTCCCTCAGAGGATACGAGGCAACAGAGTCCTTGATGAACGTCACCGCGTGCGGGTTGCCCATCGAAACCACATTCACCTCAACCGGAACGTCGCCGACAGCCAGCAACAACCCCAGCACTGGCACTCCTCCGTCCAGCACATGAACGGGAACCTGTGCCGGTTCGAAGATGGGTCTACCCATTGACACTTCTGCAGCGTCCTGCACGCCATCCGCCGCTCCAAGTACAGTCACGTGACGTCGCCCACCGAGCGTGTCGACGTCAAAGGCAGTTGCATCCACAATGCCGCTATCCACAACGTATCTGACGAAGCAACGCAATCCATTGCCGCATGCTTCAGCTTCGGACCCATCCGGATTGAACATCTTCATCACGGGTACCGACTCTGTGGGCGGAGCAACAAGGATAATGCCATCCGAACCGATGCCGCGACGACGTTCGCACATCTGCGTTGCAACTGCGGCCCAATCGTGCTCCGCAAAGCGAGCGTCGACCACAACAAAGTCGTTGCCTGCTCCGTGATATTTCACAAACCTCATCGGACTACTCCCTCTATCATGCGCAGCGCGCTGACCACCGCCTCGGATGGTCTCACATTGTCGAGCCACGTGATACGTTCATCTGTTGGACGAAACCACGTATGTTGCCTCCGTATCAATCGTCTCGTCTCTCTCTTCACTCTCATCACTGTCGTATCGATGTCGCTCTCACCTATCACGTATTCACCCACTTCCCTGTAACCGATGCTGGTCATTGCAGGAAGTGACGGGCTGTAGCCCATTTCAAAGAGGGACTTCACCTCTTCAGCGAATCCTTCCGCCATCATTCTATCAATACGAGCATCTACTCTGGCAAAAAGGCACTCCCTGTCAAGCCCGAGTCCCATGACTACGCAACCCTCCGGAATCGGACTCTTGCGCCACAGCAACTCAGAAGGCAGTCTCCCTGTTGCGTGATGCAACTCAAGAGCGCGAATGACCCGCCGAAGATTGGTGGACTGAATACGTGTGGCTGCTACAGGGTCTATCCGTTCCAGTTCTCCATGCACGGCCCCATTGCCCTGCACACTTGCCATATGCTCCATCTCCAATCGGAATTCAGCATCAGGAGGCACTTCGGGGACTTTCCATCCTTCCATGAGGGACCAGATGTACTGGCCGGTGCCACCCACGACCACAGGAACGTTCCCCCTCGACACGACTTCCTCGATAGCCTCCTTCGCCATGTGAAGATAGGTAGACAGGGAGAACTCGTCATCCGGATTGACGACGTCAATCACATGATGCCGAACGCGTTCTCTCTCCAGGAGCGATGGCTTGCTCGTGCCGATGTCCATGAAACGGTAAACCTGCCGACTATCGGCATTCACAATTTCGATGGGACTCCGGTCTGCCAGAGCCAATGCGAGGTCGGTCTTTCCAACCGCCGTGGGGCCAACTAAAGCAACGACAGATCTCATCCAACACGCATCAGTGCGCCACGTCCTCCTCCACCAAAGAAGTTGATTCCGACAAAGGTTTCATGCGCGCTATGCGCTCTCAAACACTATCTGACAGAACTCTTCAGCGCGAAGACTCGCGCCGCCGACTAGTGTTCCATCAATCTCACTCATGTCAACGAATTCCGCAACATTCTTCGCGGTCACGCTCCCGCCATACAGGATCCGCACATCCCGCGCCGCATCTGCATCCCATATATTCTCGAGCAAGTTGCGAATCTGCAGCACAGTGCCGTTCACTTCTTCAGCGTGCGCCGCTTTGCCTGTTCCTATCGCCCACACCGGTTCATATGCAACGACAATCTCGTTCAGAGGAGCGCTTCCCGCCAAGGCACCTTCCAACTGCATGGCAAGAACTTCGTCTGTCCTTCCCGCCGCGTTCTCCTCAAGACTCTCTCCAACACAGAGTATCGGCCGTATGCCGTGTCTCCGCAGGGCAGAGATCTTCTTTGAGATGGACTGTTCGTCTTCTCCAAACCACTTCCGGCGTTCGGAATGGCCCACAATCGCGTAACGGCACAGCCCCTCAATCATGAGAGGAGACACAGCTCCCGTATAGGCGCCCGCGTCCTCATAGAAGACATCCTGTGCACCAACACTCACCGGAGTGTCTTCAAGGACTTCGTAGACACTCTGCAGAGCCACAAATGGGGGAAATACTGCAACTTCCACCCCGACTACTGAGCCAAGGTCTTGTCGGATTAGCGTGGCCAATTGCACAGCCTCGCCAACGCTACAATTCATTTTCCAGTTGCCTGCCACAAGCTTCTGTCTCATAATGTTCATTCTCTCGCGGTGTTACATTCACCGAACCCGGGTCTACCTCGCATCAGCAAGCGCGTCAACACCGGGTAGTGTCCCCTTCTCCAGCAATTCCAAGGTGGCGCCACCTCCCGTCGAGACGTGCGTCACCAGTTCAGATAGTCCCATCTCGTGAACCGCATCAACGCTGGACCCACCGCCAATGACGGTTGTTGCGTCAAATGCCGTGAGGTAGTTGATGAGGCACTTGGTTCCCAGCGAGAACTGCGCTATTTCATATACGCCCATCGGGCCATTCCACATGATGGTATGGCAAGACTCAAGTTTGCCAGAGAAATAGTCTATCGTCCTCGGTCCAATATCCACTATGCCCATGTCTGAAGGAATGTTCGTCACGGGAACAATCCTGGTCCTTTCTCCTGCTTGCACTTTTCGGGAGACCAACACATCTACGGGCAGCAGTACCGGCACACCGCTCTTTTCGGATTCACGCAGGATGTCTCGTGCCACATCCAAACTGTCATCTTCAACAAGAGAATGACCGACCTCAAGCCCCCGGGCCTTCAAGAATGTGGCGGCAAGACCTCCGCCAACAAGCACGATATCAACCCTTGCAAGCATGCTCTTGATCATACCCACTTTGTCACTCACTTTGGCGCCTCCGAACACACACGCGAATGGGTGTACAGGCGAGGTGAGGAGTCCCCCAAGGGCACTGAGTTCCTTTTCCATGAGCAGACCTGCGACGGAAGGAATGAAATGCGTGATTCCCTCGGTTGATGCGTGTGCCCTGTGTGCGGTACCGAACGCATCATTCACGTAGACATCCGCCAGAGTCGCGAGTTGCTCTGCAAAAGAGGCGGCATTCTTCTCTTCTTCCATATGAAACCTGAGATTCTCCAGGAGCAGAACTTCACCATCTCGCAGTGCAGCCACAACCTTCTCCACCTCGGGACCGACGCAATTATCGACACAATTCACTGCTGTTCCAAGAAGCGCTCCGAGCGGGCCGGCAACCCGATTCATGCGCATATCTTCCACGACCTTCCCTTTCGGACGTCCCAGGTGCGACGCCAGTATCACACGAGCCTTGCGGTCAAGCAGATACCTTATCGTAGGAAGTGCAGCGCGAATACGGGTGTCATCGCTGACACTCCCGTCATCACTGAAGGGAACGTTGAAATCGACCCTCACAAAGACACGCTTCCCTGAAACATCTATGTCTCTAATTGTCATTTTCATGTTTGGCCCACCCTACCTCTTTCAGATTCGTCGAAAGAACTCTTGATGGGGCCCGCCAGTCTCGCCCAAGATTCAGACTACGAACCTTGCGCGTGACAGGGCTGGCCGCACCTCCCCTAGGAACTGACCGATGTACACGATAGGAACGTGTAGCTTTCGGGCACGGTTGGAGTTTCAAATGTTAGGCACGATGCATAACCGCTGTCAACACGCGTGCAACTAACTTGCTAGAGTCGTACGGGTGACATATAATTAGCACTTTACTGATTCGAGTGCTAATGGCCGGAGGTAATTGATGAATTGTTCCGAGTGTGGAAGCGCTCTGCTTCTTGACCGTACCGTGTTCCATTGTCCTTGTGGTGCCTACGTGCACGCATACTGCGCCGACAAGCATATTCTGCAGGCACACCGTCCGGCATTCGAAGTGGGGCATGTCGACCTCAATGGTGATTTCCATCCTGAAGGCGAAACCGCGCCTGTCGCCCAGCTTGCATCCTTTGACGAGGCTGCACCCTTGGAAGAGGGCGAACCGACGGCGACGGAAGACAGTCTCGAGGAAGTCGCGGAGACTGAACCAGCCCCTGTGGAAATCGAAAAGGCGAATGACGACGTCGATACCACTTCAGAATTGCCTTCCGAGGAAGATACTACGGAAGACAAGCCGACTGACTGATACCGTCCAGCAAAGGGAGATTGCAGGTGCCCATATACTCATACAAATGTGAAGAGTGCAAGCACGAATTCGATATTAGACAGAGCTACAAGGACAAACCGTTGGCTGCGTGCCCCGTATGTAAGGGGGAAGCCAAGCGCATGTTCTGTCCTGTGCCGATAGTCTTCAAGGGACTCGGTTTCTACACCACGGATTCGAGGGCCAGCGCAGCGGGTCCCGCTCCCAAGAGCGAAAGCTAGCTATAGACTTCACTTGCTGCAACAGGCAATGTTGCAGCAAGTGACTTCGTCCGACTTCCTCCGACACACGTTGTCTTGCCAACCACGGCAGCACAAGCGACCGGCAAACATGTCGCCCTGTTGCGCTCCAGTGTTGTTACTCCCCTACTACACCACACCTCCCGTTCCTGGCCAGGTCGAGGCAGAAGTGCAACTCAACTATTGTCAGTATGCAACCCACGCAGTGCTCCTGCCACAACCACACGCGATGTGGTGGAAGGCACCGCCTACCCGAAATTGTGCGTGCCATGCTAAACTTTACGTGTGTCCCTGTAGCTCAGCTGGATAGAGCGGCTGCCTTCTAATTCCAGAACAGGGGTACTACATGGTACCCCTACGTTTGCAGCAGTCCCTTGTTCTCCATCAGTTTGTTCCTGCAATCCCGCACTGTCACCCCCCGTCCAAAACAGTTTAGCGCGGATTTAGCGCGACTTTTCAGGTTCACGTCGAAGCTATCCTGCTTGGTAGACCAGGCCGCGACGTGTGGCGCACCAGAGACTACGTATTCATCGACGCCAAGAATAGGGTCATATTGCTGGCCTCAGCTCAAAGAATGGACTATGATACATAACATAGACATAGTGGGAGGTGGAGGGTAATGCCCAAAGAGAGCTTAGACAAAGCCACTAGAAAGGCAATCCTGGAAGCCCGCAGTATGGTACAAGCTATCGCCAAAGCAGATAGCGGCGAGGCCGAAACACGTAAACGGATAGACCATATCTTTCAGGCAGTCATGGGATACGACCGTTTCAAAGATATGACAGAGGAATACCAAATTCGTGGAGCTGGTGAGACCACACATTGTGATATTGCAATTCAACTCAGTCATGAAGAATCATCTAAACCGGAAATGCTTGTTGAATGTAAGAGGATAAACATCAACCTTGCTCCGAAGCATGTCGGGCAAGCTGCATCCTATGCCATCAACTACGGCTGTGACTGGGTATTGTTGACCAATGGCAAAGACTGGAGACTCTACCACATCACATTCACGAAACCTCCGCAGACCAAATTGGTAGAGTCCTGGAGCCTACTTGACGATGACCCCCTTGTCTTAGCCAAGAAATTTGAGATAGTCAGCTACAAGAATGTCAAGAAACAAGGCTTAGACGGACTATGGGAACGGCGGAACGTATTGACCGTCAGCAATATGCTTAAGGCCATGCTATCGGAAGAGTCAATCAAGCTGTATCAGCGTAGGCTGAAGAAGGATACGAGAGTAGCGATATCCCCTGAAGATATTGTCGGCCAGTTCCGCCATCTATTGAACGAGCCGGCGCTCTCTGAAATGGACAGAATCAAGATATCCCTACCAGCCAGACAGCAGCGTACTGCGACCAAGAAGGTTGCCAAGAGCAAACTAACCTCAGTAGAGCAAGACGCGGAGGCTGTGCTAGTCGAAAAGCAGTCGAATGACAGGGAAAGCTAGCGGGGAAACTCTATGGACTTGCGAAATGCCCTATACAAGGTAGCGCGGCTGATGGGTGACGCCAATGCCGTCAAGAAGGGCAAGATAGGAAAGAGGGTAGCCAGGCGGGCAGCCGGTAAGGTTGCTGGGCGCTCACTGGGCAAGCTATTCAAGTAACCCCCCTCAATGCCTTACCTGAACCTCTACCCCCTGCAGAATCCTATCTTGGTGCGTCTCAGGGCAAGGTCAAAGGCAGGCTCGCTTCCAGATCAGCATCTGAGAGGTCGCTCGCCTTCGAGTCTGGATTGTTTGTCACCAGCGCTGCCAGTTCGTCATCGGTCAGCTCGGGCACGTCCCGCGGACGGCAGCCAGCGTGGTATTCGAGCCTGTCGATACGACGCTGGAGGTCACTCACGCGTCACCTCCGTGCCCACGCCGTCCAGCACTTCGAGTGTCATCCGCTTGCAGTCCTTGTCAGTTGCCCAGATGATATCAAAGGCAATCGGGACAGGCCCGGGGTGAGCCGCCATGTATTCAGCTTTCGCCGCCGCTCGCTTGTCATCACTCGGCCGCCCCGTCTCACCGTACACTATCACGAGAGTTGGTCTAGGCACCCCTCCCAGAACGGTTGTCTTCTCCAGCTTAGCAATCCTGCTTCTGAGGTCGTTCATCGCTTGCCTCCCGGTAGCTTGCCCTCCAGGTCCGTCAGCCTTGCCTCAAGATCGGCTGTCTCCACCGCTCGCAGTCCGATGCTGATTAGGTAGCCCGCCGTTCTTGAACGCATGAACACGTCACCCTCATTACTCTCCAGCACTTCACGGATCAGGGCCGATAGGACTGTCAGTAGTGCGGATGCTGTGCGTATCTCTACGGGCGAATTCACCCGTAGAACCTTGAACCGGTCGGACTCCCCGGCCCGCCTCGAGCGCTGCCATTGTCTCTGGTATTCCTTCTGTCTCCCAGGGTCCTTGTAGGGCATGGCTAACTCTCAGCCACAAGCCTTATCGCGCCCAAGTTCAGACACCTGTTCTTATGCCGGGACAGAGTAGAACGTGACACGCCATACTCAGCCTCCAGTTCTCTCATCGGGCGGCCATCCTGCAAAGCCTTGTTGATTACTTCGACCTTCTCGTGCTGGCAGACTAGGCAGGCCAGCTCTATCTCGGGTGTCTCAGACTCGCCATCGAGTAACAAGCCGGTGTCAGTGGGGTACAGGTGGGTAGCCATTGTGCCTTTCCGGAAGCTGGCAAGGATGCTGACACAATACTCAAAATATGCGACTGCCTGCGCCGCCATGCCTGGCGACCGCTCACCGGGCTCGGTCATCTCCAGTGTCGGACACGCGAAGTCTGCCGGCAGCAGTTCACGAGGTACGCCTTTGACGGCGGCCGTGAAACTTCCAGCGTCACCGTAAAGGTAACACTGGCCAGGATTGCGTTCCCAACTTGGATTGGCCATTTGCGCGAGTTCACGCATTGGCTCAAGTGAAGGCGCTAGAGCATCCGTCATGGCGTCTCGTGCCTTCAGGAAGGCGTCTATGGCCTCACTCTGCTCTTGAACCTTGGCCTGGATAGCCTCCGCATTGCCTCTCAGTGCCTGTCTTCTGTCTGCGACCTTCGCCAGTTCTTGAACCTCAGCCTCGGTGGCTATCTCTGCCCTAATCTTGGCCAGCTCGCGACTCAGCGAACTGACGTCCTCTCCCTTTTCCAGAGTGCTAACGATTCGCTTCTGTAGTCTCTTGATCTCTCCAAGTCCGTCTGTCATATATCACCTCACTATTCGAAGAACTTCTGTCCCTCTGGCTCCTTGCCGGTCACCATGATGTCTAACTCGCGATCAGTGGCCTCAGGTTTGAGGCTCTTGAAAGAGGCTCTCAACCTGGCTTCAGACTCAGCCTTCAACTCCTGCCGCGCCCGTTCAAGCTCGGCTTTTGTGCGCCCTGCGAACCTCGATGACTTACTATGATTCATGCTATTACCCTCCTATCGTAGAACTACCAAACAGCCGCTCTCACGTCCCGCGGTTCTGTCACTCAAAGCTAGTGCCCCGAAAAGTCGCGCTAATTTCACGACATTCCTTCCAACTGACACTTCTTGGATGTTGGCTCTCCAACTGATATCTCTCACCCGTTGCATGCAACGTTTCATCCGTTTCATGCACCGTTGCATGCAAGGGGGGGTACTATAAGTACCCCTTGCAACGGCCACGTGCAACGGTTCATTGAAGAACCTCTGCGTCTACTGGCAAGCCATAGCGCCCATCATCGAGTGCGAGTACCAAACCCTTCTGACGAAGCCTGCGAAGTTCACCCCGGACGGTGCTCTCATTGGCACCGATTTCGTCTCGAATCGCTGACGGCTTCAGCAGTCCATCGCGCAGCAGGTCTAGTATCTTGGCCCTGACGCTCATCTCTTGGAGCATCCCTGCTGAGTCTCGCACGTCGGCACGCTGCACGGTGGTACGGTCAGAGAGGAATTCGAGCCGGAAGCCCAACGGCGGATGCCGTTTCGTGTTGTTGGCCTTCTTGTGAAACAAGCCGACGCGGATCTCGTCCTCGCCTTCTTCAGATTCTCTTTTGGCGTGCCAGACTTGCCGGGCGAAGTTGTGGAAGAACGCGGAGCCGTATATGGTCCGAGACTTCACCTGCTGATCTTTGCTCGTATGAGCAATCAGAAGCGAAGACACTTTGAGTTTCCGTATGGCACCAAAGAAACGCACGGCTGTCTCCGCTGCGTTGAGGTCACCGCCTGCTGCACCGGCTACTGAGTCCACGACGATGCACTCTGCGTCTGTCTCCGCAACTGCCCGCCGTATCGCGTCCAGGTCATCAGCCAGGGGCAACGCGCAGCGGCGGTAAGGAATTTCAACGTAGGGGACCCCGAGGCCGCGCGGGAGGCATTGCAGCCGCCAGCCGGATTCTTCCGGAGTCGTTTCCCAATCGAGCACCAAAACCTTCACCGGTTCGGCACCTGGCGTCAGTCCGAGGCCGAGATCCTTTTCGGGTAGTAGCAGAACGATCGCGAAGACGAGCGCCATCATCGACTTCGCCGATTCACCTTCGCCAAACAAGACGGTCGGCTGCCCCTTCAGCAGGACAGGCTCCAGCAGATGCGAGGGCCGGCTGTATCCCTGATCGGTATTCAGAACGTGGACCGGTTCGCCACGGCGCTCACACTCCAGCACCTTCTCTGAGAGTTGCTCGACCATCACGCGCCAATCTGGGCCAGGGAAGCGTTCGTCCAACTCTTTGACGAGGCCGCTCTTGGACCGGCCCGAGAGGAAGTTATGCGTCGTGCGCCAGACGTGCCGCCGCTCGCCACTATCCGCGATGCGATATACCACGAGCTCCCCAGT
>Ga0255384_10052_pt1 | contig 20555 bp, 19 predicted proteins | sample ANMaggSeSYBR01F7_FD_182106 | JGI IMG/M metagenome (GOLD analysis project Ga0255384, IMG submission 182106) | Sediment cell enrichment communities from methane seep in Santa Monica Basin, California, United Staets - ANME aggregate JGI... | ecosystem: Environmental > Aquatic > Marine > Cold seeps >... | reverse complement strand
GTTAAATAGTTAGCTAGTTACTTGGTTATCTGGTTAATTAGTTAAGATAGCGAAATTGTAGTGTAACGGGTTCGGTTCATTGAACTCGTTAAAAGAGGTGCCAAAAACCCGGGGCAGATAAATCCGCCTCCTATGTAAATAAAAATGTAATACAATAGTCGCAATATACAAGATAAAATCTTTTGATTTTGAATTATGGTTTTTCGTATTGAATTCTTACTTTAATAGAGTAATGGCATGGTGAGTTGCGCTATATTGTACTAACCAATTAACCAGGTAACTAACTAACGAAAGAGAAAGAGGAGAATCTTTTTTGTTAAAAGACGATGAAAGCATCTTAATTGACGGTGCCCAAAAAATAGGAATTAATCTTAATAAAGAGCAAATTAAAAAATTTTCCCAATATTTAGAATTATTAATCCAATGGAACCAAAAAATTAATTTAACTTCTTTAAAAACCCCCAAGGAAATAATTATTAAGCACTTTTTAGATTCTATTAGCTGTATAGAGATTATTAATAAATATATTGATATAGAAGGAATAAGCATTATTGACGTAGGAGCAGGCGCAGGTTTCCCGGGTGTGCCGATTAAAATAATATGTTCTTCTATTAGACTGTCTCTCCTGGAAGCGAGGAAGAAGAAAACTATATTTCTGGAAAAAATAACAGAAGAAATAAATCTTCAACAAGTAAAGATACTTAATGGTAGAGCAGAAACTTTCGGGAAAGGCGCAGATTACCGGGAGAAATATGATATAGCCCTATCCAGAGCAGTAGCTCGCCTAAATGTTCTTAGCGAATATTGCCTTCCTTTGGTAAGGGTGGGAGGATTATTAGTGGCGCAAAAAGGAAGATCGTATAAGGAAGAAATAGACAAAGCTCTCAAGATAGTTCAGCTTTTAGGCGGAGAGCTGATCGGAGTGGAAAATGTTCAAATTCCCTTTATAAATCAGGAAAGATATTTTTTGGTAATCAAAAAAATAAAAGATACTCCTTCAAAATACCCCAGAAAAGAAGGTCTTCCCCAAAAAAGACCTTTGTAATTTTGAAATATTTTTGATAATATAAGTAATATATTACAAACAAGTAAAAACGAAAAGCGAAAAACGCAAAACCATAGATCAAAATTAAAAATTAAGATAAAGCTGAGTTGATAATCGATTTGTTTTACCTAATACTAATGACTAATTTGACTGGAAGGCTGGAAGACCGGTGGACTGGCAGATTAATTACTCGTTGAATGATGAGTTAGCGTTAAAAAAAAGATTAGTTGTTACGTATTACAGTCACACAGTTAAAGCAACTAATATTAATTGGATAATTGGTCAATTGCAATCTGTATTAACAAAAAAGTGTTCTACGTGGAACATTAACTGTCGTGAACAAATGTTCTGTAGTTAAATTTGTGGAATCCGATACTCATCTAAATAATAATAATTTAATTGTATCTCTTAATTCGTTAGTTAGTTACTTGGTTAGCTGGTTAATTAGTTAAGAGAATTAGCGTAGAGTTTGAAAGTAAAAAATAAAAAGCACAAAGTTAAATTTATATATCGTATCTCGTTAAGAAAATAGAAATCAAAAGGCACAAAGAAACAGAGATGAGTAATATGCGGCAATTTAATAGTTGTATATCCTAGATTACTGGTTTCTTCTCTTTTTATCATTTAAATCCGAACGCAACACACAATACGCGAACGATATACGAAAAAAGGTTTTGAGTTTTGAATTATGGTTTTTCGCTTTTAGTTTTAAATTTTTAGCTGCATACTGACAACTGAAGAATTGTATTTAAAACTAACGACTAATTTATAATTTGTGTAATCTGATATTCGTCTGTGTAATTATTTTAGGAGAATCTTTATGAACAGAGTCTTGGCAGTCACCAACCAAAAAGGTGGTGTAGGTAAAACCACTACCGCAGTAAATTTAAGCACTTCCATCGCCTTGCACAAAAGAAAAACTTTGTTAATCGATATAGACCCCCAGGGGAATACTAGTACCGGCATAGGTTTGGATAAAACAAAAATTAAAAGATGCATCTATGATGTTTTGATTAATCAAGCCTCCATAAAAGAAATTATTTTACCGACTCAGGTGAAAAATTTAGATATTCTGCCTTCTACTATTCAATTAGCTGGAGCAGAAATAGAATTAGTTAATTATATCTCCCGGGAAAATAAATTAAAACACGCAATTAAACCAATAAAGGAAGATTATGATTATATAATTATTGATTGCCCTCCTTCCCTGGGTCTTTTAACCCTAAATTCTCTTACTGCTGCTGATGCGGTTATTATTCCCATACAGTGTGAATATTATGCTTTGGAAGGTATTGGGCAATTACTAAATACTATAAATTTAGTCAGAGAAAACTTGAATTCATCCTTGGAGATCGAAGGGATCCTGCTGACCATGTATGACTGCCGCACAAATCTTTCTCGTGATGTTATAAAAGAAGTTAAAAAATATTTTGAGGGAAAGATATTTAAAGCAGTTGTTCCCCGAAATGTCAGAGTTAGTGAAGCCCCCAGTTACGGCAAACCGGTTGTGTTATATGATGCAAAATCTAAAGGGGCGATAGCTTATAAAAAATTAGCCCGAGAGGTGATATCAAATGGTTAAAAGAGGATTGGGAAAAGGGTTAGAAGCTCTTATTCCTAAGGTTGAACAAAAAGAAAAAAGTTTTGTTATTGAGATGGACGTAGAAAACTTAACTCCTAACCTTTTTCAGCCCCGTAAAAATTTTAATAATGAAAAAATGGAAGAACTGAAAGGGTCAATTAAGAAACACGGAATAATTCAACCAATCGTAGTAAGGAAAATGGCTAATGGGTATGAGATTGTTGCCGGAGAGCGCAGGCTAAAGGCCGCCAAAGAGATCGGATTAAAGAAGATACCGGCGATTATCAAAAGCATTAATAATGAAAAAAGTTTAGAAATTGCCCTGGTGGAAAATATTCAAAGAGAAGACCTTAATCCTGTTGAGCAGGCTAATGCCTTTAAAAGATTGATAGATGAATTTAATCTTACCCAGCAAGAATTAGCAGAGGCAACCGGAAAGAGCAGGGCTTTGGTCACCAATACCATAAGACTGTTAAAACTAAATCCGGAGATACAAAAAAATATTACTGAAGGGAAAATATCTTTCGGTCATGCAAAATTATTATTAAGCATAGAAGATGAAGAAATACAAAGTGCGGTGTGTGAAAGAATAATCGCTAATGATTTATCGGTAAGAGATACCGAGCGCCTGATTAAAAATATCGGAAAGGTGCAAAAAAAGCAATTTAAAGTTAGAAATATTACCATTGAACATTTTCCCGATGTAGAGGGAAAATTAAGAGATATTTTAGGGACTAAGATAGGCATACTATATGACGGCAAGAAAGGGAAGATAAGTATAGAATTTTATAGCAAAGAAGATTTACGAAGAATCGTTGACCTGTTGTTGAAAGAAAGATAATGAAAGTCGTTAATTAATTAGTATATCGTATATCGAAAAGAAACCAGAATAAAATCGTATCGAGTATCGCGTTAAGAAAATCAGAACTCAAAACTATACGCTAAACGCTGTACGCTCCACGCTAGAGCTATAATAGGTAGGAAAAAAAAGAAAGGATGGTTTAAAATGGGTAAAGAAAGTTTTAATAATTTAATTTTTGTTTTGTTTTTAGTGGTTACAATTTCCATCTCCGGGATTTTTTTGGCTCTTTCTTTGAGATTATTTTCCTTGGAAAATTTTTTCTTTAAAACAAATTACTTGATATACTCTAGTTTTATCAACCAGATTGTCTTGGGTCTAGTGGGTGTTTTATTAATTTTTCTGGCCATTTATTTAATCTGGCAAAAAACCCAAATTGATAAGGGAAATTTATCCGTAGTACAAAAGACTTCATTTGGGGAAATTAAAATTTCTATCGGGTCTATAAAACGTTTGGCCTTAAAAGTGATTAAAGAGATGGCGGAGATTACGGAAATCAGACCAGAAGTCAACATCTTAAAATCCGGGGGAATAAACATTGACCTTCACCTTTCCGTAAAACAGGATGTAAATATTCCTGAACTTTCGGAGAAAGTGCAACGAAAGTTAAAAGAATATCTCTTGGAAACAAGCGGGATAGAAACGAAAGAAATTAAAATACACATAGATAAAATATTTTATGGAGACAAAAAATAAATTAAATAAGTTTTAAAAAAAGGTGGTGAACAAGAATGTCAGATAAAAAGGTTATTAAAAAAAATCCCCAAGAACAAGAATTGGGGAATATAACGGTCTCCAAGGAAGCAGTAGCGGTAATTGCCTCTTTGGAAACCGTAAAAGTTAAAGGAGTAGTCGGTATCACCAGCGGGCACAGAGGTAGTTCTCTTAATACATTGTCCCGGAAAGACCTGGCTAAAGGGGTGGAAGTGTGGATGAAGCCGGGAGAAGCGGCAATTACTATCCCTATTATTACAGCTTACGAAGTAGGAATTTTTAAAGTAGCTGAAGAGGTACAGTATAAAGTGAAAAACGCAATTTGTTCCCTGACCGGTTTAAAAGTTTCTAAGGTCGATGTTAATGTTCAGGGGATTAAATTTAAAGAGGAAAAAAAGAAAATAAAAAAGGAAACACCGAAGGAAATGCAGAAAGAAAAAAATAAATCACAGAAAGAATAAATTGGTGAAATTGAAGTGACAGAAATTATAAAATTATTGGCGGTAATTGTAGTAATTATTTTCTTGATAAGAAAGAAACGGAATTTAGGGCATGTTATACTACTAGCCTCCTTGTTGTTAGGGTTATTATTCGGATTGAATCCCAAAGAAATAGGAATTAATTTTTTACAAGCTATAATTGACCCGGTAACTATTAAATTAATCGGAGTAATTGTGCTGGTTCTTTTATTAAGCAGTATTTTAAAAAGGATAGAAAGCTTAAAGGACATAGTTGATTCTCTTCAAAAATTAGTAAAAGACTATAGATTAATATTGGCCTTTATCCCTTCTTTTTTGGGTTTACTGCCCATGCCGGCCGGAGCCATGTTTTCCGCTCCTATGGTTAAAGAGATAGGAGACAGGGCAGGGCTTAAGCCCGAAGAAGAAATTTTTGTAAATTACTGGTTTCGCCATATTTGGGAATTTGTTTGGCCTCTCTATCCCAGTATCATATTGCTTTCCGCCTTATTGAAGGTAGAAATTCGAGAGATTATAATTGTTCAATTTCCCATATCTCTTGTTGCCCTGATACTGGGCTTGATCTGGGAGCAAAGATATCTTAAGAGAGATGGAGCAAGTGATAAGAGAGCGAATTTTGGCTTAAATTTAAAAAAACTGTTCTTGAGTACTTGGCCTATTCTTTTGGTCATATTCCTGGTTATAGTTATAAAGATAGATTTATTAATTTCCCTGATTTTAGTTATCCTGTCCTTGCTTCTATTAAACAGGTCTAAAATAAAGACAGAAGTTACATTGGAGATTATTAAAAAAGATATACCTTTAAATACAGTAGTTTTGATAGCAGGAATAATGATCTTCAAGAGAATATTAGAAACCACCGGAGTAATTATGGTTATCCCCGGATTTTTTGCTGAATTGGGCATCCACCCTCTGGTTATTCTATTTTCCATTCCCTTTTTAATTGGGATGCTTACCGGGATTACTTCTGCTATTGTCGGAATAGGTTTCCCAGTCCTTCTGCCCTTTATCGTTGTCCAGGGAGAGGTTAATCTTAATTATGCTATGTTTGCCTTTGTTGGCGGTTATATGGGGCATTTGCTTTCTCCCATGCATCTGTGCCTGATAGTAACTAGTGATTATTTCAAGGTAGATGTGGGGAAAATATATAAAATGTTAATTTTACCTGTAATAATCATCGCTCTAAGTGCTCTTATTTTGGTAATAGTTAGAACATAGATAAGAAATATTTACAAATGATTATATAGATTATAGACGGAAGGAGGAGCTAATATGAGAAAATCACCCAAAGAAATAGAGATAGAAAATGAAATATTGGTAATGTTGAGCGGAAAGCCAGCCATGGCAGCTTCTTTAATTTTTAATGATGAAGAAGCACAGGCTTTACGGAATTACGCCAATACAGTATCTATAAAAAGATTAGGTTATAATGATCATGGCCCGGTGCATATGAATAAAACAGCGGTAAATGCTTTGATTATGTTTGATATATTAAGTAAAAGCGGAATTAAATTTAACCTGGAGGAAGAAAAAATTGGCACCGCAGAAGATAGTAAAGTGGCGGTATTAATATCATCTCTATTACACGATATCGGTATGTCAGTAGGTCGGGAAAATCACGAGCTGTTGGGAACCGTTTTTGCAACACCGATTATCGAGAGGACCCTAACCAGGATTTATGATAAAGATATTGAAAAGAAAACTATTGTTCATTCTCTAATTATCGAAGGTATTGCAGGACATATGGCCACTCAAGATATCCATTCTCTGGAAGCCGGGCTGGTATCAATCGGAGACGGTTGTGATATGGAAAAGGGCAGGGCACGGATTATTTTTCTCTTATCCCGTACCCCTAAAGTGGGAGATATTCATAAATATTCTGCCAATTCTATTGAAAAATTAGAGATTATCGAAGGAGAAGAGAAACCGATTAGAATAGTTGTAGAGATGACCGAGTCGGTCGGTTTTTTCCAGATAGAAGAAGTTCTCTTTCCGAAAGTCTTAGCTAATCCGGCAAAACCCTACGTAGAGCTTTATGGTAAAGTAGCGGGAGAAGAGATGCGACGGTATTTGTAAAGGATAGCGTAGAGCGTATAGCGTTTAGCGTATAGTTTATAGCGAAAAACGCAAAACGTAAAACTATAGCTCAAAATTTATAATTTAAATACAAAGAAATTACTAAATAACCCGAGGCGGATAAATTCCGCCCCCTACAAAAAAACAATGTATTTTGCCATTGCGAATAAAGTAGAATGATAACCGAAAACCCATATTTAATACTAATGACTTATAATTGGCCAATCGGTGAATTAATTTTAACTGGTAAACCGGATAACCGGATAACTGGCAAATTAATTTGGAGAGAGAGTATGCAAAAAAATAATCTTCATTACCAAAGTACCCGAGGGGACAAGAAGAGAATCTTATCCACACAGGCAATTATTAAAGGCATTGCCGATGATGGGGGACTATTTGTCCCCGAAACCATTCCTCAAATAAGCAAGGATTTATATAAAATTAAAAGTACTGATTATAAAGAATTAGCCTTTTTGATAATGAAGGAATTTTTAACTGATTACCGTCAAGACGAGTTAAAAGATTGTATAAATAAAGCCTATGATAATAAATTTGATACCGAGATTATTGCTCCTTTAAGCAAAAAGATGGGAGTATATTTTTTAGAGCTTTATCACGGCCCGACCCTGGCTTTTAAAGATATGGCTTTATCTCTGCTCCCCCATCTTTTAAAAAAAGCTACCCGGAAATTAAATCTTAGTCAGGAAATAATTATTTTAACCGCTACTTCCGGTGATACCGGGAAAGCTGCCCTTCAAGGTTTTGCTAATGTAGAAGGGAGCAAAATAATAGTATTTTTCCCTTATAAAGGGGTCAGCAAGATACAAGAAAGGCAGATGCTCACCCAGGAAGGGCCGAACACCTATGTGATAGGCATAAAAGGAAATTTTGATGATGCCCAGAGAGGGGTAAAGGAGATATTCAAAGACCCGGCATTTAACAAAAAGATAAAAGAAAGAAACTATATCTTTTCTTCGGCAAATTCTATAAACATAGGACGCCTAATTCCTCAAATAGTATATTACTTTTATGCTTATCTAAATATGTTAGGTGAGGGCGAAATTAAGAACGGGGAGAAGATAAATATAGCCGTTCCCACCGGTAACTTCGGAGATATTCTTGCGGCTTACTATGCGAAAGAGATGGGATTGCCGGTTAGCAAATTAATCTGTGCTTCTAATGAGAATAAAGTACTGGCAGATTTTTTTGAGACTGGAGTCTACGATAAACGGAGAAAATTAGTAATGACTATTTCTCCTTCGATGGATATCCTAATATCCAGTAATCTGGAAAGATTACTATGGGCGATAGGCGAAAGGGATACAAAAAAGGTAAAGGAGTTAATGAATTCCTTAAAAGAGAAGGGTTATTACCGGATAGATTCTGAAATGAAGAAGAGATTAAAAGATTTTTATGGTGGATTCGTCTCCCAGGAAGAATCCCGTCAATGCATAAAAGAGATATTTGAGAAGTCGAAATATTTAATTGACCCCCATACAGCAGTAGCTTATACAGTGTATAGAAAATATATCAAGGAAACCGGAGATAAGACCAAGACAGTTATTGTGGCCACAGCCAGTCCTTTTAAATTTACAAAAAGTGTGATGGAATCAATAAATAGCTGGTATAAAAAATTTGACGATTTTGAATTAATAAAAAAGATGTCCGATTTAGCTCAAGTTGCCATTCCTCTGGGGATAAGAGATATTGAGAAAAAGTCTATCCGGCATAAAATAGTTTGCGAAAAAGAGGAAATGAGGGCAAAGATAACTGAAATTCTTGAATAGTCGTTAGTATCAAATGCAAAAATAATTTCGTATCTCGTATATTAGCGTAGAGCGGATAGCGCAAAACGCAAAGTTATAGCTCAAAATTTAAAATTTGAATATATTGATTTTCATTTTTCTTATCTTGCAAGCTATGTAGTAAAAATAAAAAGATAAAGAAGCAAAAACTAAAACTTAAAATTTAATATTGAGAGAAAAGTTTTGAATTTTGAATTATGGTTTTTCGCTTTTCGTTTTAAGCTTTTAGCTGTATAATGATAACCGTGAACTGAAATCTAAAAACTAAAAACCGTAAACCCGTTTTATGCTAATAAATAATTTATAGAGAGGGAAACTAATATGAAAATATCTTTTTTAGGTGCTGCCAAAATAGTTACCGGTTCTAACTATTTAGTTGAAACTAAAAATATTAAATTTTTAATAGATTGTGGAATGTTTCAAGGGAGTAAATCTATTAACCGGATGAACTATGAACCTTTCAGCTTTAACCCCAAAGAGATTGATTTTATGGTTCTATCCCATGCTCATATAGATCACAGCGGTAGAATACCTAAGCTGACAAAGAAAGGTTTTAAAGGTAATATATATACTACTAAAGCAACTACCGATCTATGTTCTATCATGCTTCCCGATAGCGGATACATTCAGGAGATGGAGAATAAATGGGACAATCGGAAGAGAAGAAGGTCAGGAAGAAAGCTAAGAGAGCCTCTTTATACCGTAAAAGAAGCAGAAGAGAGCTTAAAATATTTTAAATCGGTTCTGTATAACCAAAAAATAAAATTAAACGAAGAAGTTGTTTTAAGATTTAGAGATGCCGGGCATATATTAGGGTCCTCCATAGTTGAGTTGTGGATAAAAGAAAATAACAAGGAGACTAAATTAGTATTTTCGGGAGATTTGGGGAGGCGGGATAGACCAATTTTAAGAGACCCTTCTCTTATCGATGAAGCAGATTATCTGATTGTAGAATCTACTTATGGGAATAAACTACATCACCCTTCAGAAGATGATGCTAAGGAACTAATCTCTATTATAAATACTACCGTAAGAAGAGGCGGGAATGTGGTAATTCCTTCTTTCGCCATAGAAAGAGCCCAGGATATAATTTATGAGTTAAATAAATATTATACTGAATATATTAAAACTGAAGACCAAGATTTTTTAAGTGTACCGGTTTACGTAGATAGTCCGCTAACTATCTCGGCGACAGAGATATTTTTAAGAAATCCAGATTGTTTTGATGAAGGTACCTTAAAACTTATAAATATAGGAAATAACCCTTTGGATTTTCGTAATTTAAAGTTTACTCGTACCGCAGAAGAATCTAAACAGATAAATTTTTTTAAAGAAAGTAAAGTGATAATTTCAGCCAGCGGGATGTGTACTGCCGGTAGAATAAAACATCACTTAAAACATAATCTGTGGAGAAAAGAATCCAGCATCGTATTTGTCGGCTATCAAGCCAATGGTACTTTGGGCAGAAGGATAAAAGAAGGCGAAAAAGTGGTCAAAATATTTGGGGAAGAAATCCAGGTAAATGCTAAAATATGCTCTTTGGAAGGTTTTTCGGGACATGCTGATAGAGGGGAGATAATACGGTGGATAAAAAGTTTTAAAAATAGACCTAAAAAAATATTTGTGGTACACGGAGAAGAGGAAGCAACCGAAGAAATTTCCAGAAAAATCGAAGAAGAATTAAAAATTAAAACCCATATCCCAGAATTAGGAGAGACTTTATCTATTGAAGGAGAAAGCGTTTTGCCTGAAGAGAGATTAGAGATAGATAGAAGAAGTAAAGAACTTAAAGAAATAGAGGAGAGTGCTGAAAAATTAAAATCAATATTCTTGCCAACGTTCCAGAGATTAGGATACAAGACTAATGGTAGTACTGGTAGTGAAAAATTAAACAACATAAAAAATAAATTGATTGAGATACAAAAAAATATATTAGATTTAAATATGATAATTACTGAGAGGAAGGATAAAAAAGGAAATAAAAAATAAAATTATTTAAGTAGGGGCGTATTGCAACACGCCCCTTGATAAAAGCTAAAGGTTAAAGCATTTTCGCTTCCTTAGCTGGATTGAGGTAAGTAAATTAAAGAATAGGTTCAAGTTTTTCTTGTAACTTTTCTTTAGGCATTACTCCTACTGTTCGGCCAACTTCCTCGCCTTCCTTAAAGACGATTAGGGTAGGTATGCCCTGGATACCATATTGAGCTGCAATGTTCTGGTTCTCATCGGTATTTAGTCTGCATACCTTAAGTTTACCCACATTTTCCTCGGCTAATTTTTCAATGATTGGTTCTAACATCCGGCAAGGCATACACCAAGGAGCCCAAAAATCTACCAATGTAGGGATGGTAGATTCCAAAACTTCCTGCTTGAAGTTATTTCCATTTACTTCTACTTCTAATGATTTACTGTTTTCCATCGATTCTTTCCTCCTTTATTTTTATTCTTGATGAAAAGTTTTAGTAACCAATTCTAAACCTTCCTTTATTAAATCAAATTCTTTTGTTGATAATTTTTCTCTAATTCTTTTTTCACAGTTATTCCTTTCCCGCTCAATATCGTCTTTAATTTTCACTCCTTTGGAGGAAAGAGATAAAACGAATGATCTCCTGTCTTCCGGGTTGGTTACTCTCAACAGGTACCTTTTTCTGACTAAGCCGTCTATTATTCTGCTTCCCCGGGAATTAGATAGACCCATTTTTTTAGATAAAACATTACAGGGTATCCTTTCTGTTGTCTTAATTTCCATAATTGCCTTGTATTCTGCCAAAGAGACATTACAAAGAGCCCTAATTTGTTTTTCATCTATCAGGCAATCTTTTTTTAATTCGATTATCAGGTCTACCAGTTTTTTCTCCATCTTATTATCAACCTCAGTGCTATTAGCAATATTTGCTATTAGCAATTATAAGGGACAAAAAATTATTTGTCAAGTGTTTTTAAAAAAATTTTTAATTTTTTTAAAATTTTGCTCTTATGGAGAGTGATTTCAAAGAAAGCAAATACCAAAGATTCGTTTTTGGTATGGTATTATATACAGTAAGCATGATGTGGTAAAATAAACAACGGTAATCAATATCGAGTATATCGTATCGCGTATAAAATACAGTAACAAGTAATATGTAATGAGTAATAAGATTAGATTACAGAAATTATAAAAACAGGTACTTATCACATGTTACACATTACATCCCCTTGTTGGTTAGCTAGTTGAGAAAAAATAATAAGGATAATTATTCTTTCCAATTACACTACCAAAGTTTTCACTAACACACTAATATACTTAAATATTATATTTGAAAATATAGCAAAATTAATTTTTACAGGAGGTAAAATGAAAGATAAGCCAGTGCGGTTAGAAGAAGATTATGAACTTATTATAAACAGTTATTCCCACCAGGGAGAAGGGATTGGTAGGATTAATAATTTTACCATTTTTGTACCCGGGGCAATTCTTGAGGAAAGAGTAAGGGTAAAGATTATTGAAGTAAAAAAGAATTTTGCCCGTGGTCAATTAGAAGAAGTCATTTTGGCCTCTCCCCATAGAATAAAACCCCTCTGCCCCGTTTACCATCTCTGCGGAGGCTGTCACTTGCAGCATATGGATTATGAAAAACAGTTAGAAATGAAAAAAGGAATAGTAGAGAATGCTTTGGACAGGATAGGCAATCAAAACATCAAAGCCTTGACCGCCATAGGGATGAAAGACCCCTGGCGTTATCGCAATAAAGGCTATTTTCAGGTGAACCGGGAAAAAGGGAGGGTGCAATTAGGGTTTTACAAAGCAGGCAGTTATGATTTTATACCGGCCGGCGGATGTGTTCTATTCAGTTCGCAAATTAATAAATTGCTTAGTTATTTAGAAGAACAATTAAGTTTGCAAAAAGTTACTGTATATAACAGCAAGACCGGGGAAGGAAATTTAAGGAATATTTTAATAAGAGAGAGTAGGAGCACCGCTAAAATAATGATAGTTTTTTTTACCAAAGAATATAATCTTGGTTTTGAGCAAAATGTTTTAAATGATCTAGTCAGAACATTCCCTCAAGTGGCCTCTATTTATCAAAATATTAACAGGAGCACTAAAGCGGTTTTGCTAGGAAAAGTTTTCAGGCTTTTGAAAGGGAAACCTGATTTGGAAGATGCCCTTGGCCTATTTAAATTTAAGATATCGCCCCGGTCTTTTTTCCAGGTTAATATGACTCAGGCGGAAATATTAAATGAAAAAGTATTAGAGTATGCAAATTTAAGCGGAAAAGAGACGGTTATCGATTCTTATTGCGGAACAGCGGCTATTTCTATCTATGCGGCCAAGCAGGCCAAAAAGGTGTATGGTATCGAAGTAGAAAAAAGCGCTGTCGGGGATGCTAAAATTAATTGTGAATTAAACGGTATTTCTAATTTAAAATTATTTAGCGGAAAAGCAGAAGAGTGGCTCTATAAATGGAGGAGAAGCGGCGAAGAAGTTCATCTTGTTATAGTGGACCCGCCCCGCAGAGGTTGTTCTTCAAAAGTTTTAAAAGGGCTTATAAAGATTAAACCAAAGAAAATTATATATATATCCTGTAATCCGGCAACTTTGGCCCGTGATTTAAAATATCTCACCAAAGATAATGATTATAAATTGAAAAAAGTTTTGCCTATAGATATGTTCCCACAGACGCGTCACATAGAATGCATAGCATCTTTAGAAAGGTGACTAATAAAAAAGCAGTAAAATTAAACGAACTATAATGGAAACAATTGCCAGGGAATAAAGGGTAGGGAAGATACCCTGTCTTCTCATTTCGTTGGCTATCAAACCCGGAATTATGTAGCCTATGCTCCGGAGCTCGATCCCGGAAATAGGCATTGTAATAATAATCTCTTCGATTAACCATTTTAATAGAAAGCCGATAAGTATCATGGCTAAAAATCTACGCCGACCGTATAGAATCATATAATTAGAAAGCATTTTTACTGCAAAATAAGTTAGTAAAGCTACCACTAAAGTTACTAATATTCTGATTGGCTGATCCAGGAATAAGGCGATATAACCGGGAACTACTATCCCCCCGGGAGAGAGTCCTACTATTTCATAGAAGGCAAAACTTACCACCATCCCTATTCCGATAGCTTGATATATCATTTAATTTCTCCAAACTTGTTAAAATATTCTATTAATTTTTGACCAGTACCTTTGGTGTTTCCAAAACCGATTAATAGCACTTTATTGTTGGTAAGCCGTAGAGCCGCCTCTATTGCTTTTTCTGTGTCTGTTAATCTTCCTAAATTTATTATCTTATCTATAGGGACCTTTAATTTTAAAAGAGCTCTTTCAACTAATTTATTTAAAGGCCCTACTAAAATTATTTTAGAAGGAATAATTTCTGTTGCTAATATCCGGGAAAATTCGATAGAGCGGAGAACCCGGTCTTCTCGACTATTGATTATTCCTATTACTGGTAAATTATTTAAATCGGGTATTTTTTTTACCTTTTCCCAGATTAACAATGTAGAACTTCGGTCATTAGCTGCAAAGGCATTGACAAAAAATACAATTTTACCTTCTTTGATTAATTTATACACCTTTAAAGCTCCGGGGTCTGGGTTTGCTTTTAACATCCCTCTCAAAGCTACCTCTTTTTTTACCCCCAGTAGTTTATTGACCCTGAGAGCAATGGAAACATTCTCTTTAAAATTAATATAATTAAATTTATCAATTATTCTATCGGATACATCATCCGGATTAGCCCAAATAATTTTAGTCTTTAATTTATTGGCCTGTTCTTTAAAGAGAGGGAAGTAATCTTTTTCTGCGGTCACCAGCACTCCCCCTTGCGGGATAGTAAGTCTTAATGACTCAGCTACACTATCAAGCCCTGGGCCAACATCCTCCAAGTGGTCTTCACGCACATTGGTGATCACTCCGATGGTCGATTTTACCATCTTGTGTTCTGAAACCCATTGTGGTTCCGGGCTAATCGCCATACATTCCAATATTAAAACACTAATTTTTCTTTTGACAGCTTCTTTAGAAATCTTTAGTTGTTCTATGATATTGGGGTTACCTCTTCGTTTAATAGGAATTTCAGCTCCATCTTCTAATATCAAGCGCGGAAGGGTTCCAGTAGTTTTAGCGAGAACTTTAAAGCCAGCTTCTCTTAAGCCAGCTGCTATTAAACGGGTAGTTGTTGACTTACCCCTGGTTCCATTAACATGAATACGAATAGGGATACTTCCAATTCTTTTAAGATGGTTAATTTGCTCAAAAATCCCATATATTAAAAATAGCATAGCAAATATTAAAATAATGAACATATTATAAATATCACACTTTTTACTTATTTTACCATTGATTTTCGAACGTTTTTAATAATCTATTAAAATGGATGGATGGCTTATATGAAAATAGAGTATTTTTGTCCGTTAACATTTAACATGAAAGATAATTTTTTATTTTTAAATAGATTTTATCACCTTATTTAATATTTTCAAAATTTTATTTGCTCATTATTTTTCCAAGTTATTAAGTAATGGAAATTCTTCAATGGTGAAAATGTATTGGGCGCAAATAAAATTTTGACAAATTTTGAAATTTGATATATGATGTAAAAAAGAATTGAAAACGGAAAATCATTCCATAATATAGAACATATCTAGTAAATAATATTTGCATAAATTGATGTATCTTAAATAAAAAGATAATCTATTTACCGCAATATCAATATTCTGCTCTTTTTTAATAATTTAAAATCATACCTTAAATGAGACTATATTAATATATTTTATCTAATGTACAAATATTGTTTTTATAGAAATAATTAAATATAAAAAGATTGTCAGTTAGCGAAGAATTTAGAAATTATTTAATTAAACCATAAGGAGGAATTTTAAATGAAAAGATTTTTTCTGCTTCTATTTTTGTGTATTTTCTTAATCTCTTGTTATTCTGTCACTATTTTTGCTGCAATTAGTGGAGCAGAGCCACCCATAGCTGATCAACCTCTCTTTATTACCAATGCCGGGCAGGGCCCAGGCGGTAAAATGGCAAGACTTTTAGTAATAAGATCCAAAGTTGTTGAAGAATGGACCTATAATGCTGAACCACAGGAAGAAGATTTAAAGGAAAAACCTTATAAAACTTTATTGGTAGTTATTGGTTCTTCTGCCAAAGGTTTAGGTGCTTCGGGAATTACTATTGATGATGAAATTGCACGTTTGGAACGTATGATAAAGGAAGCAAAAAAATTAGGCATGCAGATAATTGCCGCACAGATAGAAGGTAAAGCTCGTCGAGATAATATCGGGGGCCCAAATGAACGCTCCATTGATGCCATCGCTCCTTTTGCTGACCATATTATAGTAAAGAAAGATGGCAACGAAGATGGAAGGTTTACAAAAATAGCCGAAGCAAACGAAATTCCTCTTACTATTATTGATGACACTATTGATTTTATCCAGGTAATTGAAAAAATGTATCCAGAACCTGGCGAATAATTTTATTTTCAGCAGTAAACTAACATATCTAATTGTAGGAGGAATTTATTATGTATCAGCAAACCACTTTAACTTTAGCTGTAATGATAGTTGTATTCGCAATAAGCAGCTGGAAACTTAAATCTGCTGAAATCTCTATGGTTATCACTGCAATTGTCGGTGCTTTGGTTGCCGGATTTGGATTTCCAGTTCGCCTTTTAGTAGAAGGAACCTTCACCTATTTAGATTTAGCCATGATATTCGTGACTGCTTCAATTTTTATTAATATTTATTCGGAAACCGGCGCAATCAATGCTTTAATAATAAGCATTGTAGACCGTTTTTACAATAAGAAATGGATACTTTTTTCTTTAATGGTAGTTATTATGTTGATTCCTGGAGCATTAACCGGTGCAGGTAGTGTCTCGATTTTCGTAGTAGGCGGCATGGTAGCCAAAATCATGCAATTTATGGGCATCTCCAAAGTACGTACCACGGGATTTATTTATGTCACCGCTATGCTTGCCGCAGCAGCACCTCCAATAAATCTCTGGGCCATGTTAATGGCTGCCCAAGCCAATATGCCATATGTTGGTTTCAACGTCATTCTTTTGGTTCCAATTTTAATTATTGCCGCTTTTGCCGTTATATATTTTGGCAGAGGTGGAACTCCACAGAAAAAAGAAGACATTTTATCTCAAATTCCCAAACCGCCTACCGGGTTAACCAACATAAGAATAATTTTACCCTTAGCTACTCTTTTAGTTCTGTTTCTTTTATCACAATATACCGCTTTTTCTGTTCCAGTCATTGGGTTACCTTTAATGTTTATAATCTGTGCCCTAGTATCAATATTAACTAACCCCAAGAAAACCCCTTTAACACGTTATTATGAAGTGGTGGTTAATACCATGGAGCAGGTTTTTTCTTTGCTTGCTACCGTTATCAGTGTTGGTGTATTAGTTAATATTATGACCGGTACTGGCGTTAGAGGTTTAGTTGCTATTACCTTCATCACTTTACCGGTTATTTATATTTACTGTTCTGTACTAATTTTTGGTCCGCTTGCCCAAGGTTCTTTAAGTTACGGGAGTGCAGTTATTTTGGGAACGCCGATAATCTTTTTATTCAATTCCATGGGAGTTAATGTAATCATTGTTGCTGCTGCTTTATCTTTAATTTTTCCTTTGGGCGATTGTCTTCCACCTTCTCGAATTGTAGGAAGAGTTTCTATTGAAACAGTAGGATTTAAAGGAAGTTATATGTCTTTCTTAAAAGCAATTGCTATTCCTTGGTTATTTATGGGAGGCATTGCTTTGTTAATGCTTATCTTTGCCAACAAACTAAGCTTTTTGGTTATCTATTAAAAAAGAGGTGATTTAAATGTTATTTTTGACCGAAGTGATCCACCAAATTTATTTTATTATGGCTGCAGTTTTTGCCTTGTTGCTGTTAAGGGGATTATTCAAAAGAAATACACGTAAAACTTTAATATATGATGTTGTTTATGCCTATAGCATTATTCCCTTCTTGTTAAGAGCTTTACATATAAAATAGGAGAGGATGAACCTATTATGAAAAATGATAATAATGTAACCTATAAAATAATAATTTTGGCAATAGTGTTGCTTTTGGCTTTTTTGGGTGGGCGCGAATTTTATGAAATCCGCCATTTTAAACAATCCATTGTCGTATCTGATTCTTTTACTGAAAGGTTCATGCTCAGCGACTATTCAGAAGGCATTAAGGGAACCTGGGCTGATACCCCGGTTTATCTTTATGATTCCGGAGAACCGGGAGGTTCGATGTTATTACTAGGAGGAACTCATCCCTATGAACCGGCAACTATGTTAGCTGCATATGTTGCCGCTGAAAACATTTCTGTAAAAAAAGGTAAAGTTTATATTATTCCTGCTGCCAATTATAGTGCTATGACTTTAGGTATCCTGGGGAATGCCTACCCCAAGTATTATACTTTAGATACAGAGTGGGGCAGTAAAAAATTTCGCATAGGAGACCGCAATACTAATCCCTTAGATCAATGGCCTGATCCTTTTACTTATGTACATTATCCTTCCACGCAAAATTTGGCATACCAGGATATAAGAAACCTAAATAGAACTTATCCGGGAAGACCTGACGGAGCTTTAACAGAAAGAGTATCCTATGCCATTATGGAATTAATTCGCAAGGAAAATATTGACTTATATGTGGATATGCACGAAGCTTCTCTAATGTATCCGGTGGTAAGCACTTATGTGGCCCATGATCGTTCCCTGGATATTTGCATGATGGCTTCTATGACTTTGAGTGCTGAACAATTCCCTATAAAATGTGAAGCCTCTCCTAAAAGTTTAAGAGGCCTTTCTCATAGAGAAGTGGGTGATTTTAGTGATACCTTAGCGGTATTAATGGAAACAGCAGAACCTTTTATCGACCGGGTAGCCGGAAGGATTACTGAGGAATTAATGATAACCGGTAAAGACGAGTTTTTACAAACTGCTTCGGAAGCAGGATTATTATACTGCCAACCCGAGTATGATATTAATTTTGGTTCCCCTATTCATTATCGAGTAGGGAGACATCTTTCCGGTACGATGGAAGTCATTAAGTGGATGAACGAATTTTTCCCTGAAAAAGAAATAATTGTTGGATTCCCGCTTTATGCTGATTTAATGGAAAAAGGAGCTGGCTATTTCTTGCACGATCCGGAGAAAGCGGATGAAAATAAATTATTTTATAACTAACCTGACCAGCTTGAAAATAAAAAAAGAGAGAGGTGATGCTTTCACAAGATTTTAGACTAACTGCCCATTTTAATCGTAAGAACATTTAATTTTTTTTAAAAAAAGGAGGATCTTAATAAATGAAAGTAAATAAAATTACTTTACTTGCTTGTATTTTACTCTTGGCTTTTTCTATGATCAGTTCAATCGTTTTAGCTGATTGCACGATTGTAGCCGTTGGAAAAGATGCATCGGTCAATGGAACTGCAATGATTACTCATAATGATGATTCTTCCAGTGCTGATTTCCGTTTATGGATTATCCCGGAAATGGATTGGCCGGAAGGCTCTACCCGGGATATAGTTATAGATGGTCACAATTATGTCGATTACGCTAGTTGGCCAGATGTAGAATATGGTGAAAAGCCTGTGATTATGGGAACCATACCTCAGGTTCCCCATACTTTCCGTTATTTCCATTCCCGCTATTCTTTCATGAATGAAATGGGTGTAGCAATGGGTGAATCTACTTTTGGTGTAGGTACCCATTTTCCCAATGGAGAAGATATTAAAAGAATAATGAAAGATGAAAGCGAAGGAATAATTGATTGCTGGTATGCTCAGGATATTGCTTTGGAAAGAGCAGCAACCGCTCGGGAAGCAGTACGGATTATGGGTGATCTAGTAGAAGAGTTTGGATGGTACGGTTCGGGAGAAACCATCAATGTCACTGATGGAGATGAAGTTTGGATTGCTGAATTTTATGGTCGTGATATCTGGTGCGCAGTGAAAATGCCTGATGATCATTTTTTTGTAGCTTCCAACCGAGCTAAGATAAGAGACATTGACTTGGAAGATAAAGAAAATGTCATGTACTCTCCAAACCTGGTTTCCTTTGCAGTAGAACAGGGTTGGTATGATCAAAATTCAGGAGAACCATTCAGACCTGCTGATATTTATGCTCCACATGACCGTTTATACTCTACACGTCGAACCTGGAGAGCATTTTCCTTGGTCGCTCCGTCTTTAGATATTGGTCCGGATGACATCTATTTCCCACTTTCAGTAAAACCGGAAAGAAAATTATCTGTTAATGATATTTTCAAAATCAAAGGAGATTACTACCAGGGAACCGATTATGATATCTCCACTGGGCCGGCTGCAGGACCATGGGGTGATCCATTACGCTATCCCTACGCTCCAGGTCACAATGAAAGAGCGATTAGTATTATGAGAACTTGTTATGTACATATCGCTGAAGTAGATCCTGACCTTCCAGCTCCTTTTAAAGGGATTAGTTGGTATGGTTATGGTTCTCCCGATTCTACCTACATTACTCCATTATGGCCAATTATGAAAGAACTTCCTGACTTCTATCAAATAGGTTCACGTTTTGAACCTTTCCGTAGAGATTCGGGTTGGTGGATTAATACTTATACCCAGGAAATGGTTCAACTAAAATACGTTGATGCAATTCAGGATGTCTATGCTTTACGTGATCCCAAATTAAGAAGTCTCTATGCTATTGTACCTCAACTTCAGAAAACCGCTGCCGAGCTTTACAAAACAGATCCAGAAGCTGGTATTCAACTAATTTCTGATTTTGCTTACAACACAGCTGTTGGCTGGAACAAAGACTGGGAGCAACTGGGGAATGTTCTTTTACAAAAATACTGGAGTTTGAATACAAGAAGAGATGTTCCCGAATGGTTTAACAACTTATGCGGGGAATGGGCTGAAGAAAATATGCCCAGACTCAATAAAAGACTAGAAAAATAAAGTAGATAGTTAATTAATTAAATAGTAATGTAT
>Ga0255384_10037_pt1 | contig 20607 bp, 15 predicted proteins | sample ANMaggSeSYBR01F7_FD_182106 | JGI IMG/M metagenome (GOLD analysis project Ga0255384, IMG submission 182106) | Sediment cell enrichment communities from methane seep in Santa Monica Basin, California, United Staets - ANME aggregate JGI... | ecosystem: Environmental > Aquatic > Marine > Cold seeps >... | reverse complement strand
GAAGATGAAATTACCGAATTGGCCAAAGAAATAAATTTCCCTATAGTGATAAAAATCGTCTCTCCTGACATCATCCATAAAACAGATGCGGGAGGAGTAAAAGTCGGGATTAAGGACGAAGAAGAAGCCACGGCAGCTTATCAGGAAATTATTTCCAAGGCTAAAAAATATAATAAAAATGCGAAAATTTCAGGAGTGATAGTCTATTCTATGGTTCCTCAAGGAACGGAGATTATTATTGGGATGATGAAAGATCCTCATTTTGGTCCGGTAATTATGTTCGGATTGGGGGGGATCTTTGTGGAGGTATTGAAAGATATTTCCTTTCGCGTTCTTCCCATAGAAGAAAGAGATGCCCGAGAGATGATCACCGAGATAAAGGGATACGAAATTTTAAAAGGGGCAAGAGGTGAACCTCCCCGAGATATTCAGGCCATAAAAGAAGTTTTAATGAAAATTTCTCAGCTTACTACGGAAAATCCTGAAATTAACGAAGTAGACCTAAACCCTGTGTTTGTATTTGAAAGGGGTCTACAAGTAGTAGATGCTCGAATGATTTTGTAAGATGAAATTAAAATTATTTTTTAATTGTGTATACATCAAATCTCTTTTTTCATATGGGAATCCCTTAAAGAACTTTTTTCTAATTTTACATATATTTTTCCCTTTATAATCGAAAGAAACTGAGCAATAAATGAATTATAGCCAACATGGATATGACAGTCATGATATCTATTTTTTTATGTAATTCTTCAAATATACCTACGCTAGTTAATCCTTCTTCTATCTATTCTATATCCTGTTCCTTTAAAGGATCTGAGGTCCTGAGATAAGGTTTCTTAGTTGGATATTCTTTCCCCCCTTCTTCCTTTTTTATTACTCTAATTATTGTGTACAAATTATAGTCAGGTAATCTGATTAGTATAGATTTATTTTTATGTCTTTTCCATAGTGTTTTTTATGGTGGCGTACATGACTACTCTTATTATTTATTTTTTGGCTCCTTAAATTAAGATTATAACTCAAGTAATAGGAATTTATTAAATAAGAATCTGGAATTTTCTCTGGCCTTACCTCTGGAATTTATTATAGTTTTGAGGATAACTTCTTTTTATTTGAGCTTATTTTAACTTAAAATAGTTCTTTTGTTAAATGGGAGCAGTATAAGAATAGATGCGTAAAAAAATAATTTTGAAAAAATGTTGATTTTTTTAAATAAATGTTGTATTGTAAATATATAAATGATGGAAAGGATATTCCGTATTATGGAAAAGAAATTATTGAAAAAAGAAAAAATAAAGTCTATAGAAAAGGCTTTAGATCTATTGGAGCTATTTTCGGATAATAAAAAAGAAATAGGAATAACTGAAATAAACAGAGAATTGCATATGGGACTTAGTACGATACATCGAATGTTAACTACTCTTAAATGTCGTGGTTATATTGTTCAAAACCAACAAACATCCAAGTATATGCTTGGGACTAGATTATTTATTCTTGGCTGTAAAGTTCAAAACACAACAAATTTAATAAAGATGGTCACACCATTTCTTCAAAGATTATCCCAAAACACTAATGAAACTATTAATTTTGCAATTTTAGAAGGTAGAGAAGCTATATATCTATATAAAATCGAAAGCAAAGAAATGTTAAAAGCTGGTATTGAAGTAGGTACAAAAGTAGCAGCTCATTGCGCTTCCTTAGGTAAAGTTTTGTTAGCTTTCCTTCCTGAACAGGAATTTATGATGCTTTATCCTAATGAAAATGAAAAATTACCTACTTTTACTCCTAAATCAATCTCTTCAGTAGAAGAATTAAAGAAATGTTTGAAAAAAATTAAAAAACAGGGGTATGCAATTGATGAAGAAGAATTTAAAGCTGGCGTTAATTGTTTAGGGGTACCTATAATAAATAATGAAGGTAAAGCAATTGCTGCTATTAGTATTTCAGGTCCGGTGTCACGTTTTAGTTTATTCAAAATGGAAAAAGTCAAAAGCATGCTAATAGCCCTATCTCAAGATATTTCAAAACAGTTATTAAGCAATATGTAATTTTTAAATATTGTTTTAGTGGCAAAAATAGTTTTTATTTTTATGTGGATCATTTTTAAAAGGGAAGATACACTTAAATAGTTAATTTTATATATGGTGAAGATGGCTTTTTAATCAAGGGAGCCCATTGATCGAGTGGCTAATGAGTTACAAGTTTCAGGTTAAACTATTTATTTAGATAATCTAAAGGCCAAAAAAAGAGAAATTAGCTAAATATTTCATATAGTTTTAGTTGTGTAATTATAAAAAAAGTAGTAAATATAAATTCTATTTAAGCCGATAGACATTTCTTGAAACGGAACACAATCAAAGTTTTAAATATTTAAAAACACAATAATTATCATCATTTTTGAAATGTATTGTTGATTTTAAGATTAATAGTTTTTGTGGCTAATGTATATAAAATTAATTGCTAGCAAGTTAATTATTTTTTAATAAGATTGAACAAAGATATAAGTAGAATATTTATTTAATTTTGAAATTTTTGAATATCTTACAAATTAAAATTAGAAGAACTGAAATTTATAAAAAGAATTACCATGTCTCTTTCCCAGAAAGAAGGTGAGATTTAAATTTAATGGGAGCTTCTTGATTTGTAATGGTAGAGAATGAAGTGACGCTTGATTTGCAAGAAAAATATTCTCTATAATAAATCTTTTAAAAAAAAATGGAGGGAAAATTAATGAGAAAAATAAAAATAAATTCAGTATTATTTTTTAGTATCATTTGTTTACTAATTGTTTTTCAAGTAAGTATATTTGCTGCAACTAAAACCCAATTCTCTTTTTCAACAGGTTCATTGGGGGGTTCTTTCTATCCGATAGGGGGAGGAATTTCTGAGTACTTATCAAAAAAACATTGAAAATGCTTCCTTTACTGCTGTTACTTCCGGTGGCGTTGATGAGAATATGAATCGTATACAATCCGGTACAACAGATTTCGGTTTGGCTAATACGGGGGATTCTTATCTGGCTTTTAGAGGAATTGATCCCTATCAACAAGAATATAGCAATATGAGACAATTGGGAATTTTGTGGCCTCAATGGGGAGAAACATACACTTTGAAAAAAACTGGAATTAAAACTTTTTTAGATCTCAAAGGGAAAACTGTATGTGCCGGAAGTCCTGGAGGATCCATGCATAAGTCATTTTTTGACTGGGTAAGTGCTCACGGTATAGATCCGGAAAAAGACTTCAAAAAAGTGGTGTATCTTCCCGGGCATGAGGCAATGGAAGCTTTAAAAATAGGACAGGTTGATGCGGTCATGGAAATCTCTGGTATTCCAACTGCTGCCATGGTAGAATTATCTCTTACTCATGATATTGATATTGTTAGATTCGCCCCGGGTTATCGCGAAAAATTATTGAAAGAAAAACCGAAATATTCACCCATCATCCTTCCAGGCGGAACCTATCGTGGTGTGGATGAGGATATAGAGACTGTTGGAATGGCTGTGGTTTGGATTTGTAGCAAAGATTTATCCGAAGAGATTGTCTATCAAGCCGTAAAGGCAATTTATTGCCCTGAGGGATTAGATTATTTAGGAAAAGTGCATTCAGCAGCAAAAAGCATTACTGTGGAACGTGCCATTGAATGGACTCCAATTCCACTGCACCCTGGTGCTGAAAAATATTATAAAGAAATTGGTTTAATGAAATAAAATAATTGTTTTTCGTTGTAATATGGCGTATTGATGTTTTTTAATACGCCATATTACTAATTGACTCTAAAGGAGTGATAACAAAATGAAAAGGATAACAGTCTGCCGACTATGTTCTGCTAATTGTTTAATTGAAGTAAACATAGATCAAAATAATAATATTTTTGCTGAGAGAATCAAATCTCCTTGTCTAAAAAAAAACATTTCCTGTCCAAAATTACAAGCAGTGAACGAAATTATATATTCGCCTGATCGTTTAACAGATCCTTTATTAAAAATAAAGAAAGCCAATAAACCTACATGGGAAAAACAATCTTGGGAAATAATTCTAGATCTGATTGCATCAAAACTTCAATATTATAAGAAAAATTATGGTGCAGAATCCATTTGCTGGATTAGAGGGCAAGCTCCGGATTGGAGTTCAACCTGGCATTATGCTATGAGGTTTATGAATCTACTTGGCTCTCCAAATATTATCGGAAATGGTTCGATATGCCATGCTGCCCGAGAATTTGCCCACATCATGACCTATGGAGAAATGAGCTCTCCTGATTATAAAAACTCAAAATACATTATTGTTTGGGGAAGAAATGACCATAATTCCAAACCCAGACTTTTTGAAAATATATTATACGCTAAGGAACAGGGAGCAAAACTAATTGTTATCGATCCCGTTAAAACGGAACTTGCCCAAATCGCTGATTCATGGCTTCAAATTAAACCGGGCGGAGATGGTCTTTTTGCTATGGCAATGATGAATGTAATTATAAAGGAAAAATTACATGATCAGAAATTTGTTGACAAATGGACACTTGGATTTGATCGATTATCTCAAAGAATTGATGCCTACTCTCCAAAAATTATTTCTAAAATCATAAATATTGATTCAGATGTCATTAGAACAATAGCTAGATTATATGCCACTACAAAACCGGCCTGCATTGGAGAGGGTAATGGACTCGATATGAATTTGGAAGTCTTTCAAACCACTAGAGCGATTTGTATCTTAAGAGCATTGACAGGGAATATTGATAAAAAAGGTGGTGATAAAATTCCTTTACCCATTCCCTTTAGAAATATTGAATTATCTGAATTGCTCCCAAAAGATGTCAAACCCATCACATATGAGTATCCTCTTTTTGATCATTTTCGACCAACCAGAGGAAATCCTGCTTTAGGGCCTGTAACTGATGCAATTATCAATAAAAAACCCTATCCAATAAAAGTGTTAATCATCCAAGGTACTAATCCGGTGGTAACAGTTGCTAATACCAAGCGTTTCTTAAAAGCGTTAGATTCCCTGGATCTAATTATTGTCATTGATTTATTTATGACTCAAACTGCCAAATATGCGGATATTGTGCTACCTACTACCACATCTTTTGAAACGACGAGAATAAACTTTCCAGCGCTTTATTCAAATCAAGTTGTTTTGCAAGATAAAATTATAAATTCTTTAGGTAATAGTTGGCCTGATTGGAAAATAACTTTTGAGTTAGCTCATAGAATGAATTTTGAAAAAGAATTTCCGTGGAAAAATGTCGAACAAGCTATTGATTATCAGTTAGAACCAACAGGAATTACTGTAAAACAATTACGCTCAAAACCTAAGGGGATTGATTTTCAACACAAAAAAAGCTATTTAAAATATTTAGAAGATGGATTTCACACACCATCTAAAAAAGTTGAAATCTTATCTGAAAAATTGCAGCGATATGGTTTTAGTGGATTGCCTTCTTTTAAGCTATCCATTGAAAATTACAGTTACTATAAATTAAAAGAGGAATACCCTCTTTTAGCCATTAGTGGTGCCAGACCCAATTATTTTGTTCATAGCCAATTTAGAAATATTGAATCCTTATTAAAATGCGAACCTGAACCTCTGGTCGATATTCATTCCCTAGATGCTAAAGAAAGAAAGATTGAAAATGGTGACTTGATAAAGATATTCACACCAAATGGTAGCATTGAAATGAAAGCAAATGTATCCAATATCATTTCTCCAGGTATCATAAGAATTCCTTGGGGGTGGGGTGAATCTAATTTAACATACAATGCCAATAATTTAACTGATGATTCTGAAAAAAGCCCAATCACAAGTACAACATCTAATCGTAATTTCATGTGTAATATCTCGAAATCATCTAAAAAGGACTAAAGATGGAAAGTAATAAAGTAACAAGAAATTTTACAGCTTTTCAGAAGCACTGCGTTAATTTTGCACTAGCAATGATTTCAATATTAGTCGTTTATTGGACTATTAATTCAATAGTAGATATTGTTTTTAAACGTTCGATTTATTTGATGCTTATTTTTTCAATGTGTGCAATTATTTATCCATTTAGCAAATCCAAAAAGTACGAAAAAATATCTTTTTTTATTGATCTTCTCATTATTATCCTTACTATTATCTGTTCGATCTATGTTTTAATTGATCCATATAGCCGTTTTATACGGTTAAGCATGCTTAACAGTTACGACATTATTTTTGGTAGCATTTTGATCATTATTGCCCTTGATATTGGTAGGAGAATTATTGGGTGGACACTTACTTTAGTTGCCTTAACAGTTCTTTTATATGCCTTTTTTGGTAATTTTATACCAGGGCATTTTGGGAATCCCGGTTTCGATTTAAATTCAATCGTAAGTCAAGTTTATGCCGGGCTTGAAGGTTTTTATGGTATGGCAAGCAGGGTAATGATCCTCTATGTTGTTCCTTTTATTCTATTGGGTGCCTTTTTAGACAAAACAGGCGGTTTAAATTTCTTTATGAACCTGGCTTTTTCCGTAACAAAAAAATCGATTGGTGGACCTGCAAAAGCTGCGATAATCGGTAGTGCTCTTTTTGGCTCAATTTCTGGAATTGCCGTCGCCAATGTGACTGCAACAGGAGTATTAACTATTCCCCTTATGAAAAAAACAGGATATCAGCCTTATATGGCCGGAGCAGTTGAAGCGGCAGCTTCCACTGGAGGATCAATTATGCCTCCAGTTATGGGGGTAACCGCCTTTTTAATGGTCGAATTTACCCAAATACCTTATTTAACCATTATTGCGGTTGCAGCAATTCCTGCAATTTTATATTACACATCTTTATATTCATTTATTCATATTAGAGCCAAAAAACGAAATATCGGTATCGATAAAGAAAAAAAAGCTGAACCGGTAAAAAATATTTTAAAAAAAGGTTGGTTTTATTTTTTCTCCATTATCATCATTATTATAATTATGTTATTTGGCTATCCTCCAAATTTAGCTGCTTTGGGAGGGATTGCAGTACTTATTACAGTGGATAGTATAAGGCGAAAAAATATAAATTTCAAACTCTATTATGAGGCTTTCATTGAAGGAGGTAAAAATGTAATCGGAATAGGAAGTATTGTCGGATGTATTGGAATTATTTTGGCAGTAGTTGGAATGACCGGGCTTGGTCTTAAGCTTTCCTGGATTCTTTCTGGCCTCTCCATGGAAAAGGCTTTTTTCGCTATAGTATTGGTTGGATTGATTGCTGTAATATTAGGAATGGGCTTACCCAGTAGTGCGGTTTATATCATTATTGCGATTATTGCGGGACCGACTTTGATTAATATGGGATTTCCGCTTATTACTGCTCATTTAATATTTATCTGGTTTTCTGTCATTGCAAACGTTAGTCCTCCTGTTGGAGTATCTGCTATTGTTGCTGCCGGTATAGCAGGTTCGAATCCAGTAAAGACTATGTTCACTGCTTTTATTTTGGCAAATGGGTTATTTGTAATTCCATTTATGTTTTATTATAGACCGGGCATATTATGGCAAAATTCATTTTTTTTGTCGTTGGAGGTAATTTTATCAATTTTATTAGGATTAATTGCCTTTGCTGCTTTTTGTGAAAACTATTTTCTTAAGAAAACAAAATGGTTTGAAAGAATTTTCTTGCTTTTATCCGCAATTGCTTTTTACTATCCAAATATAATGGTTAATTTGATGGGTTTAATTGTATTTATATTCGTAATTATCTCACAAAAAAGAGGTTTGAGTTTAGCTTGATACCTATTATAAGAACGTAGAATAACAAAAATTTTACGCACTTCAGTTTACATTTTTATATTATAATGAAAAATGATTATAGATGTTTGCGCATGGTTAATTTTCAAAACTATAGGGTTGAATACTATCGTGTAAATAATCAATTAAAAAATAGTACTCAAATATTAAAAAAATTGTTGTAGTGATAAAAATATAAGGAAAAGTAAATATATTTAAAAAAGTATGGGATGAAAAAAATAGCATAGAACTTAAATATAAAATATTTAGTTTGCGAAAAAGTAAATTAATGTTCTATTTTATATAGACAGAAAGGTATAAAAGAAATGAAAAATAAAAAGATCTTAGTGAGAAAAGGTGTCGTAGATTTAAGTCCTTATATCCCGGGTAAACCAATTGAAGACGTTAAGAGAGAATTAGGTTTAAAAGAGGTTATAAAGTTAGCTTCCAATGAAACCTCAGTTGGACCTTCCCCTTTAGCAGTAGAGGCTATAAAAAAAGAGGTAGAAAATATTAATCTCTATCCCGAAGCAACAAGTAAACTCTTAAGGGAGAAATTAGCTGATAAGTTAAAAATTGACAAAGAGATGATCATTTACGGTAATGGAGCAGACGATGTTATTGATTTGATAGGAATGGCTTTTATTAATGAGGGCGATGAAGTCATTACTTGCGAAACTACTTTTCCTGCATATAGAACTGCAGTTAAAATTATGGGAGGGAAATTTATTTTAGTTAAACTTAAAGATTTCCGTTTTGATTTAGAAGAAATAATTAAAAGAATTAATGAAAAAACTAAAATGATTTTTCTATGTAATCCCAATAATCCTACCGGTACGATCATAACCAAAGAAGAAGTATCTGCTTTCATGAGAAAAGTTCCACAAGATGTTATTGTGGTTTTTGATGAGGCTTATTACGATTATGTAGAAGATAAAAATTACCCCAATAGCTTATCTTATATATTAGAAGGAAAAAATGTTATTGTCATTCGTACTTTCTCTAAAATAGCAGGGATAGCAGGAGTTCGAGTCGGTTACGCAATCGCACATCAAGAATTAATTAGTTATCTAAGGAGAGTGGTAAATCCATTTACAACAAATAGACTAGCACAAGTTGCAGCTTTAGCTTCTTTGGATGACGAGAAACATTATAAGGAAGTTCTAAAGTCAAATCATAAAGGAAAAAAATATTTATATAGGGAACTGGATAAATTGGGACTTTTCTATGTCCTTACAGAGACAAATTTTATTTTTGTTGATGTGAAAAAAGACAGCGAAGTTATTTTTGAAAAATTATTGAAAAAAGGAGTCATTATCCGACCGGGAAAACCTTATGGTTGTTCAAATTTTATTCGCGTTACTATCGGAACTTCTTATGAAAATAAAAAATTTATTCAGGCTATAAGAGAAATAAAGAATGTTGGCTAATTTTTATTTTATTGGGAGCTAAAGTATAATTTAAATTGAAATTTTTTAAAATATTTAGGAGGGAGGCAATAAAAGTGATTAAAAAATTATTATCAGGAAATGAAGCAGTAGCACAAGGGGCATTAGAATCGGGCGTCGAGATTGTAACTGGTTATCCTGGTACACCTTCCAGCGAGCTTATTCCTTTTTTAGCTGATATAGTAAAAAAAGAAAATTTAGAAATATACGTTGAATGGAGCGTTAATGAAAAAGTAGCTTTTGATATAGCAACAGCGGCTGCATGGTCCGGCAAGAGAGTATTAGTTACTATGAAAATGGCGGGTTTAAATGTTGCTTCAGATACACTTATCAATATTGTGAACAAAGGAGTTAAGGGAGGAATGGTAATTTATGTTACAGATGATCCCGGCACTCATGCAGGCTGTACAGAACAGGATTCAAGATTTTATTCCCTTATATCTTTAGCTCCCATTTTAGATCCTTCCGATCCTATGGATGCAAAAAAGTTAACAAAAATAGCTTTTGAGGCTTCTGAAAAAATTCGGATTCCCATTATCCTTCGATCAACTACAAATGTGGCACATACGATGGGAATAGTTGAATGTGATAATTATTCTTCTTCCTTAAAGAGATTTAAATTTAAAAAAGATGCACAAAATTATACTACGATTTTAGCAAATAGAGCGAATCAGCGCAGATTACTACTAAAAAAGCATGTAGAAATATTAGAATTATTTAATAAATTTAATTTAAATCAATTAGATATTAAAAATAATTTTGGAGTAATCGCTTCTGGAGTTTCTTGGACTTATCTTCAAGAAATTATAAATTATTTCGGCTTGGAACTTAGTACTTTAAAAATAGATAGCGAGAATCCATGGCCAGAAAATAAAGTGGGAAAAATGATTCAGAATGTAGATAAAATCCTTGTCATAGAAGAACAGGAACCCATTATTGAAACAATGGTTAAAAAGACGACGGCGAATATTAAAAAAATAATTCCAGTTTTAGGAAAAGAGGATGGCACCCTTTCTAGGGTGGGGGAAAATAACTTAGAAAATGTTGCAAGCGCTTTATCCAAATTAATTAATAAAAAATTAGAGTTTGAAGAGAAGATTCAAATAGATATAAATAAAATAAAATCATATAAATCGGAAAGAGCATTAACATTTTGTGCAGGCTGTTCTCATAGAGCTACTTATTATATAATTAATAAAGCTATAAAAAAATTAGGTTTTAAACAGGATGAGATTATTGTTACCGGTGATATAGGGTGTACTTCATTAGGTGTCTATAAACCACTTGAGACATTATGGACAGAAGTTACCATGGGTGCAAGTATAGGTTTGGCGTATGGATTTAAAATCGCAGGTGCAACGAAACCAGTTATCGCAACATTGGGAGATTCAACATTTTTCCATAGTGGAATTCCGCCCTTGATAAACGCTATGCAATATGGTTGTGATTTAACTGTTATTGTTTTAGATAATCTTTGGACTTCTATGACTGGTTTTCAACCTAATCCAAATACAGGTAAAAACCTATTTGGTAAACCCTCTAACACAATTAGTATTTCCAGAATAACAGAAGCAATTGGGGCACCTACTATAATAATAAAACCTTTCGAAGTAGAAAAATCAATTAATATCGTAGCGGAAATAATATCTAAGAAGGGTGTAAAAGTTATTATATCTAAAGAAGAGTGTGTTCTGCAAAAAGTACGACACGGAATTAAGAATATACCATATTATATAGACCAGGAAAAGTGTACAAAATGTGGTGCATGTTTAAAAAATACATCTTGTCCCGCCATAATTAAAGATAATAATCGATATCTTATTGATAATAACGTTTGTACCGGGTGTGGAATTTGTGCTCACATATGCCCCATTAATGCAATTGGAAAGGAGAAAAAATGAAAATGATCTATAATGTTTTATTACTAGGCACTGGCGGGCAAGGTATTATAACTCTTTCAAAAATTTTAGCAACAGCTGCTATGTCAAAAAACCTAAAAGTGATAGTAACACAAAAAAAAGGATTAGCACAAAGAGGTGGTTCCGTGGTAGCCCAGGTAAGAATTGGTGATGTTTATTCACCTCAAATACCTAAATATTCATCTCATTCATTGATATCAATGGATATAAATGAAACATTTGAGTATCTTGACTATATTAATAAGAATTCAATTTTACTTATAAATAATAAAAGTATTAACGATGCTGTCCTTTTATCTAAAAAAGACAAAATACAACAAGAAGAAATAGAGCAATTACAAGGATCGATGAATGATAATATTGTTTTTATTGATACAAAATTAAAAAATAAACAAAAAGATAAAAGTAAAGGGGCTAATATATATATACTGGGTGTGTTGTTTGGAATGGATAATAGAATTAATTCATTTATTAGAAAGGATGACGTTATTTCTTCTATCAAAAAAAACTTGAAGAGAAATACTGAATTAAATATAGAATTATTTAATAAAGGAATTGATTTTGGCAAAGGTAAAATAAACAAACAATAATTAATAAATATAGCTAAAAAATAACATAATAAAATTAATTATTGAAATTTAAACATAAAAAATATAATAATTATTGAAAATTATATAAAACATAGTCGGTGGTCTTTATGCAGAAAAGTAAATTAAAATATCTTTTTAATCCTCAGTCTATTGCAATAATTGGGGCATCTTCTAGTTCAGATAAAATGGGTTATAGGATCGCTCAAAATATTGTTGAGAAGAACTTTAAAGGTAAATTGTATCTTGTTAATCCTAAAGGGGGTTGCGTTTTTAATCTTCCTATTTTTAAAAGTGTAGACGAGTTGCCTATCGGGATAGATTTAGCAATTTTTATAATACCGAAAAGCGTTATTACTCCTGCAATAAAATTATGTATTAATAAAAACACTAAATTTATAATGATATTGACAGCAGGTTTTAAAGAAATCGGATTTGATGGAATAAAATTAGAAGAAGAGATTAGAAAATTAATTGATCAATCTTCAACCAGAATAATAGGACCAAATTGTGCAGGTCTTTGTAATACTTCAAATAGTTTACATGCTACTTTTGAAATTTATCCTAACAAAGGGAATATTTCCTTTATTTCACAAAGCGGATCTATATGTAGTGCATTTTCCAGCAATTTGTCAGTGCGAGAGGTAGGAATTTCTAAGTATATAAGTCTTGGCAATAAGTTAAATATTAATGAAGTTGACCTTATTGAGTATTTAGGAAATGATCCGGAAACAAAATGTATTAGCCTATATTTAGAAGATATCGCCGATGGTCGTTCCTTATTACAGATTGCCCCTAAAATATCCCTTAAAAAACCAATTGTAGCTCTAAAGTCCGGTTATACACTTGAGGGAGCAAAAGCTACTTTTTCTCATACTGGCGCAATGAGTGGAAAAGATCAAGTTATAGATAGTGCATTCCGCCAAATGGGTATTATCCGAGTAAATAATCTTAGAGAATTATATGATGTTTCATCAGCAATTTCTATTTTAGGGCCGCTAGAAGGTAATAAAATAGCTATAATATCTGATGCTGGCGGGCCAGGAGTGATTGCAACAGATGCGATATCATCTTTAGGTTTAAAACTGGCAAAATTGTCTGAAAAAACGCAGAAGATATTGCGTTCATTTTTACCATCTTTTGCATCGGTTCAAAATCCAGTTGATATGACTTTTACCAGAGAAGAAAATCTTTATTATCGCTGTATAGAAGTTTTAAAAGACGATGATGTAGATATAATATTAGTTACCATTCCTAGTCACTTCGATACAAAAGATGAACTATTATCATTTTTAATTAACGCTAAAGAGAAATTAAAAATACCCATTATGGTATCATGGTTATGTGCAGATGAAGTAGAAGCACAGAGACGTAGACTTTGGAAAGCAGGAATACCAACATTTATAGATCCTCAGCAGGCTTCAATATGTATAAAACATCTTGTATGGTACGGACAATGGCTCAAAAGAAGAATGAATGCCCCTGCATAGTATTATAATTATTTAATTAATAACGTGTAATTTTTTAAAATTAGAAGATTACTTTCTTGGAAAATAGAAATATAAAAAAGTAAATAATTTAATAGGAAAATTAAACTTTTTATTCAGGGGATAGAAGGGGAGTATAAGGTGCATAATATTATACAGAGAGCTAAAAAAGAGAAAAGACCTTTATTGGAGACAGAGGCAAAAGAATTGTTGAAGGAATATGGAATCCCTGTTCCTGATTTCAAATTAATAAAGAGTGAAGATGAAATTACCGAATTGGCCAAAGAAATAAATTTCCCTATAGTGATAAAAATCGTCTCTCCTGACATCATCCATAAAACAGATGCGGGAGGAGTAAAGATAGGCATTAATACTGAAAAGGAAGCCAGATTGGCTTATCAGGAAATTATTTCCAAGGCTAAAAAATATAATAAAAATGCGAAAATTTCAGGAGTGATAGTCTATTCTATGGTTCCTCAAGGAACAGAGATTATTATTGGGATGATGAAAGACCCCCATTTTGGCCCGGTAATTATGTTCGGATTGGGGGGAATCTTTGTAGAGGTATTGAAAGATATTTCCTTTCGTATCCTTCCCATAGAAGAAAGAGATGCCGGGGAGATGATTGCTGAGATTAAGGGATATGAAATTTTAAAAGGTGCAAGAGGCGAATCTCCCAAAGACATTAAAGCAATAGAAGAAGTTTTAATGAAAATTTCTAAATTTACTATGGAAAATCCCGAAATTAACGAAATAGACCTGAATCCTATATTTGTTTTTGGAAAGGGCCTGCAAGTGGTTGACGCCCGAATAATTTTGTAAGCTTTGAAAAAGGTTGGTCCGGATAGAAAGGCTATAGTTGACTATATTGCTGATCCAGATTTCCAATATAACGGAGTTATAGGATTAACTAAATTAGATGAAGATGGCCAATCTGTTACCGGTGGTTTGACTTTGAAAGTTTCACGGAATGGGAAATGGGTTCCTTGGTCGGAGTAGAATGATTACAAAATGTTAAAATATATATACTTGAAATTTCTTAATTATTTATATGAAAGAAATTAGACAAATTCCCGGGGATTTTTTATTATTAAAATATCCTCGGGAAATTTTTTTAAATTGATTTTACAAGAAGGTAGAGAAAAATTTTAAATATATTAATTTAAATTATATAATCTTTATGTTAATTATTTTATTATATAGATATATTTCTAAATGGTTTTAAATAAAATATTATTTTTATAGAAATCTAAATATCAAATGAAGTGGGGGAAACAATGAAGGTTTTTAAATTATGGTTGGATCCAAAAAAATGCAAAGGATGCCTAAGGTGCGAATTAGCTTGTTCCTTTCATAAAAGTGGACATAAGTTTTTTAATCCAGAATTGTCTAGTACTACAGTTTTAAGAAGCAATGAAAATAAAAAAATAATTATGAAAATAGATGATACTTGTGATTTTTGTGAAAACGAAGACGCTCCTCTATGTGTTAAATACTGTGTTTTCGGAGCCAGGGGGGTAATGAAATGAAAAAAACAAGTGATAAACATTACGGTTATGCTGGTAACATTTTACGAGTTAACCTTACCGATAATAAAGTATGGATTGAGCCTACAGAAAAATATGCTAATAAATGGATAGGCGGAAGAGCTATAAATACTTGGATACTTTTAAATGAATTGAATCCTAATGTAAAGTGGTCTGATCCCGAAAATTTGTTAACTTTTGGTGTCGGTGTATTGGTAGGTACTCTTGCACCCGGAGCGTGCAGGGTATCAGTTGATTCTAAAAATGTTTTTAATAATGGTATAGGTTCAGCTAACGTGGGTGGATTTTTTGGTGCCGAATTAAAATTTGCAGGATTTGATAATATAATAATTGGTGGAAAAGCTAAAAGCCCTGTTTATCTTTGGATATGTAATAAAAATGTTGAAATAAGGGACGCTGCTTTCCTATGGGGGAAAACTACCTGGGAAACAGAAAAGGAAATTCGTCAGAATTTAAAAGATGAAAAAATTAGAGTGGCAGCTATTGGTCCAGCAGGTGAAAATTTAGTAAAATCTGCTTGTATTATTGCGGACAGAGGATGTGCTGCTGGTGGTTCAGGCTGCGGAGCCGTTATGGGCTCAAAAAATCTAAAGGCGATAGCAGTTCGAGGAAACAGAAGTATTGAGATAGCTCAGCCTGACAAATTTATTGTTGCCGTAGATAAGGAAATGCGCAAAATAAATAAGTGGCAGTTAATTAAAGAAATTCGTGAAAAAGGTTATTATGGTGCAATGGGAGGGCGATTGAATTCTCCTTCCTGGGAACAGGGATATAGACCAGTAAGAAATGGGCAGGATGAACATTGGGGCAAAGATAAAATTGCAAAAATTGCTGAACAGGAAATAAAAAAATACCGAAAAGCTACAGTTTCATGTTTTAGTTGTCCTATTTCCTGTAAACCTTGGATGGATGTTAAAGAGGGTCCGTATAAGGTACAGGGAGAAGGGTGGTGGAATAATTCTGCAAATTCTTATTGTACAAAAATCGACAATACAAATATAGAAGCGGCAATATATGCACATTTATTAACCAACCAATTAGGATTGGATGGAGACAATGCTGCCCAGGTAATTTCTTGGTCTTTTGAATGTTACGAAAAAGGGCTAATAACCAAGAAGGAGACCGATGGACTTGAATTAGTGTGGGGAAATTACCAAGCTATGATTGAGATGCTTAAAAAATTAGCTTACAGAAAAGGCTTTGGGAATTTTCTAGCAGATGGGGCTTTAAAGGCAGCGGAAAAATTGGGTAATAATTCTGAAAAATTTGTAATTCATGTTAAAGGACAGGATTCTTTGGACGGAATTCGAATTAATAAAGGATGGGGATTTGGAATTATTTTATCTCCTGTTGCAGGAAGACATTTACGAGGCAGTTTGAATGGTTTTTGGCTAAGAAGTGATCGACCTATTAATTCATATGAAAACGTGCCAGAGGATCTATATTATAATCAGAAAAAAAAGGCTGTCCAAGATATATTAGGGTTATGTAGTTATGTATATGGGCAGACCGTAGATGATTGGGTTACTTTATTTTCTAGTGCGACAGGAAGATTGCTTTCTAAAGACGAGTTATTGCATATTGGATTGCAAACACATAATTTAGAAAAAGCCTTTAATACTATTCATGCAGGGTTTGACAGAAACGATGATTATCCATGTGAACGATATTATAATGAACCTGTTAAATCAGGACCTTACGAAGGAGAGCATCTTGACCACGAGATATGGGATAGGATGTTAGATACTATTTATAGATTACACGGATGGGATATAGGGACTAGTTGGCAAACTCGGAAAGGACTTGAGAAAATTGGTTTAAGTGACATTGCTGATAAGTTAGAAAAAAAGAACAGATTAAAATAATCACTATCCAATTATGTGTTATTGGCTAAAATGAATGTATCATTTGAATATAATAGTTATTTTAATAATTGCTAATAATAGAAAGCAAAAAATGCTTTATAAAAAAATGATAAAATGATAAAATGGAAATAGTTGAATAGTTGTTGGAAATAACTCGTTTGGTACAAATATAATGAAAATAAATAGAAAAGGGGGTGGTTTTGTTGGAGAAAGAGCAGTTTGATGTTATAGGTAAAAGATTCGATATTAAAAATATAGGAAAAGTCACCGGTAAAGAAGTTTATTCTTGTGATGTAAATATTCCCGGTCAATTATATGCGGTAGTGTTGCGCAGTCCTTACCCCCATGCTGAGATTAAAAAAATAGATTACACCGAAGCTGAAAAAATGGGAGCTATCTGTATCGGGCCGGACGATGTGCCAGACACTTTATACAATGAGCGTATAGTAAGTATTCCCGATAAGACTTATCGTGATAGGAAAGTTCTACCAAAAGATAAAGTTCGCCATGTAGGAGAGGCTATTGCTGCCTGTGCCGCGGAAACAGAAGAGAAGGCTTTCGCTGCTTTAAAAAAGATAAAAGTAGAGTGGGGCAGGAAATGGGAACCGGTGGTAACCCTTGATGATGCTATGGATTCAAAAGCTCCCGCGATATATGACCATGTATATTTAGGAGAAGAAAAAGTAGAGGTGAAAAACAACCTTGCCTGCGAGCGAAATATTGCAGTGAGTGATGTAGAAGAAGGATTTAAGGAAGCGGATATAATTGTAGATGAAACATTTAATATAAAAAGAGTTTACCATATGCAGTTGGAGACTAAGTCTGCAGTTTGTAAACCGGAAGCAAACGGAGGAATAACTCTCTGGACAACTACCCAGGGAATTCACAATGTACGTATACTCTTAGGACATATTTTCGATATCTCACTTAGTAAAATAAATGTTAAGAGAATTACTTTGGGGGGTTCTTTCGGATCAAGTATTCAAATGAATTCGATAACCCCTATTTGTGTAGCTTTAGCTTTGAAAGCAAAAAGACCGGTGAAATTAGTGACTTCCCGGGAAGAAGATATGTACGACCATTCAAGTTATCCTTTAAAGACCCGCTTAAAAGTAGGAGTTAAAAAAGACGGAACTTTAACCGCAGCTCATTGTCAGGTATGGGTGGAGATTGGCGGCCACAATATTCAGGCTTATCCTTATCTTGGTTGTGTAGCCGGTTGGTTTGCTTCACTTTATAAATGGAAGAATATAAAATATGAGGGGAAAGCAATTTATAGCAATAAAGGACCTTCCTGTGCAAGAAGAGGCTATGGCAGCCCTCAAATAAATTTCCCCGTAGAAAATATGATGGATATCTTGGCCGAGAAATTGGGAATGGACCCGGTGCACTTCAGACTACAGAATTATGTGGGAAGAGGCGATGAATTTTGGGGACAGGGACCTACGGTGAAATCTATCATTAGAAGCTGCGGCGTAGAAGAGATGTTGGTTAAAGGGGTTGAACTTATTGGTTGGCATAAAAGAGGTACCCCCGATGAAAAATCCGGAACAATTAGAAAGGGTATTGGAGTCGCCAGAGGGTTTCATACCTCAGGTACCGGCGGTCCCAAGGCTGGCGAAGTTATAGATTATTCCGGCGCAACCATTAAAATTAATGAAGATGGTTCGGTGGATGTTATCACTGCTTTAATGGATCACGGAGGGGGAACCTGGGACGCCGGGGCAAAAGTGGTAGCAGAAGTTTTAAAAGTACCATTTGAAAAAATAAGCATTGATAATGGAGTAGATACACGTACCACCGTTTTTGATGTTAATACTCATGCTACCAGAGGGATATACTGTGGATGTGGTGCCATAAAATTTGTGGCAGAAAAAGTTAAAAAAATGTTATTAGATTATGCAGCTACCCTTTTTAATGATAGACCGGAGAATCTAACCTTAGCTTTAAACGAAGAACTTGGCCAGGGTATAATATATCCCGAGGGTCTACCGGAAAATTATAAAACGATTGGCGAGATAGCAGATTATGCTCGAATAACCAGCGCAGGAACTATTTCTTATACCTCTACTCTCAGACAAAAAAATTGTCCCCCTTGTTTTGTCACCTATTTTACCGAAGTCGAAGTGGATACCAGAACCGGTGAAATTACCGTGCCAAGAGTAGTGATGTTAGGCGATTCGGGTACTATTATCAATCCTGAGCTATGGAAAGGACAGATATTGGGTGCTTATGCTTTGGGATTAGGTGTAGGAAAGTTAGAATCGATACCTTATGATAAGATTACCGGTAAATTAAAATGCAATGGGTTTATTACCGATTTTAAAATTCCCACTACCATTGATATGCCTAATATCGATAATATTATCGTAGACCATGCTCATACTTATGAACCGACCGGTCCCTTCGGAGCAAAGGGAATAGGTGAAGCCGCTTTAAGTGCGGTAGCTTCATCATTTGGAAATGCGGTTTATAATGCGGTAGGCATTAGATTTCATGAACTTCCGATAACGCCGGAAATAATGCTTAAAACCCTGGAAGAAAAAGAGATAGGAGGGAAAGTCAGAGATGCAAACTAATACAAAAATATTAGCTCAAGAATTTGAATATCTAGCCCCTAAAACAATAGATGAAGCTTTGGATTTACTTAATAAATATAAAGATAAAAATATTAAGATATTAGCCGGAGGAACAGAACTTCTGGTTAAAATGAAAACAATTGATTTAAAAATTGATTACTTAATAAATATAAAAAATATTTCAGAACTCAATTTTGTAGATACTGATCGGGGATTAAGAATAGGAGCAGTTACCCCCCTGTCTCGTATTATAAGGGAAGAAAAAGTTAAAATAAAATATTCTGCTTTATATGAAGGGATTATGTCTATGGCTGCTCCGGCTATTAGAAATATGGGGACTATGGCAGGTAATCTGGGTAATGCTTCTCCGGCGGCAGATACTGTTCCTCCTTTGATCGCCTATGGAGCAGAAGTAAAATTACAAAGTAAAAGAGGAGAACATACTGTTTTGGTAGAAGATTTTATTATCGGAGTAGGGGAAACAATTATGAAACCCGATGAATTGATTACCGAAATAAATATTCCCGAAGTAAACAAAAATACAGGAAGTGCTTTTTTAAAAAAGAGCAGAGTAAAGGCCGACCTTTCTAAAATAAATTTAGCAATTCATTTGGAAAAAGAAGGTAATATTTGTAAAGATTGTAAGATAGTTTTTGGTTCAGTTGCGATTAAAGTTTTGCGAGCAGAAAAAACAGAAAATCTCTTAAAAGGACAGATAGTAAATTCTGAGTTAATTGATAAAGCAGCAGAGAAAGCATCTTGTGAGATTAAACCTATAGATGATATTCGTTCAACTGCCGAGTATAGAATTGCAACGTCTAAGGAAATGCTTAAAGACGGCTTTGAGTTAGCCTGGGCAAGAGCGAAAGATTAATTTTAATTAAATTTGAAGGAAGGAGCGAATTATAAAGTGAAAAAAATTCCTATTGAATTTTTTATCAATGGTCAGAAAAGAGAAGCTTTGGTAAATTCAAATGACCTTTTGATAAATATATTAAGGGATGATTTATATCTAACCGGAACTAAATATGGCTGTGGTATCGGTGAATGCGGGGCTTGTACCGTTTTTTTAGATAATGAACCGGTTTTATCTTGCTTAACTTTGGCAGCTACGATTGACGGGAAAGAGATTACTACCATAGAAGGGCTGGCAAAAGGAAATGAACTGCACCCCATGCAAATAGCATTTTTAAAAAATGCGGCAGTACAGTGCGGATTTTGCACTCCCGGTATGATACTTACCGCGGTTGCCCTCTTAAAGGAAAATCCAAGTCCCACAGAAGAAGAGATTAAAGATTATATGAGAGGAAATCTTTGTCGGTGTACCGGGTATGTACAGATAGTAAAAGCAATTAAGGCTTGCGTAACTGAAGCAAAAAACCAATTAACCAATTGACCAATTAATACGAGAAAATAATTAAACGATTAGCCAGCTAA
>Ga0255384_10051_pt1 | contig 20807 bp, 17 predicted proteins | sample ANMaggSeSYBR01F7_FD_182106 | JGI IMG/M metagenome (GOLD analysis project Ga0255384, IMG submission 182106) | Sediment cell enrichment communities from methane seep in Santa Monica Basin, California, United Staets - ANME aggregate JGI... | ecosystem: Environmental > Aquatic > Marine > Cold seeps >... | reverse complement strand
TCGACGTGCATCGGGTCCTCGGCGATCCGCTCCAGCACGGTAGCAACCATAAGTTTTCGGTCGGCCAGCCGGGTGTCGTCCTGTTCACCCTTTACCAATGCCAGCACGTGGCCTAAACGACGGAATTTGCGATACGCCTGGTCGGTCATCTCACCGGCTGCATCTTCGCTGCCGATCGCATCGGCGGCCTCCTTCAATGCCTTGCCCAACTCGTCGGAGGTAAACGACGGCGAGTTCAACGGGCCGACGTAATCCTCCGGCAGCGGCTTCGGTTCAAGCTCCGATGCAGGTTCTAAAGCAGGTTCTAAAGCAGGTTTAGAAGGCAATTCAACGGCCGGAAATTCTTCAGACACCGTTTCGGGTTGGATCGTCACACTCTCGCCTGCCCTCACTATACGACGGGTGGGTTCCAGACTGGACGGTTGTTTCGATTCACCGGATTTTTCGGCCTGCTGCTTTTCTGCGTTGTCCCCCATCCACTTTTCTAAAAATTTGGGCTTGTACTTGTACGTGTGTTGGACTCCAGGTAGATAAATCTGACAGTAGTCGCACCGCTCGCCGACGAAGTAATTCATTGCGTAGTACCCGACGAACAATCCTAAGAACCCGCCGATGATCGGTTCCAATATCATGCGGACCGTGCTTTTTCCATTCTTCTTTTTCCGTCGCAAACGTGCGGTGCCGGCACCTATTTTTTCGCCATCCTCTTCCTCGTCCTCCTGAGCGAAGGAAGCAAAGTGCGATGTGTCGGCCGGCTCCTCTTCCGGGTCGAAGGCTTCGTACCCGACGTCGATTTGTGGCGTATCGATCACCTTCTGCCACGCGTCGATGACCGGCTCCTCCTCGACCGGGTGAACGGCCGGCTGCTCGAGCAGTTCTTCGAGTTGCTCCTCGATAGGCTCTTCGACCGGTTGTTCGACGGGTTGTTCGACGGGTTGTTCAACTCCGGTTTCGATTGTAGTCTCGATGGGAATCAGTGCGGGCGGGGCGACGGCAAACGCATCGCGCAGCGGGTATTCCACTTTGCACAGCGGACAGCGTACCACCGACTCGATATCCACTCCGTAGGGAATCGTCACCGCCTCGTCACATTTCGGGCACTTCGCTAGGATTGACATGTTGAATTCCAGAAATGTTTTGGTTGTAAATGTACGCCCTTCCCCGTCATTCTAGTGTAGTGCGCACAACGATGCCAGCAGTCAGCCCGCATTTCTCACCGTAGGGTGGGTCGAGGTCGCTCAAGCTCTTGGTGGGGCTGCGCAAACCAATCAACTCCGATTTACACTCTATAATCTTGCACAGCGTGTTGCCGCGACCGAAGCCCCACCAGAATCTTGGTTTGCTTGACCCACCCTACATGTTGGTGAGAAATGCGGGTTAGGCTTGGTAATTGATGGGGGTGATAATAGTTATTTAGCCCCGGGTGAATACACCCGGGGCAGACATTGCCCACCGTGTATTCACGGCGGGCTAAATGACGAATTTTCAGGCACCCTTGCGGGGGGCTACCGAACACCCAGGTTCTGCTCGATCTGGATGCTCTTGTTCGTCACGGCGACCGGTTGGACTTCGGCATCGCCGGCACGGAACCTGGAGCCTAGCTCGAATGCCGGGTCGTACTGGAATCGCTCGCCGTAGAGGTCGAAATGGGTACAGCCGGAGATGCACAAACACGCAACGACTGCCGCGGCAGAACACCAACGGCCGATACTCAGTACGGTGCCGAACTGGAAGATATGGCGGGACATGGCGAAACGTGTTTCAACAGAAGGGAATTAGGGCGGGAGTTTCGCAAAACCGGCGGCCGATGTCCAGGCCAATTTTGCCGAAAAACCGTTTAATTTAATGGCTGTGGGTGCCATGCCCACGCTCGCCGGGTGCCACTGCTGGCTTGTCCAGCAGTGAGAAGTACAGATTCAGTTATGCACTGCTGGACAAGCCAGCAGTGGCACCCGGGGCTTTTCGCCACCTACCGCCTACCGCCCACCACCTACTGCTCACCATGCTCAATGTGCGGCCAGTAGGTCTCAAAGTCGAAATCCGGGCTGTTGTCCAGGTCGTGGCATGTGACGCACTGTCTATCCTTCGACTCTTCCTTGGTGATGACCATCAGCAGGCGAAGCTTCTCCTTTAGTGCTTCATCGCCACCCAGTTCGGCACGGGAATGATTGCCGCCCGGCCCGTGGCACGTCTCGCAGCCTGTGTCGATTAGCTCGGGGGTCTCCTCCAGGCTCATATATCCCCCCTTATATGGGAAGAATTTGCTCGGGTGCCAACCCACCACGTGACAACTGACGCACTCTGGATCGAAGTTCCGCGGCGTGTCCTGTTCAAGGAGCGTCCGATACGCACGGCCGTGTCCGCTACGCTTCCAGATGTCGTATTCCTCCTCGTGGCACGACTCGCATTTCTCGGAACCGACGAATTTTCCAATCGACTCACTCTGCGGGTGCGGCACCGGCCGGATGCCCAGGCCGGCGAACCCCTCGCGTTTTAGCTGTTCCTGATAGGCCGTCATCAGCATGGCCATATCGGCCGAGCCGGCAAACCGCGAGTCGAGCGGGACTTTCTGGTAACGAACCGGCTGCTCCGCATCGTCGTAAAATCCAAGTACGATGGCGTCCATCCCCTTCTCGCCGACCTCGATCAACAGCGCCTTGCCGTCCTTAATCGGCGTCGGCCTGGAGGGCGGCTCGGGTGCACCGCCGGCGGTCACGACAAGGTCGAACTCCGGAAACTTCTCGGCCAAACCAAGCGTCTCTTCCATCGTAGCATGTGCCAGCAGGACCAAGTAATCGGACTGTTCTTTTAGTTTTGGAAGCACCGACTCGAGTGCCGAGACCGGATCGGACATTTCAATCTCGGGGTTGTTTATCGCCTGTTGCCACTTTTTGCCCAACACACTGGTAATACCGATCTTCATGCCTGTCGCTTCGACAACACGGGTTTTGGCCGTCATGCCGGCATCGAAACCGAACAACGCCACGTTGGCCGAAAGGAACGGGCTGTGCTGGTCGTTTACACTAGCAGTAACCGAGAGCAACTCGCCGGCCGGCAGCCGCAGGTCGGTTTTGCCCAAGGCGATGGCGTCGTAGCCCATCTTTCTCATGCCGTCAACCATTATCTGAAACTTCAACTCGGCCTGGCGTCCGAACCCACGGGCGATTCCACCCACATCCAGTGTGACGACCGGCCAGCCCTTCTCTCGGAGCGTTTTCAATAGTGCGTAGCGGCGGCTCATTCCGCCCTTCATACGATCCAGCCCTGCACAGCCGCACGGCTCGATGTAGCCGTACTGCCGGCCGGTGATTACCATAGCAAACTTGGGCGTCGGCCAGCCGACGAAGATCGGACCGTTCACCTTGATCGGATCGAATGCAGGTGTGGCACGGACATCCTGCCCGTGTTTTCGCAGAGGCACGGCCGTGGCACCCAACTGGTCACTTGAACCGTCTACCGATTGGCGCAGCGGGTTGGGCGGTATCTCCGGCGGTTGTGCGACCGGTTCCTCGATCGGTTCAGGCCCGTTCGTTTGCGGTTCAGGTTCGATGGCCTGTTCAATCACCGTCTCGGCAGTCGGTTGCAACGGTGGTTCCTCGACCGCCGCCGGTGTATCGTTGCAATCGGTGTCATTTGACGACTGACACCCAACCACAAACATCAACACAACGATGATTGTTGAAAATCTTCGTGACATTTTAACCATTCGTAGTGTGTGTAATAAGAAGTGTGTTTTACTTTTTATTCATAGCCCTGGCCGGCAGGCCCGGGACGTTTTGAATTACCAAGGTGTGATGTTATTTGGTTGGCAGAGCGTCCCGGGCCTACCGGCCAGGGCTATAAATGTTGAATTTACGTGGATTACATTTCAAATGGCTGAAGTGTTACTTTAGTTTCTGTTTTCCCTTTTCCCACTTTCTCTTTTTTCCTTTTTACACATCTTTATTTCACCCCTCAACCGCAAAGGAGACCAAAATCCGCAACCGCGGTGCCTGCGGGTGATTCGTATCCAGCAGTATCTCACCCAGTTTACCTTGCTTTGAACCGAGGTGGTTGGCCGGCCGGCCTCCCTTGGGGATTTGGATAGTCAGTGGGAACTGGGAGACAGTGTCGTTGTTGATTTCCGTTGGTTCACCAATTTCCACATTCAACATATCCGGCGTGATCTCCACCGGCGTAAACTTCACTTCCTTGTGATGCGGACCTCGCACGATGAGCATCAGCATCCGACGGACGCCGGCCTTGCCGCTTATCGTACCGAGGCTAAGGATACCGGTTCGGACGTTGAAGCCGCGTCCGACAACCGCGATATCGCTGCCGATCACACCCTCGATGGAGACGGTCAATGTCTGCGACGTCTCCAGGTTGGTGCTTAAGAGGATTTTCTGCCGAAACGATCCCTGAGGCAACCCCGATTTCAGCGTTACCTTCATCAGTTGTCCACTGACCGCACCCGGCTCCTCAGACAGCCGATCCGCATCGAGCGGCTCGAACGCGGCATCAAAATATTCGGCAGTAGTCGAATCGTCCAGTTTGAAGCTTGCGATTTCGAGCGGTTCGTCGAGATAGCAATAGATGGACACCTCGGCATCGGCCGATTGTCCGGCCGAGAGTGTGCTGAAGATCAGCTCGTCGGGCACCGCCCGGGCCGCCGTGATAATGCGGCCCGAAATGGTCAGCGTTACCCGCGGTTGAGACGGATCGTTGGTGAAAATCACGGCGGTCTGGCGGTATGGTCCGATCGAATCGTTCGACGTCCAGGCCATCGCAACGGTGGCCGAGTCGCCCGGCTGGACCTCGTCCTTATCCAGTTTGCTTAGCGTACACCGGCACGAGGTTTCGCTGGCCACGAGTTTCAGGACACCCTTCCCGGTGTTTGTAATCAGAAAATCGTGACTCCCTTCGGCATCTATGTCCATCGTGCCGAAGTCGTATTCCTCCCGGTCTACGGCCACGGCTGGAAGTTGCTGGCCGTCGGCCGGCTGTGGCGGTTCTATGCCGCCCCGGTCACCCCCCGACGGAGCCGTGTTCATACGCACCACTGCGGTTGTAATGCCGGCTACTACGCCCAATACTACCGCCAGACCGACTGTGAGAATGGTTTTCATACGGAGTTTTATGTGAATTGAACTTACCAATGGTATAGCATTTAGCCCCTGGTGAATACACCTTTTTGTCCATTTAGCCGCCGTGCTTGTCCCATCGCTGTGGTTTACGCCGGGATAAATATCAGTAGTTCAAGATTTTACCCAACAAAAGTCCCCGCACACAGTGCGGGGGCTTTTCGTGGTTTATTTTGGCCAAATTTTGAACTACCAAATTGATTTCTTGACACACATGACCATTTTGGCTATATTAACACGCTCTTATGGGTAGTGTCCTACCCGACGGCGTGACGGAGATAGAGGCAAACTCTGTTCGTTGGAAGGACATATGAGATGCCACATCTCCCACAGAAGCCGCCGACGATAGCGGAACCGCCGGTGCGGAAAACAGTTCCGTCAATCGTAGAAGCAAAGCCGCCGGTGTGGAAAACAGTCCCGCCAATCGTAGAAGCAAAGCCGCCGGTGCAAGATGACGACCGCCCGTTCCAACTCAAAATACCGGACGATATGGCTTCTGCAAACCTGCGTCACACCGGACGCCACAAGTCTGCCAAGCCGATACCTCTGTGGCTGTGGTGTTTGATTATCGGCGGCGGCGGTGCAATGCTCTTGTGTTTGGTGATCGGTCTGCCCATGGTGCTTTCGCCGGACAGTGAGGCGTCGATTTCCGGGCCGGTCCGTTTGAAACCTATCGACAACCAACAGATAGACGAACTTTGCCTGTTTGATTTGACTGTCGAGGCTGAGCCTCCGGTTCCTTCCGCCGGGCAAGTTCGATACACGCTGCTCGACGGGCCGAAAGGTGCCCACATCGAACGCAGCACCGGCAGGTTCACATGGTACCCAAGCGAGCGCCAAGGCCCCGGCGAATACCAAGTGGCGATCGCTGTTGCACGCGTCGGATTAGACGAGCCGGACGACCGGCGGCAATTTTCCATTGCTGTCGGCGAGGTCAACAAGCCGCCGGAGTTGGCACATATCCGCAATTTGGCAGTCAGGTCCGGCGGCTTGTTGACGTTCACCGCGAAGGCGCGCGATACGGATATTCCCAACAATGGCCTGAAGTTCAGCCTTTTGCCCGGCGCCCCGGCAGGTGCACAAATCGACGCCGAGACGGGTGAGTTTTTATGGGCACCGGCCGATACCGAGCCCAGCAGTATCCACCGTATCACGGTGTGTGTGACCGAGGCGGTGCCGGGTGGGTTAAGCACACAGCAGGATTTTAATGTGCGGTTGGTGGGCACGACATGGTCACATCCGCCGTCTGCGGAGGTTGCAGGCACCCCGCCGGGGGTTGCCGATCGAATCGACCTGCCTGTTGACCATAATGCGAACACGTCGGATATTGATGTTGCAGTCGATACGCATCAGTCGCCGTTCGTCGAGGCCAATACACAGTCGCCGTTCGTCGAGGACAATACACAGTCGCCGTTCGTCGAGGTCAATACACCGCCGTAGTCCGCGGCGCCTTACTTTGACTCGTCGGGGGCACATCTGAGTTTAGCCGCCGCGTCCACGCGGCGCTGGAGGAGAAGTCGGCACCGCGTGGACGCGGCGGCTAAACAATTCTCTTCCGCTACGGGCTGCTGCTAAGCGGCGATAGCCAGGTGCAAAGGTAATATGCCCTGGGAGAGGTCATCTCCAACATCGTGGCCAGGTCAAACCGACTACTACGGGTTTCGACGCCGACGAGTATATCGGCCAGGCTCGGTTCCTTTTTGTACTTGACCACCTTCACGTCGTCCTTGTCCAACTTGGCCAACTCGATTGCCCGATCTATTGCGTCTTCGAGAAATCCGATCCGGTCGATCAGGCCGTTCTGCCGTGCTTGTTCGGCGGTGTAGATTTGCCCGGTGGCCAGTTTGTCCAGCACCTCGGGGTCTTTCTGAAACTTCGGCCGGCCGTATTTGATGGCCTCCTTGAATTGTGTAAAGCCTTCGTCGACCAGCCCTTGGAAAATATTTCGTTCCTCTTCGGTCATCGGTTTGGCGAAACTGCCCATCGCCTTCAGCGGACCACTGGTGACGGAATCTTCCTGTATACCCCACTCCTTCATCAGTCCGGCGAAGTTGTAGTGTGGTATGATCACGCCGATCGAGCCGGTCCAGGTGGACGGCTCGGCGAAGATTGCCTCCGGCGTATCGCCGCAAGCCATTGAAACGTAATACCCGCCGCTTGCAGCCAGCCCGCCCATGCTAACCACCAGTGGAATCTCCGATTCCTCGACCAACTCACGGAGTTGGTGGTAGATGGCGTCGCTGCCGGTGATGGTTCCGCCGGGCGAGTCGACTCGCAACACGACTGCCTTCAGGTTCGGATCGTCTTTGGCATGATCGATCTGCCGTTTGACAAATCCCTCACCGTCCATAATGGCCCCTTTAACGGTGATGATGGCCACCTTGTTGGTGCTGCTTTTTTGGTGTGAATAGAACTTTTCGCGGATTTTGCGGTCCGTCTCAAGCGACGCCAAGCCGTTTACTGCCAATAGCATCAGGTTCAACATCCCGGAGGCGAACAACCCGATTAACAGCACGATCAACAACAAAACAACCGCCACCTGACGGCTCCTGTGGCGTGTGTAGACCATAGGTGGTTGTGCCGAGGCGACCGTGGTTGCCATGAGCGGTTCCTGAGGTGGTTGCTGGTCCATTTTTGAGGTTCCTTTTTTGTTCATAGCCCGGGCCGGTAGGCCAGGGATACTCTGAATTACCAAGATGCGACGCCATTTGATTGGCAGAGCGTTCCGGGCCTACCGGCCAGGGCCATGAATGTTGAATTAACGTGTGCCACACCTCAATATGTCTGAAGTGCTACCAAGGCTTCATTGTACCCCAGATTGCCAGAATGGCAAAGCCGTACTTGTCGGCCCAAAAAGACGAACGCGTTTGTCGCTTGGCCTGGCAACGTGCAATAGCACGCAATTTGGGGCACTCGGGATCGTGGCCGAGTCAGCCCACGGTAAGGCAGCAGGTTCTAAAGCGACAAACGCGCCGGTGAAAAATCGTTACTGAGAAGAATTTAAGATAGTCTCCTGTCTACGGGGTACACGAGAAACGGGAGCAACGGACGATTGTCCTCCTTTCGAAAAGTGTTTTAGAAACTTCAGAAGAGACACTCCGAATAGTATTGTATACACGATAGACGCACAAAGTCAATAAATCTTGTTCAAAAAAACGCCTCTGCACCGTGGCGCATTGGAGTAACTCAAGACACTGTAAGCAGTTTCGATTTCGAGAAAATTTTTTTAGCCCTCGCCGGCCGCTGGTAAACTAAGTTTCCTCAATTTACACGATCGTTAAAGACACCATTTAGCCCAGTGTGAATACACCCGGGGTGGGGTGGCTGGGGCAAAGCGAAGCGGTGCCCCAGCCCTGTTTTCCTGGGGCTTCGCTGCGCTCAGCCACCAGCCACCAGCCAACCGTGTATTCACGGTGGGCCAAATAGCAAAATTGCGAACTACTGAAATTTTTTTGTCCAATTTGCATCTCCCCAATGGAAGAGGTTAATGTAGAGGGTAGGAGTATCGGTTTAGGCAACTTACACAGAGTGGCATCGAGTACCCCATGGGTAGCAAGTCTCAATTCCTGGAGCTTTTTTTGTCGCACCAGACCGACATTAAAGCATTCGTCCGCTCGCTGGTCCGAAGTCGGCAGGACTCCGAGGACGTGTTTCAGGAAGTGACGCTTACATTGTGGGAAAAGTTCGACCAGTATCAGCCCGAGCGGTCTTTCGGCGCCTGGGCCAGAGGTATCGCACGGAACAAGATTCTGCAGTATTGGGACAAGGCGAGCAGGGTGCCTACGCCATTTTCGCCGGAGGCCGTCGAGGCGATTTTAGACGCTTTCGATCGCCGAACTGAGCAAACCTCGCCGTCGTTGGACGCCTTGGAAAAGTGTCTGGAGGCACTGTCGGAGAAGTCGTGCCGATTGCTCGCTTTACGATACGGCCAGTCGTGGTCGGTGCGTCGGATTGCCGAGCACATCGGCAGCACTCCCGCGGCCGCCCACAAGGCGCTCTCCCGGCTGCGCACACGAATCCACGACTGTGTCCAACGCCGCCTCGGCCTGGCGAAGGAGGTGGACTGATGTCAGACAAGCAGTCGTTGGAAGAACTGACCCAAAAATACCTCGACCAGATCGCCTCCGTCGCCGAGTTGGCCGAGTTGGAGCGCCGGTTGATATCCAACCACGAGTCAGCCGCGGCCTTCGCGCGAGCGTCGTGGTTCGACACGCTGATCGAGTTCCACTTTACCGACCGGCAGAAGGCCGAAGACATCGAGGCGATTTTCGCGTTCGGTGGTGCCGCAGCAGTTGTCTCGCCATTGTCCCGGTCACCGGTATTGGGTTTTCTTGGCAACTCGGCGCGTTTGACACGCGAGTATTTCTCGCAGCCCGGGCCGCTTTCGGTGCTGGTCGCCGCGATTTTCATGGTCTGCATGATTTCGGTACTTAGTATCTTGCCCGCACCGACCTACACGCCTACCCACATAGGCAGCAACAACACAACCAGTGGCACAACCAGTAGCACAGGCTTCCAGCCTGTGGAAGAGAAAGGCAATCTCAACTTAGTCGCCCGAATCACCGGCAAGCACAACTGCCGTTGGTCGGCCGACGGACGAGCACCGCTGAGCTACGACCACCTGAAAATCGGGCGTGAATTGAAACTCGACTCCGGGCTGCTGGAGATCACCTACTACAACGGTGCGAAACTCGTCCTGGAAGGGCCGGTCGAGTTCACCGTCGAGAAACCCAACGCCTGCCGGCTGGAAGTTGGCAAACTCGCCGCCAAGGTGTCCAAGCGTGCTGTCGGATTCACCGTCGAAACGCCCACCACCACAATCGTCGACCTGGGCACCGAGTTCGGCGTTGAAGTAGAACAAGGCGGCACGGCCGACGTTCGGGTGTTCAAAGGCGTTGTCAATATGACAGGCCAATTGGGCCGTTCACGCCGCATTACGGCCGGACAATCCGCTCGGCTCAATTCGTCCGGCCGATTTGTCACCCCTAAGCAAACCAAAACGCAGTTCGTACGCAATTTCCCAAAACCGCCGGAAATGGTCGTGGTCTCTTTTCAACAGAACGTTGACTCCTATGCCGGGACGGCGGATGCGTATTTAAGTGAGACCAACCCAGACTTCACCTATGGCAGCGAGGTGACCGTTACTATTGACGGCAGGGATAACTCCGGCAATCGGGTTGAAGGCCTGCTGCGTTTCGACATCTTCGGCAGCGGTGCCGGACAGGTTCCGCTCGGCTCGACGATCATCTCGGCGACGTTGACACTGACCACCGATATTGACGGCAACTCTCGCGGCGACGGTGCGAAATTTCACCGCTTGCTCCAGAGTTGGAATGAGAGTTCCGTTACCTGGAACAATAGCTTCGGCGGCAATGGGATCGATACGACGGAGGGCAACACCGAGGCGATCTCCTCGTGCGACCTCGATACAGGATACATGGTGGAGGGTACGCACACTTTCACCATGGCGACGACGAGCCTGCAGGCATGGTCCGATGGGGCGGCAAACTACGGCTGGGCGATGCTGCCGCCAAACGGCGATGACGCTTGGGTAATAGATTCGTCGGAGGCCACTATGGTCGCCCGTTACACCCCGAAGCTGACGGTAATGTACATCGCCCCAAAACCGTCGCAAGATTTTTCGGATGCAAACCCCTAATGGTGTACTATTTACGAAAGGAGGTGTAACGGACATAAAAATGGCCCATCCGTTTTTGGGTGCAAGAGTGAGCCGCCGGGTTTATCCCGGTGTGCATGTAGCGAGCCGCCGGGTTTATCCCGGCGCTGCACTGGCGCGGGGATGAACTTACGGCTCGCCGACTACTGACAAAACCACGAAAGAAAAGGAGGTGTAACGGACATAAAAAATCAGCGGCCTTGCCGCCGAGGGCCAGGTTACGTCACGCAAGTGACGATCGGCGGAAAAGTAAGTGTGTGTTTCTGAAAAATATAGTTCGTAAACTACAACAAGAAGAAAAGGACAAAATGATGACAAATTTCAGAATTGTACTACCGGCAACTATTGCCATGATCGTTGTATTTGCGATGCATGTCGCTTCGCACACCGCTTTGGCCGATACCATTACATTCCAAGATGGCGTCGAGTCCTACACCGGGACGGCGGATGCGTATTTAAGTGAGACCAACTCAGACTCCACCTATGGCAGCGAGGTGACCGTTACTATTGACGCCAACGATAACTACAACAATCGGCTTGAAGGCCTGTTGCGTTTCGACAATATCTTCGGCAGCGGCGCCAGACAGATTCCGCTCGGCTCGACGATCACCTCGGCAACGTTGACACTGACCACCGACGGCGGCGCCGGTCCCGGCGACGGTGCGAGGTTTCATCGCTTGCTCCAGAGTTGGAATGAGGGTTCCGTTACCTGGAACAATAGCTTCGGCGGCAACGGGGTCGATACGAACGGCACCGATGCGCTCTCCTCGTACGACCTCGATACGGGATATGTGGAGGAGGGGGAGCGCACGTTTACCATGGCGACGACGAGCCTACAAGCATGGTCCGACGGGGCGACAAACCACGGTTGGGCGATGCCGTCACTCGGCGGAAACGGTTGGATAATTGACTCGTCGGAGGATGGTACGGCCTCCTGTCGCCCGAAGCTGACGGTGACTTACGTGCCGGAGCCGTCTGCATTTGTGCTGTTGGCCGTCGGTGGCCTGGCGTTGCTGTTAGTTCGGCGCTGGAGGAAGTAGGTGCGTGAAACGCACCATATTTTCTGGTCGAAAATTATTTAGCCCCGGGTGAATACATCCGGGGCAACCGTTGGCAGCTTGCGTGGGTGGCTGGTGGCAAAGCCGTAGGCGATGTCCCAGCAGTTTCGGGGCACCGCTTTGCTTTGCCCCGACCACCCAGAAAGTAGTCTGGTAGGCCGGGTCGTGACCTTATGTTTACCCACATTGTTGTGTGTTAATTTTACAAAATGTGCAGTCTGAAGAAGGGACGACAGCCTCTTTAAGTTCTTGCGAGCGTTTCGGTTATGCTTCGCAAACGGAATTTATCATTTTTACAAAGACCTTCAGCGGCGAGCCGGCGTGTAGGTAGGTGCGTATAAAACCCAGAACCTATCCTACAACATTCCTCAAAAGGACGGAACCGCCGATGTCTACACAGTACGAAACGGAAATCACATTGGGTCAAGCCATGTTTGGGCATGCACAGTTGGGAGACAAACGACGCAGCGATCGGGCGGCGAGGACATTTGATCAAGTTCGTCGCCATCCCGGAGGAACGCTGCCGGAAAAGCTCAACTCTCCGGCCGATCTGAAAGCCTTGTATCGCCTTTGCAATTGCGAAGACGTAACTCATGCCGCTCTGCTGGCGGCGATGCGAGAGTACGTTTTCGAGCGGATTGCCAAGGTAAAGGGACCGGTGCTGTTGTTGCACGACGCCACCGAACTGGATTACACCACCCTGACATCGATCCGCGACGATTTGGGGCAAATCGGCAAGGGAACGCGTTCCGGCTACATCTGCCAAAACGTGCTGGCCGTGGCTGCCGACAGTGGCGAAGTCCTTGGCTTGGCGGACCAAATCCTGCACCGCCGAGCCAAAGTTCCCAAGAAGGAAACGTTGGCCCAGCATCGCGCTCGCGAAACCCGTGAGAGCCTGTTGTGGCTTAAGGGAACGACGCATCTTCCGGCCGACGCGCAATTGATCGACGTGGCCGATCAAGGGGCCAGTACGTTTGAATTCCTGGAACACGAATACAAAAGTGGCCGACGGTTTGTGATTCGCAACGGCCAAAAGCGCAAGGTTTACGCCGGCCACGAACCTGTTGGGCCGAAGTATAACATGAAAGAACACGTCGGAGGTTCACCCGAGTTGGGCCGCTTTACCATGGACGTGCAAGCGCAACGTGGCCGCAAGGCTCGCAAGGGCGCGGAGTTTATCGTGCGAGCGATACCCGTGTTGGTTTGTCCGCCGCATGCCAAGTACGGCAACCATGGCGACGATCCGTTGCCCTTGTGGGTGGTGCAAGTGACCGAGGTTAATCCTCCGTCGGGAGAAGATGCTATCGAGTGGACCCTGATGACCAACGAACCGGTGCGGAGTTTCAAGGCTGCCTGGCGCGTGATCGGCTGGTATGAACGCAGATGGATTGTCGAGGAATATCACAAGGCGATGAAGACGGGTTGTCGCATTGAAGATATGCAATTCATGGCGGCAGAGCGTTTGCAGGCGGCAATTGCCTTGATCTCGGCGGTCGCCACGACGCTCTTGAATCTTCGTGACGCAAGCCGTCGCGCGGATGCTCGAACTCGGCGAGCCACGACGCTGCTTGCTCACGAATATGTTGAAGTTCTGAGTTCCTGGCGTTATCATAAGGTCTGCTTGGCTATGACGATTCACGATTTTTACATGGCATTGGCTCGTCTCGGCGGTCACCAAAACCGCAAACACGACCACGCTCCCGGCTGGCTCGTTTTGTGGCGAGGCTGGACGAGACTACAGTCCATGCTCGACGGATACCTCGTCGCAAAACGAAAAAAATGTGGGTAAACCTAAGGTCGTGACCCGGCTGATTGGGTGACGTTGTGGCTATTGCCGGGTTTTCAACCCGGCCTACAGCTCAAGGATCGTTGTATGCGAATACAAAAAACCGCCTTCACACTCGTAGAACTTTTGGTTGTGATCGCGATCATTGGCATTCTGATTGCGCTTCTGTTGCCGGCGGTGCAGGCGGCACGTGAAGCAGCCCGCCGGCTCCAGTGCAGCAACAATCTGCGGCAAATCGGCCTGGCACTGCATAACCATCATACCTCCTGGGAGTCTTTCCCTCCCGGCCACCCCGGCTATAATGATTTGAACCATTGTTGGACTACAATCATCCTGCCTCAGTTGGAACATCAGGCCCTCTACGACCGCTACGACTGGTCGGTGCCTTTCGACCATGAAAGCAACACGGAAGTGATCGAGACCAAACTACAAGTGTTTCTTTGTCCCACTTCGAGCCATGACTACTCCGGGGCAGGCGACTACGGAGGACATTACGGCAGCACGTTGACCGGTCTTACACCCGGTTTTGGGCGTGGATATGCATTCGAGTCCGGTATCTTGATCGCCACGAACCCAAATCATAGTGACACCAAAAACAACACCCCAATTCGCATTGCTCAAATCCGTGACGGCACCTCCAGCACGATCATCATCATGGAAGACGCCGGACGCAGCATCGAGCAGAATGGACGTTGGGCCGAGGGTTGGCAGTGCTTCTCACAGCAAGGCCATATCAATACGACACGAGACAACGAAATGTTCAGTGACCATCCGGGCGGCGCGCACGCGTTGACGGCCGACGGCTCGGTCCATTTCCTCTCTGAGTCACTCGACCTGGACGTTCTCGGTGCATTAAGTTCCCGCGCCGGCGGCGAAGTCGTAGGAGGAACACAATGGTAGAGCACAACAGGAAATTGTCATGAAAGAAGAACTAACACGTCGGAACTTCCTGGCCGCTGCGACGGCAGCCGCCTCTGTTGTTGGGCTGCCGAAGCTGGCACCCGGCTCATCTGGGCAACAGTTTTCGCCGGCGCAGAACGGCGCGAATACGTTTCGCTTTGTGCATCTGGCCGATATGCACGTTCAACCGGAACAAAGGGCAGACAAGGGACTGATCAAGTGCCTGGCGGCCGTCGAGGCGCTGGAGCCAAAACCAGATTTCATCCTCACCGGCGGTGACCTGGTAATGGATGTGATGGGCACAGACGCCACCCGGGCAAAAATGCTCTTCGGGCTGTATTGCAAAATATTCGACGATCATACGTCAATACCGGTGCATGAGTGCATCGGCAACCACGACGTGTTCGGCTGGACGAACAGGAAGGGAGTCACGCCCAATCATCCCGACTACGGCAAGAAGATGGTCCAAGACTTTCTTGGACTGCCGTGCACTTACTATCGTTTCGACCACAAAGGATGGCGATTCTTTGTGCTGGATGATATTCAGCCCTGCCGCGGCTGCTATGATGCGTATATCGACGAAGCCCAGTTGGATTGGCTGGAAAAGGAGTTGGCCGCCAAGGACCCCAATATGCCCGCCGCCGTCGTCTGCCATATTCCCATCCTCAGCATCACGGTCCTTAATGGGTCATTTAAGGATAAAACCTACCAGGTGCCGACCCAGACGATGTGCCGCGACGCATTTAAGCTGGCCGAGTTGTTTACCAAGTATAAAGTTCGACTCGCCCTGTCCGGGCACACCCACCAGCAGGATCGTGTAGAGTATCGTGGTGTCACTTACATTTGCACCGGCGCGGTGTGCGGCGCCTGGTGGAAGGGACCACACAAGGGTTTCGAGGAGGGGTTTGGTGTGCTCGATCTCGAGCCGGGCGGCGGTGTCCACAACTACTATCACGACTACGGCTGGCAGCCGGAGCCGAAGGCATAGCTTGGCGGCTATTAAGGGAGAGAAAAGCGTCACAGGAACCGTTGTTTATAAGATGGTAGCCGGGTGCCCGCGATTGATGGTGTGCCACTGCTTCGCAGAAGCAGTGTGTTTGGAAGACAGTAGCCGGCATGTGGCCAATTCCCGATCTTGAAATCCTCCGGACGGCGTGATACATTTGTCCACATGGTGCAGCGGTATGCGCTCGCTCTTTGACAATTCGGTTCGTTCCCGTTTAGCCGGCGTGCTTGCACGCCGTGTGAAGTGCCGAAGGGTATTTTGCACGCGGCGCAACATAGGAAGGCAAAAGAGTGTCCAATAATTCGAGCGGCTGTAACTCGTTGAAATGAAACAAGTTACAGCAAAAACTGAACAGGAAAAAGTCGCACTGATTGGAGTTTCGACAATGTAAAATCACCAATGGTCGGTCGCCGTAATGTGGTCTCTGGCAACAACTTACGACCGATTGCAGCGGCCTGTGGGAATTTTTGGACCGGTGAAGTATGCGTCCAAATGTCCAACAATACGCGTTCTCGTTTGAAATAGCGCGTTGATGTTATCAAACTCAGCGTGTTTTCCCGAAGGGTAAACACGCGGCGGAGCGCTATTTCAACCTGATATTGGTATAATTCACAAAACCCCGGGAAAACGATACCTGCATGTGAATGTACATCGTATAATCAACTCCAATTCAAAACGGCTTTATGGTTAATATGGAAAGGAATATCCAGTGAGTGAGTTGATTATCAGCGTTTCGGGCCTGCGGGGAATTGTCGGAGAGACACTCACGCCGGAAGTGGCCGGGCGGTACGCCGCAGCGTTCTCGGCACTGGCGCCGGAGGGAACGTTCGTCGTTACACGCGACGGTCGATCTTCAGGCGAGATGCTTGCCCGGGCGATCGAGGACACTTTGCAGACGGTCGGGCGGGATACCGTCGATGCGGGAGTGGCCGCCACGCCCACCACCGGTGTGCTGGTGCGAGAGCTTCACGCCGCCGGCGGCATTCAGATTACTGCCAGCCACAACCCGGCCGAGTACAACGGACTGAAACTGTTCTCTCACGACGGCCGTGTGATACCGGCCGGGCCGGGCGAAGATGTGCTGCGGCACTACAAATCCGACCAACTCGATGTCTCACCGGCGGGACACCGGTGCCACACAGATACATTTCAGTGTACTGATACAATCTCCGCACACCTCGATGCCGTGCTGGCTACCGTTGATGTCGAGCGGATCAGGACACGGAAGTTCAAGGTGCTGTTGGATTCGAACCACGGCGCCGGCGGTGTGCTGGGCCGGCCGCTGTTGGAAAAACTCGGCTGCAAAGTGACCATACTGGGAGAAGAGCCGAACGGCCGGTTCGCACACACCCCGGAACCGACCGCCGAGAACCTCGCAGGCGTGCTAGATGCGGTGAGCCGGGCCGGTGCCGATGTCGGCTTCTGCCAGGACCCCGACGCCGATCGGCTTGCAGTAATCGACGCCGCCGGCCGATACCTCGGCGAGGAGTACACGCTGGCGATGATCGTCGATCACGTGCTGCGACGGCACAAGGGACCGATCGTAACGAACTGCTCGACCAGCCGGATGTCGCAGGACCTGGCCGAGCGGTACGGCGTACCGTTTTACCGCTCGGCGGTCGGCGAGGCAAATGTTGTCGACGCTATGCTGGAGCACGACGCTATCTTCGGCGGCGAGGGCAACGGCGGGCCGATCGACCCGCGCGTCGGCATGGTCCGCGACAGCTTCGTCGGCATGGCACAATTGCTCGACGCCATGGCCGTACGTGATACAACAATCGCCGAATTGGCCGACGAGCTGCCGCGTTACGAGATCGTGAAAACGAAAATCGCCATGAAGCGGGAAAAAATCCCCGTGGCACTAAACGCCCTGGAAAAACACTTTGCAGAGGCCCAGTGCGACCGGCTCGACGGCCTGCGCCTGGACTGGCCCGGCCGCTGGCTGCTGGTTCGGCCCAGTAACACCGAGCCGATCGTCCGTGCGGTTGCCGAGGCAAAAACCGCCGCCGAGGCCGAGCAGCTCTGCGCCGCGGCCGCCCGCGTGCTGTAGGGTTCGTAGGGTGGTTATGCGTTTTTGATCCAGTTGGCAAGTTTGATCTTGATGCGTGAGAGCCGATCAGAGGAAATCTCTCCGACGGCACCGAGGAGAACGCCACTTTCCACCACAGCCAGACGGGCAGTCCGTATGACGCTGTCAGTTTTCAGTCCGGTGGCCTGAAAGTCTGCATCTTCCTTCTTGATTACTTCATCAATATCCGGGACGGCTTGGGACAACTGTGACGAGATCATGCAGATGAGCCAGTCGTCGTATGGACCTGGAAGCTTGCGAAGGACCAGGGCTGGTCGAAGCTTACCCGTTGCCTGGTCGGTTTGAGGAAACCGAAAAAGTGCGATCCGCCCTTCTTGGATCATGAGAATACTTCCTGCAGATCGTCTGTTGAGTAAGGCGAGCTTTCGGTTTCCATATCGCGCATGGCTTGCGAGAGCGAAAACGCGGCCCAATCGGCGTCCTCTTGCGACCTTTTCCCGAGTCCTGTTTTGAACTCCAGGTACTCAACGAAGTCGAGTACCTCTGACTGGATGGTTTCAGGCAGACCCTTGACATGTTGAATGATTTTTTCGGCAACTGTCATCTTCATTTTCTCCTGATATTTGATTTAAGCATAGTGGTTTGGCGGTGTCAAGCTCGCTTGACGAATTTCAGTGTGTACCTGCCGCGGCTCGACAGATCAAATAGCCCGGCGGTCGTTATGCCTTCGATGAGGTTCTGCTCCTTCATGTGATGGTCGCTGCACGAGAGCACACCGCCGGGTTTCATTGCCCTATGCAACTCGGCCAACACCGCCTCCGGCTCGTTCAGCATGTGAAAGATATCGTAAAGCAGCACGACGTCGATCGTCTCGTCCGGCAGCCCGGTTGCGCAGCCGGAGCAGATGGTTTCGGTGTTCGTAAGCCCAAGTTGCGAGGCGATTTTTTGAATCTTCTTCGCGGCCAGCGGGTGGATGTCCAACGCATAGACCTTGCCGTTGGTGCCGACGTATTTTGCTGCGATCTTCGTATAGCTGCCCGGCCCGCAACCGAAATCGAGTACATGGTATCCAGGCTTGATCTCGACCTCTTCGAGTATTCTCTCTCGGGGTCGAAAGCGGTCTCTGCAGTTCAGCACAAACGACATACACAGAAACAGCAGGTTTGGTATGGGTTTATCCGATTTGTTGCGAGATTTTGGCATAGTATCAATGCTCATGGAACGTTTTACACACGATACCGATCACCGACTAGCTTGCTACCGACATCGCATCTTTCGCCTTGCGAGGGAGCCGGACCATGATGAAATAGGACTCGGGATAGAGGTAATCTTCTCCCGACTCGTCAATTACCCTCAGATATCCGTCCTTTGCCGCTGCATCATCCGGCAGGACTTGATAAATCTTCCGCTTTTCCAAATCATCACAATCTTTGTTTTCAACGCAAAGTGCAAACGTCTGTTCTGTTTGTTCTTGTGTCATGGTTTTAATGTTCCAATAGCCGCTTGATTTTCATTTTCTTCCGACCCAACTGCAATCAAGCCGCCGTACCGGCGGCTGCTAAACACAGTCGATCCGCTCCTTGCACATCATCGGACGCAGCACCTCGGGGATAAGCACCGAGCCGTCGGACTGTTGGTGGTTTTCCAATATGGCGATAATCGCACGGCTTACGGCCACTGCCGTGCCGTTCAGCGTGTGTAGGAACCGCGTGCCCTTCTCGCCTTTGATCTTGTATCGGACGTTCAGCCGTCGGGCCTGATAGTCGGTGCAGTTGCTTGTGCTGGTCACTTCGCCGTACTCGTCGCGGCCGGGCATCCATGCCTCCAGGTCGAACTTTCGCCAGGCCGGCCCGCCCAGGTCGCCGGTGGCCGTGTCTACCACGCGATACGGAACGCCCAGGCCGTCGAACAGCCGGCATTCCAAATCGCGCAGGTGTTCGAGCATCGAGTCGCTATTCTCCGGCAACGTGAACGCAAACATCTCGACCTTGGTAAACTGGTGAACTCGGAACAGACCGCGGGTTGCACGCCCGTGGGCGCCGGCCTCGGTGCGAAAGCAGTGGCTGATTCCACACAACTTGATCGGCAGTTCTTCGGCGTCGATCGTCCGTCCGGCGAGCATCCCGCCCAAGGTGATCTCGGCCGTGGCAATCAGGCTAAGATCGGTCTCTACGATGCTGTAGATTTGCGTCTCCGGGCCGCGTGGAATATAGCCGGTGCCTTCGAGTATGTCGTTCCGGGCCAAGTCGGGCGTGGTCGTCGGTGTAAAACCCTCCGAGATGAGCAACTCCAGTGCATAGCGCTGCAGGGCCAACTCCAACAGCACGGCGTCGTTTTTCAGGTAGTAGAACCCGTGGCCGGCGACCTTCGCGCCGCTTTCGAAATCGACCAGGTCTAGCCGTTCGGCCAGCTCGACATGATCCAGCGGTTTGAAGTCGAACTCCGGCAGCGGCGCGTTGCCTTTGAACAGTTCAAGGTTGGCCTTATCGTCGACGCCCAGCGGTGCATCGGGATGCGACATGTTGGGTATCGTCCGATATATGTCGTCCAGTTCCGCCGCCAGGCAGTCGAGTTTCGCCCTTGCCTTGTTCGTTTTTTCACGCAGCCGGCGACCTTCTTCCTTTCGTGCGTTGCGTTCCGCTTCGTCCTTTGCCTTGCCGATCGATTTCGAGACCAGGTTTGCCTCGCGGTTAAGCTCCTCGGCCTCGGTTTGGAGTGCTTTTCGCTTGGCCTCCAGTTCGACGAACCGATCGACGTCGACATCGATACCACGATTTTTGCAGTTCTGTTTAACTAGTTCTGCGTTTTCGACAATGAATTTTCGGTTGAGCATGAGGTAGTTTGTAGTGGTAGGGTGCGTGAAACGCACCAAATTTTACATTATCGCTTCGCATCGCTTTCGGTGCGTTTCACGCACACTACATTTTCTGCCAAGCCGCAAGCGGCTAATTCTTCCCATAACTTGGCGCTAGCCTTAATGCCGCGGTGGAAGTCGCGGAGCGAGAATTTCTCGTTGGGGCTGTGTGCACCGTCGTCACCCTGGCCCCAGCCTAGCAGTAGCGTATCGGCTTTCAGTACATTATGGAAGGTGGCTACGATGGGAATCGAGCCGCCTTCTCTGGTATATACCGGTGGTGTGCCGAATGCGTATTCGATTGCCCGGGCCGCCGCCTCGACCGCAGGGCTGTCAAACGGCGTCAGAACTCCCGGCGAGCCGGGAAAGCCGGC
>Ga0255384_10050_pt1 | contig 21172 bp, 20 predicted proteins | sample ANMaggSeSYBR01F7_FD_182106 | JGI IMG/M metagenome (GOLD analysis project Ga0255384, IMG submission 182106) | Sediment cell enrichment communities from methane seep in Santa Monica Basin, California, United Staets - ANME aggregate JGI... | ecosystem: Environmental > Aquatic > Marine > Cold seeps >... | reverse complement strand
CCAACCCTGTTCGTCCATAGTGAGTCCAACATCATCAGGAAAGTGCCTCAATGCGCCTGAAATGAACCTTCCGAGACGCTCTTCGCGTTCATCATCCAGTACATACCTTCCGCTCTCACCACAGTCCGGACAAAACTCGCCCCTGAAGTATCCATGCTCATTACACTTGCGAATCATGCTATCTAAATGCAAATGCATTTTATACTTAATATATCTTTATCTACATCCACGCATCAGAAAGCGGATAATAGAAAATAAGAACGGATTTCTGCAAAATAATGTATGACCTGCCTTTCGTTAGGGTTATATCATATCGAACTAAACTTACCCGAGGCCTATGCTATTACAAAACAAGGAAACAGCCTATCTTTTTCCTATAAGTTTTGGATAATTCTTATGGACCCGTTTTAATACTATTTACAGGTGTCATCAATGGACGAGATAACTGAGATCTACAATAAGCTTGGAGGCATTATCAGCGAAGACGATTTTAGAAAGAGGGTCGATGAAAAAGTAGACCAAATGAGCGGTCTTTGTGATATGAAGACAGCAGCAATGCTTGTTGCTCATGATCTTGGGGTCACAGATACTGTAAAAGATATCATCAAAATAAAAGATATAACTGCTGAGATAGGCAATGTGAGCTTTGTAGCAAAGGTCACCTCTGTTCTTGATGTACGCGAGTTCAATAGGAACGATGGTACCATTGGCAGAGTAGGAACTGTTAAGGTCGCAGACGAAACAGGCTCCATAAAGCTCACTCTCTGGGATGACCGTGCAGATATCATCACGAACGGTAGCGTCGATGTAGGGGATTGTCTGGAGATCACAGGTTACGCAAAAGAGGATAGCTATTCCGGAGGAACGGTCATAAACATCGGTAAATACGGTCTGATGCGTGAAACCGACCAGAACATAGAGGTCAGAATGCAGTCACACAAGATAGCCGACATAAAGGACGGTATGTCCGACATCAACATCTCAGGAAAACTTCTGGATATCTCTGATGTCAGGAACTTCCAGAAAAAGGATGGGAACCCTGGGCGCGTCATGAATATACTGATAGGTGACGAAACCGGAAAGATACGCGTAACACTGTGGGACGAAAAAGTAGATTCCACCACTTCCCTGAACCTTGATGATGCTGTTGAGATAATCAACGGATATGCAAGAACAAATAACTTCAGCCAGCAGGTTGAGGTACAGATCGGAAACCATGGTGTTCTCAGAAAGACCGAAGCAAATGTCGAGTACAAAGAGAGCTTTACACCTATCACCGATATCATACCCGGCGAATCCTATTCAATAAAAGGATTTGTTTCCGGTCTTGGAGAACTGAGAGAGTTCGAGAAGGATGACGGAACCAGCAACATGGTCTCAAACATCTATGTATCTGATGATACCGGCCGTATTCGAGTTGCTCTGTGGGGAGATCATGCCCTTCTTGTGGATGAACTGGACATTGAGACACCCATCGAAATAATTGATGCATACTCAAAATCCGGATACGAGGATATAGAACTAAGCGCTGGAAACCGTACAAGAATAACAATCAAGTAAAAACAAGCACCTATATATGCTATAAAGTAGAACTTTTATGTAATTGAATGTGGGAATTCAATTAGTAGCATAGGAGGGTGATATTTATGGTCATGGTGACCAAAGGGAACATTGCGGCGGACGGGTCTATCAAAGAGACCCTGAAAGATGTTACCGTTCATGAGATAATGACTAAGGACGTCTTTATCCTTGATGTGACAAGCACAGCTCTTGAAGTAGCCAAGGCTATGGATGAACAGAATATTGATAGCGTCATCATAACAAAATATGGTGAAGCTACAGGCATTATAACTGAAAGAGATATGGTATGTAAGGTAATGGTAAAAGATACCATGCCCCACACCGTAAATGCTGAAGAAATAATGTCATCACCCATTCTAACAGTGAAACCAAATACAGGTGTCATAAAAGCATCTGAAATGATGGTGAAATTCCATATTCGAAGGCTTGCGGTCACCAATGGGAAGACGATCGTAGGACTTGTTACCGACAGGGACATCCTTACAGTATCTCCGGGTCTGAATACAATTCTGGAAGACCTTATAGAGATAAATAGAGAGCAGGATGCCGTAGAAACTATTGACATTGAAAGGGGGGTATGTCAAAGGTGTGGATCACATGTGGATGATCTAAATCAATTTAACGGTCTTATACTATGCGAAGATTGTAGAGAAGAAGAAGAATAAAAGATGAAGATGAAGCTTCTTTGTCTGATTCATATGAACGGGGGTTTTATATGAAAGTCAACGAAATTATGTCCAAGGATGCTGTTAGTGTTAAAGAGCACGACAACATGACATATGCACGGCAGTTAATTAGAGACCATTTTCTTAGAGGTCTTGCTGTAACCAATGCCAATGGAAAGATGGTTGGTATCCTTAAAGATAAGGATATTCTCAACATCACATCCACACGTTCCAATGTAACCATTGAGGGATTCGTGAATGATTGCCCGCTTATAACGCAAGAAACAGACATTATGGATGCTGCAAAACTTATTATTGCATCAGATGTCGGGCTCTGCCCAGTAGTGGCATCTGAAACTGATAAAGAGATAGTTGGAATGGTAAGCAATTCAGATATTCTTGCAAATATCGGATCTCATAAGATAAATACCAAAGTTGCAGCTGATGTCATGACAACTGATGTCATTAGCTGTAACCCACAGGACATTCTTACAAAAATATGGCCGATCCTACTTACATCGAATTGTTCCGGTCTACCTGTGGTCACCAATTCTCATGAACTTCAGGGAATGATAACTATAAGGGATATCATAAGATCCGGATTTGTCAGGCCAGCCATTAGTGAGAAAAATCAAACACAGTCCAAAGACGTTCCTTCAGTTGAACAGATAATGTCAACTCCTGCCTATACAGTGGCTTCTGACACCAGTGTAAAAGAGTGTATTGAAAAGATGCTCCATTATGATATCGGAAGACTGACGGTTGTTGATGATGGGAAAGTAACAGGAATAGTGGCCCGGACCGATATACTGCGTGCTTCTTTATGAGTGTTTGTTCTGCTTTATGACCTAGCATAACTGAGGCGAATCTATCAAGAAATAAAAATTAAACAATTAGGACTGTAACCACAGACCTTTCAATATTTTTGGATGGCTTTTTGTTTATTCCAAAATTCGTACAGCCAATGGAATACTTAATTATTGGAAAAAAATAAGGAGGATAAAATGAAACTTCAAAACAATGGCCCTGTAGGTAGCAAGAAAAAGGATCCTGTTCAGTTTGCTACTAATGAAACAATGGATAAGAGGGCTTTCGATTTCCATGCGAAGATATCAGAGCATGAAGGGGATATTATGTCTGTGGCAACTAAGCATGTTATTACAATCCCGCCTACAACAAAGATCATTGATGCCATCAAGATAATGACAGAAAGGAAGTTCAGGCATATTCCTATCACAAACGCTGGCACAAACAAAATTGAAGGTATCATTACATCTTTTGACATAATCGATTTCCTTGGGGGAGATAAGAGCCAACTTATTGAAAATAAATACAAAGGGAACTTGCTGGCTGCTATCAACGCTGATATAAGTTCGATAATGCAACCCCACGTAGTGTCCATTCATAGCACTGGCAATATCAAGGAAGCCTTTGAGCTCATGCTGAAGCACAACATAGGAAGCTTGCCTGTAGTTGATAGCACAGATCATGTTTGTGGAATATGCACTGAGAAGGACTTCTTAACGTTTGCAAGCGGACTTCCCACTAATATGTCAGTTGCCGGTCACATGAGCAAAAATGTGGAAAAGGCGTCTGCTGATATGAAGATCGGAGATGCTGCTAAAGTGATGGTCAAGAACAACTTTAGGAGACTTCCTGTTGTAAAGAAGGATATACTCATAGGAGTTGTCAATGCATCGGCCATTATGAACTTTTTCGGGAACGGAGAGGTATTTGAGAATTTGGTCACCGGTAATTTCCATGAAGCAATGGATGTTCATATCAGTTCATTGGTCTCAAAGGATGTAGTATGGACCACTTCTGATATAGACCTCGGAGAAGCTAGCAGCCTCATGCTCAAACATGGTGTTGGATCCCTGCCTGTAATCGATAATGAAGAGCTTTGTGGTATAATCACAGAGAGGGATATCCTAAGAGCAATAGCTGAATGAATTTTATTTCCACAGGAATAACTAACAAACAAAGGAGGATGAGATATGAATGTATCAGACATCATGAGTTCCCCGGTATATGTAATGGAGCCGGAAGAGCCTGTGTCACATGCAAGGAAATTGATGCTTAGACATAAGATAAGCACAATTGTTGTCGCGGAAGGCAAAAAGATGATAGGTATCGTTACTAAATCCGATCTTGGAAGACGCCTGGCCCAGGCAGAACCAATGTGGAGACGAAGACCTATTGACAAGGTTCCTGTAAAGATGATAATGACAGAAGACCCTGTTACGATCTATAAAGATGCATCTGTTCCTCAAGCAACGGCATTGATGGTCGATAACGATATCAATAACATCCCTGTGCTCAACAATGGAGAACTTGTGGGCATTGTTACAAGAGTGGATATAATTCGCTGCATGTCTGAACTCCCTGTTAAGAAAGATCTGGGTGAGATCATGACAGCAGATCCTATTTTTGTTCACAGGCATCACACCCTCAACCACGTGATAGATGAAATGGAAAGTAACAATGTCAGCAAGCTTATTGTTACAGATGATTCCGGGGGAAGCGGTCGGAATTATAACTACAAGAGAACTTGCACTGCAGGTACTTGCAGATAATGAGGGAGAACTTCCTTCAAAGAACATAAAGATGGCAAGAAAATCAGAACCCAGTGGTGAGAAAATATACAGATATGTCAAGACTGTCCCTCTTGTGGCAGAGGATGTAATGAGCGACATATTTGCTGTACTGGATGTTGGAGATGATATCACAAAAGCTGCAAAGATCATGGTAGATAGGAACATTACAGGTATCCCTATTGCTGAAAATGATGAGATCGTCGGTATTGTCAGCAGGACAGATATCATGAGAGCAGCTTGATGGATGTTTGAGAGATTTGTGATAGATTAGTGATCTGACGTCACGAAATAAAAGAGGTGAGAAGATATGCAAGTGAAGGACATAATGGTAGAACCGATATCTATTGATAAAGCAGACACGATATCCCATGCGCTTGATGTTATGGAAAAGAAGGATACACGCCGCCTTTTGGTAAAACATGACGATAATCTTATCGGCATACTTACAATGAGAGGTATTACTAAAGAACTTGGTACACGAAAGAAAGGGGCTAAACCTGCATCTTCACTCCATGTAGCAACTGCTGTTTCAGATAAATTCGTAAAGGTCCTTCCTGATATGGATGTGGACGACGCACTTATACTGATGGCAAATGACCGCGGTATTATAATTGTAAGCGAGAATGAGAAGATCCTCGGTTGGGTTACACCAAATGAAGTGCTGAACAATAGTCAGATCGATGGTTATGCTGCTGAGATAATGAACAAAGAACCTATAACCGTACATCCAGGAGACAGAGTCAGCCATATCAGACACATAATCCTTGATGAAGATATTGGAAGGTTCCCTGTTATTGAGGATGGCAAACTTATAGGTATTGTCACTGAGCAGGATATCGCTAAGTCAATGCGTGCTTTCAGGGATATTGTTTCTGGAAATCAGCAAGATTCACGCATTAAGAACCTCATTGTCGAAGATATTATGAAAAGAGGTGTCAAGACCGTGAAATCCAACACTCTGATGTCGGATGTTACAGCGATGATGCTCAAGGAAAAGATCGGTGGTTTGCCGGTAATGAACCTTGAAGGAGATATGGTAGGTTTCATTACAAGAAGAAACATTATTAGTGCGTTTGCACAGTGAAAGAATGAGACCTGATGATGCTGATCGTATCATATTGGATGTGAGGGCAGCTGCAGATTATCTGGACCTGCCCGTATCCAAACTCCAGAAATTATTACAAAAGCGTGAGCTTTTGCAGCTCTGGGGAGAACATCAGCATCTTTTTCGTTTTGATACATCTATTTCTCATATTGACAGCGGGTCAGTTCTGTAGCAAAAGAACGGCTGTTTTGAACTTATAAGAGGATTTCCAAAGATACAGCGAGCCATGCTGTTAAAACCTGCTATAGAAGCTCACTTTTTTGATGTCAAGACAGTATGTGTCGAAGAGAAGATGAACGGTTTTAATGTGCGTATCGTGACATTTGACGGGAAGATCATTGCCATAACCCGCGGAGGTTACGTCTGCCCTTATTCCACTGAAAGGGCACAGAAGTTTTTGGATATTGACTTTTTTGAAGAACATCCAGAACTTGTGCTCCACGGCGAGATGGTAGGTCCTGATAATCCTTATATCCCAAAGAAGATCTACAATGTCGAGTCCCTTGAACTTTTTGTTTTCGATATAAGACATAAGCATACTGGCATTCCCCTTCCGCTTCATGAGCGAAGGCAGCTTGCAGAGGAATATGGATTCACACAGGTCAGGCTCTTTGGAGAATTTTCAAAAGAAGAAGCTCCTTTGAAGATAAGTGAAATTATAAGGGAACTTGGTAAGATTGAACACGAAGGGGTTATTATCAAAGATCCCATGATGGAAATATCACCTTTAAAATATACCTGTTCGCAAAGCAATTGTGCAGACCTGAGACATGCTTTCAAGTTCTACAATGATGTCGGCAGGGATTATCTGTTCTCCAGGGTGGTGCGCGAAGGTTTTCAGGCAGTTGAATGGGAAGAGACATCTGATGATATAGACAAGCGCTGCCTGCAACTTGGGAGAAGTATACTTTACCCCATGATAGATTCGATCAACGATATAGGAAATGGCTCCCTTGTAGCCGATGAAGTTCAGATGAGGGTATCAAGCCTTGAGACCGTTTCAAAGTTCAAGGAATATTTAAGACGGCAAGGCATGGCAACCATTTTCAGTGAGCCTGAGGTGGTAGGTGATGAATTTATTGTCAAGATCAGGAAGCTGAGCAAGAGTACCAATGATAAGACGCTTTCCATGTGGAAGGGAGAAACATGGTAAGCTCAAAAAAGCATATATCACAATAAGTATTTGTGTACACAAAAAGTGTGATAATATATGACAAAAATAACTATCATCGGAAGCGAAAAAAGCGGAAAGACAACCCTTGCTGCAAAATTAGGGAAGAAGGGAACCGTAGCAGATTTTACAATGTACGATTTTGCCAAGAGCGGAAAAGTTCTGACAACTATCGATGCAACAGGATATCCTACAGCTATCAAGCCGATGATGGCTGGTTTAAATCTTTCGGACATTGCAGTTCTGTGCATACCTCCTGAAGGACTTGATCTTTATTCAGGAGAGTGTATCATTGCACTCGACCTTCTGGGCTATAAGCACGGCATCATCGTTCTGACAAAATCAGATACAAGCTATCCTTTTGCCATTGATGAACTGAAGGAGAAGATAACGAAATTAACAACAGGAACAGCTCTTGAGAACTGGGAATATATTTCTGTTTCCACAACATCCTTTGAGGGAATGGAAGAGCTCAAGGAAATGATATTCGATCTTGGCGAGGTTGTCGATAAAGAGCTTGAAGAATTGAACGAGCTTCCACCACGTGTGGTCGTCGACCAGACCTTCAATGTTACCGGTATCGGATGTGTTGTTCTTGGTGTCGTAGACCAGGGAACCATCAACGCAAAGGATAAACTGATAGCTTTCCCAAGTGATAAGCAGATAGAGATCCGTTCCATTCAGCTGCATGATGTAGATGCAAAAAGTGCACCAGCAGGTGCAAGAGTTGGACTTGCACTCAAGAACGTGCAATCAAAGGATGTTGAGAGAGGTTTTGTACTCTCACAAAAGGAAGAAGTTACAGAGGACCTTACACTCAAATGTCATTTCACACCCTTCTCAAAGGGCTTTGCAGTAGGAGATGTCCCTCATATCTTCGTAGGTTTGCAGTCAGCCCCAATGCGAATTGAAAAGATCCTCGTCAACGGAGAGGAAGTTGAGAGGACTACAACAGATGCTGAATGTGTGCTTACTCTCTCAGGATCGAGATTACTGGCTTACAATGGATCTGACAGGTTCATAATCTGTAATCTGGATGATAAACAGAGATTTGTGGGATATGGCTACATAGCCTAAAACCACATTTCTTTTTTTAACAACTGTTCTTTCCATTAATTCGCAGTTTCAGTTCTTTGGTCTCTTGAAACCGCAGTTGAAACATGTGTAATTATGACAACACATTATTTCAACACATTCCGGACATTTCCATTCGTCCTCCTGTGATCTTAAAAAAAGGTCCATGCCTTTCTCTTTGATGGAGATGAGATTGTCTATCAGGCTGATATTGTACCGCTTACGGTAATGCTCATCAAGTATTTTGAGGTGCTCGCAAGGGAAGGACTTGCACTCATAACAATAATTTATTTCGTTCTTATCCAATTTTTTACATTTCTTTTTTAGAAAAGCACAACTTTTGTTTTCTGCTCTGCAACCTTGACATCTCTTTTTTCTTTTGCTCCCACTCATCGTATAACCAAAAAAAGCAATGCATGTCCCACAGTTCATGCCACAGGGAGCTATGAGTTCTTCTGAAAGATGAGGCATAGTGTGTCAGATCTTTGCTACTTTTATTTTTTCAGCCTCAATGGTTTGAAACCATCCATGATCGTAGGGCGGTCAATAGCTTTTATCAAGGAAGTACATTCAGGAGTACTAAGAAATTTTGGTCGATCAACAGAGGCGAACAATTCATCGTTTGAAGAATGGTCTCGAAATCCTGTATCAACCTCTTTTTCTGGTGCAGCTATCAGATCTATTGTTGCAGAAGTTCCTTCATTATGTGCTGCCTTCTGAAAAGCATCGATCTTAAGCCCTTTCTCTCTGGCAAGAGCCCCTTGCTGTTTACCATAAAGATATTGAGCAGAGATGACATCTCCAAGACCAAGGCTTTTTGAAAGGGTTTCCAGCTTCACCAGGTTCTCCTTGACCCAGCCGATCTCGGAGTGTTTATTATAGCCCACCTCTAATCCAAGGTTATAAGATTTATCTTCAAGCTCGGCTTTCTTAAGCTCAGCAAGTGTAAGTTTGTCCTTCCTATTCTTTAAAAGATCCATTTTCAGCACTCTTTACACAAGAACAGATCTTACAGCTAGACCCTTATCAGTGAACTCAACTTCCATCATATCACAATGATGTTTTGTACCACGCATCTTAATGACCTGTAATGCCCGGGTCATTTTCTTTCCATAAAGGAAATTATGAAGGAATAACACACCATGCGCTGCAAACTGTTCAGTAGAATAGGCATTAGGATCGGTCATTTCAGAAAGAATGATCGTCGTACACCCAAGGTTCTTAAGATTCCTGATGAAGCGTCCCATTTCCTTCTCTTCCAAGGAACGATCTTTTGTACTAAAGCGTATGGCTGACATTGAATCTATTACAAGTCTCTTTACATTATACTCTGAAACATATGCTGCAATTTCCTTGAAGACCATAGCTGGTGATGGTGCTTCCCCTTCGACTGATGAATAACCTACTTCATAGTCCGAGTTGATGACCTCATGAAGCTCATCAATGTAACCGTATTCCATTCTTGGACCAAGGTCAGCGAAAAGCAGCTTTTTCATCTTTATTAGAGTTGCCACGTTCATTGCATAATTAGACATATCATTGATGACATTCTGCGGGCTTTCGAGAAGTGTCACATAAAGACCGACTTCTCCAAAGGTAGCTCCTTGTGCAAGAAATTGCATTCCAAAAGTAGTCTTTCCGCCACCAGGAGGTCCACTCAAAAGATAAACACGATCAGTAACAAATCCGCCCTGAATTATTTCGTCCAAACCTTCAATTCCAGATGGTATTCTCATTAATAAACCCCAATTAATAATAAATTATTATAACCCAAATTGTCAATATGTTAAACTCGTAGTTAATTAATAACTAAATTAGTATTTAATTGCATTAATAAGGTACTGTTTGATTGCATTAATAAGTTACTGTTTACAATAGATTGATCAAACAAATAAAAATTGTCACTGACTGCCTTCAATAAAGATATCAACATTTTTGCAGGTAGCTGTATGCTCCTGCACTTTTTTTCGTTTAGGACAAATGCTTGTTCTGGAAAATACTGATACCTTCTTCAACATTGCTCAGCAACTGACAGGCGATCTCCTGTGTAGGCCATGAGCCAACTCCACAGTCCGGACCAACATATTTTATGCGGTCCCCAAATATGGAATGGGTATTCTCAAGGCGTTTTGCAATGATCTCCGGGGTTTCCATTTCTGTTACGATCTCAGGCAGATACTGGGTGTCTTTCCAGACATTTGTATTGTATTTCTCGTTCAGGACAGAAGCAAGATTGAAAATATCGGTCCTTGCGATACCTACACGAAGGAAAGAATCCGTGTCTTCAAGCACTTTTTTGTCTATAAGGTCAAGATAGGAAGGATTGGCTGCTGATTCCACGCCTATTACATTGATACTCGGAGTATCACATGCAATCTTGTAATGCAATGGTGAATGTAAATGTATTTCTACATCTACATCCTGTTTGCCTGCATAGGCGGTAGAAAGGCTCAAAGCTTTCACCAGTTCAGCATCTTCGAACATTACCTGTGGATTGATACCGATACTTGGCTCATCAATAGACACCGTTCTGATGTTGAAGTTCTTTGCGGACTTGATGGCCTTACTGATAAAACGATCAATGCTGACTGCAAGCGTATCCAGGATGTCGGTATATTGGGTTCCCCCGAAATCCTTGAGATAAAGCTCAAGAGGACCTGTCACGCAGACGCGGACATCCGGCTTGTCGCCTGTCTCCTCTTTGTATTGTGCGGCAGTCTTCTCCAAAATATCAAGCTCGAGGATGCGCGCACTTTCCTCTTTGACCTTGAAAGGCTCTTCCACACATTCCGGATCCTTGATTATGGACAGGAACTGCTCGTTCATGTCCTGGAACTGCGGATATGTTGCGACCTGCACACCTGCATCTAATTTCTGTTTGAACGCTGATCCGATGATATTGAAGAGCTGCTCATCACTATCCCTTTTTGAGAAGGCGTTCGCCATCCACTCTTTCGTTACACCTTCCGGTAACGGAAAACTTCCAATATCATCAAAGATCAGGTCTGTCATAGCTACTCTACTGTAAGTATCATTTATAACGGTAGCGAAATGAGAAGATCATACCCTATCTCTCCGGATATCTGCAAGATTTATAAGTAAAGACTCACAAGTTTAAAGCCAGTCTTGATCTTAAACAATTATCTTTTAAAATGTATCATTCTCCCGCTGGTGAAATAATTGAAAATAATGATAATAGGCGGCTTTCTCGGAAGCGGCAAAACCACTACTCTGTTGAAGCTTGGAAAACATCTTAGCGATACAGGACACAAGATAGCAATAATAGTGAACGAGATAGGCGAGATAGGCCTTGATGGTGATACCCTTTCAAGTACCGGTATCGTTACGGAAGAACTCACAAGCGGGTGTATCTGCTGCACGCTCAAGATAAGCATGGAATACACTTTGAGCAACCTTTCCGATGAATTCCATCCGGATGTCATTATCATCGAACCTACAGGTATCGCTTTCCCAAGACAGATAAAGGACGATATTGCACTGATGAAGATCGAGAACTTAAGCTTTGCACCTATCGTCAACATTGTGGATGGAACAAGGTTCAATACGGAAATAAAGCAGACACCCAAGTTCATTCAGACACAGATAGAAGATGCCGATATCCTCTGTATCAACAAGGTCGATATAGCAGAGAAAGAGAAGATCGCAGAGGTCAGGAATTTCCTGGAAGGGCTCAATCCCGAAGCAGAAGTTATCGAGTTCTCTGCAAAGGAAGCCGATGAAAAGTTCCAGAGGCTCATAGACCTACTGGCAGGTCAGAGCAAAGAAAGGGAAGTAAGGGAGAACATAAATTCCATTGAAGCTTCCGAAGTGAGCTCCTATTCCGGCGAACTTACGATCAAGGACTGCGAACTGGAAGCTCAAAAGGCAGAAAAATATGCCATCGCTGTTCTAACTTCCATTGGCGAACAGATCAAAAAGCTCAATCCGGATTTTGTTGGTCACATCAAGATGGCACTGGAATACCCCGAAACCCTCATGAAAGCCAGTATCACATCTTCCGAGAGTGTGCCCAATGTAGAGTTCTTTGAAACAAAAGGCAAGGATTGCACCCTGAAGTTCCTCTCAGCAGTTACAAATGTGGAAAAGGAAGAACTTGTAAAGATCGTTGAGACCACGATAAAAGAGCACCTCAAGCAGGAAGGCATACTTTTTAGCAACAAAATAAAGAAGCTTCAGACCATCGATATTCTTTGAGGGGGAAACTTGCTCCCTTAATCCTTTTCACTTTTTTATACTTCGATATGTTCTTCAGTCTTTACTCATTTTACAGATCGGCATTATCAGTGCTATTAGACCTTATCGAACAATTCAATGCCTTCAAATCTGCACTCTGCAAGCCTTCTTTCAAATATCAGATAGCGAAAACGCTTGAACAATGCGTATGTTCTGAAATATGTCCTGAAAAGAATGGAAAAATATGTACTGCTGCCGGAAAAGAACAATTTTTTATCATCTCTTAGAGAATCATCCACGAACTTCACAACACCATTCGCATTGTCAAGTCTGACAAGAGTTCCCTGAACAAGAAGTGGACCAAGAACAATGGCATCTTCCTCCATCCCATCAGCACCTACTGTACCTTCAATAAATCCATAATTGAATATCGTAGGTATAGGGGAAAAGAACACTCTTTTGTATTCATCTCCCACTTTGTGGTACTTGAAAAAACTGAACTTGGGGGTCTCTATCCTTATACGCATTCAAATAAAGTAAGCACTCTTTTTTAAAACACTTTTTGGATCACAGAGGCTCATGTAAAAAATGGAAGAACATACTCAACAAAAAGGTAACCTTCCACTATCAATATCAGAGGCATACCTATCTTAAAGGTCGGATGTCTCGTTTTGTGCCTGAAGGCTTCCATACCAAGGATAGAACCAATACTACCTCCAAGTATAGCCCACCTGAACAGCTTCTTTTCAGGTATCCTGTACTTGTCCTTGATAGCCTTTCTCTTGTCAGAGAACATAAGCCAGAAAGAGTATGTGTTCACTAAAAACAGATACAGGAGAATGTACAAATATAATTCCATTCTTCATTCTCCTTCTCTATCAGGTCATTTTTCTGTTGATATACATCCATTCCTGCAATCTTACATGGATTCAGGTGCGCCCAATCCAAGAGTGTCCAGAGTATTGGCAAGAACCATTCTTGCACAATCCACCAGAGCAATACGGCTTGAACGTAATTGTTCATCCTCTGCATTCAGGACAGATACAAAGCGGTAGAACTGGTTGAACGCATCGGCAAGTTCTCTTGCATAAATAGCGAACGTGTGAGGTCTGAGCTCTTTTGCACATTGATCGAGCATGTTGTCGAACATTGCCATTTTCTTAATGAGAGAAACTTCAGAATCTTCCACAAGAAGAGCAGCATTGATAGGTTCTTCCGGCTTCCAGAGACCTTCATCCCTGGCTTTCTGGAGAATGCTACATGCACGTGCATGTGAGTACTGAATAAATGGCCCACCCTGTTTTTCAAAGTCAAGGGCTTCTTTCCAGTCGAACACTGTGGATTTTTCAGGTGACACTTTTACGATATCGTACCTCACCGCACCAATTCCCACAATCTCAGCCACATCTGCCTTGAAATCATCAGGCATCTCCGGGCGGCGCTTGTCCACTTCTTTATACGCCTGTGTCTTTATCTGGTCCAGTAGTTCATCAGCACTGATGAACTTACCACTTCTTGTGCTCATTGAGCCTTCCGGAAGGGATACGAATTCAAAGATAACGAATTCAGGCTCTTTCTTGCCTATTGCATTGAGTGTGGCCTTGAGCTGACCGGATATCAATTTATGGTCTGCTCCGAACACATCGATAATCCTGTCCGCACGTTCACCTTTCCATTCATGATATGCAAGATCACGTGTGGTGTAAAGGGATGTGCCGTCCGTACGCTGTATCACCAGTGTCTTTTCAAATCCGTAGTCCTTAAGATCTACAACAAGTGCACCGTTGTCGATCTCTGTGCGACCTGTGGCCTTTATCTCTTCAACTATCCTTGAAACATCACCGGACCTGATGAAACTGGATTCCTTCGGGAACTCGTCATGTGCCACATTCATCTTCTTGAGCGTTTCCTTGATGCCGGAAACTGCCAGACCGACCGCCTTATCGAAAGTTTCGATGGTAGCTGCATCCCCTTTTTCAACAAGCTGCATGAGCTTGTCGATCTCAGCGACCTTTTCAGGATGAGCATTGAGTTCCGCATTTGCTTTTATGTAAACATCTGCAATGGCGTGGTCAGGCTTGGAGCTCTCATCAAACTCGAATTGGCCAAGTGCCCAGGAAACTATTGCTATCTGACGACCCATATCATTAACGTAATAGTGAAGTTCCACATCATATCCTGCACGTTTGAGAATACGCCCGAGAGTATCACCGATTATCGAATTCCTTATGTGACCCACATGGAGCGGACCATTAGGATTGGCTGAAGTGTGCTCGAGCAATATCCTGCCCTCAGAGAAATTGCCCCCAAAGGCTTCCTTTTGTTCCCTTATCGCCAGAACTGTGCCCTCAATGAAATTACGGCTTGCCCAGATATTCAAATAGGGGCCCAATGCCTCAACTTTCTCTACAAAAGAGTCTTTAGGTATCACAATTTCGCCTGCTATCTTCTCAGCAACATCCTTCGGGCTCTGCTTTGCAACAGAAGCTAACCTGAATGCTATTCTTGAAGACAGGTCTGCGTGCTGTGAAGGACCAAGCTCCATATCGTCTGCTTCAAACCCTGCTGAACTGACAGCATCGTTCAGTATACTTGTAACCTGATCTATAAAATCTAAAAACAAAATGATCACCTTTAAATTAACTTTAGATACCTGTGTTGAAGCGCAATACCGCTACAACGCCGCCAAAAGCTTTCAACAGTTGTGAACCTTCCTCAAAGTCTGTGGATATGAACTCCACCCTTGTACCCATTTGGTCACACATCTCAGAAAGTTGATCAACAACATCCACCTTTTCAGTGATCTCAAGATAAGAACCGCATTTCGGACAGTTACCAGTAGCAGGACTGCTGTCCCCGGGCTTGAACTCACGACTTGTCTTCTGCTCATAATCACAAGAAGTACACTTGACGGTTTCCCTTACAGCTCTGAGATCCTCGGATATCAATAATATATCCACAGCACCTATTATGAGGTTCTCACGGACATTATCCTCACCATAGGTCGCTTTGCCAGAATCCGATACCAATTCCCTGAAGAACTGTTGCATCAGCTTCTTCTCGACCATGAGATCAAGGTCTTCAAGTCTCTCGCCCGCAGCATTCACGAGTTCGGGAAGACCAGATTCATCGGTGTATGCAACATCGAAAAGACCAAGGACCTTCTTCTCGATCTCATGGTGGAAGAAATTACCTGATTCGAACTCTTCTTTTGTGGGTGACGGACCACCTATAAGCACTCCTTCGAAATCTTTCTGGTCTACCGTAAGGAAGACCTCACTTGCAGCATCTCCGATACGTTTGTAGAAATCATGTATGGCAATAAGTCGCAATTGCTGGAACCTGTGAGCACTCTGACCACCCTTTCTCTGTTTTCCAGGTACAGTGGAAGTAAGCTTACGGAATGCTTCTATCTGTTTACCTGTAAGAAGACCAACCGTGGCTTCACGCCTATCCAATACGAGCAGACCATAGGTCTTTGCTTCCTTTAGCATCTCTTCCAATGGAGTGAGGAAAAAGGAAGAATCGCAGTGATATCTGTAAGTGATAATGGGTTGTGGTGGCTCAACAATGGTGGTCTCCATGTTGGTCTTGTTCGCACCAACATCTACTGCACCAGTAAAATATACGATCCCATTCTCTGGAACTGTACCATACCTGAGCCTTGACATAATCGAATCAATAGCTCCCTGTACATTGGTCTTGGTAAGCTTGGATTTGATATTGGAAGCCTGGCTATGTTCGTTCCTAAGCTGTGATACAACATCTGAGATCTGTTTATCAGGAGGTATGTACAGAGAAATAAGTTCGGTACCACGACCTTTTTTTCCCCTTAACGATTCCAGTTTCTTTTTAAACTCGTATTTCTGATGTGAAGATTGGTCAGCCATTGTAGGAATACTCCATAATTAGGATCAATTGGGATTATAGTTGCATCTTGCAACCTGATGATTATGTTCTGCATTGAACATTGATGCTATTAGCTATACAGGTATACCTATGTGAACAAGCATATAAATATAGGTTATGACTGATCACATGGCCTTTGTCTGAATTTTACTCAAGATCTGAAACTTTTCCGTCTTTTGAAAGCAGAACAATACGGCTAACTTCTACATCATCTGCAACACTGTATCCAATGTGACCAGCAAGCTCTTTTGCAAATTCCAGAACTTCATCGTGTGCAGGCATGGCTTCACGTGGAAGACGACCTCTAGAATAGCCCAGATGCATATACGCCTTGACCTCAATGTAATCCGGGTCCGCCTTTTCGATAAGTCGGGCATAACCTGCTGTATCGAACATATTCACACCTTTGATCAATGTTATGCGAATAGCTTTTCTGTTATTTTTCGTTCCAAGGATCTCGAGAGACCTGTTGATCTTATCCCACAGTGCAGGAGATTTCGGTAAACAAACCTTTTCATACGTCTCTTTGTCAGGCGCATCCAGGCTCATGTAAAGCTGTGAAGGTTCTATCCTTTCCATTATTTCAGGAACAGTTCCATTACTTACAACAAAAGTACTAAAGCCCTGACTTTCATACTCTTTTACAAGTTCAGGAAGATACGGATACAATGTAGGTTCACCCGAAAGGGAAATAGCGACATGTTTTGGTTCATTGGCTTCTATCCAGCGCTCTCTTGGTGCTGAATGTCCAAACCCTGTGATAAGTTTTCGCTGAGCCTTAATTGATGACCCCACTATTTCCACTGGAGAATCCCAATTATTTGGAAGAGATACTTCGACCTCAGTAGGCCTCCAGCAATGTAAACAACGCTGATTGCATCTCAGTGTGGGTGTCATTTGTAAACAACAATGAGAGGTTATGCCATAGAACTTTGACTTATAACAGTCACCTTGATCTTTTATTGAACGGCTAAGCCAAAGACATGTCTTAACAGCTGAATGAGTGCCTGCAAGACTGTACTTTTGCTTTTTTAGCAAACTTTCAAAATCAGTTATCTCAGGAAGGACCATCAGATCTTCCTTATCTTTTAAAGACATTTGATGCATACTTCCTTTTTGCAGTATATATAGTAATCGGAAATCAAAAGATAGCTTAAATTTTTCCTCATACATTCTAATAAAATTATTAGAACTGAAGGAGTGTCGTCCTGAGAGTAGATAGGTCCACCAATGGAACCTTTGCAGGAGTAGGCATTAAATTAACCCTTTTCTGGAACTCTGTTTGAGACTGCCATGTGCCTGAATTTATAAGAAGGACACTCTTGTAATTGCCAACACCAACCGTATGTACATGACCACAATGTAGTATGTCGGGTACAGGGTCAATGACAAAATGGTCCTGTTTTTCCGGTGCAATGGAAACCCTGCTCCCATATATTGGTGAAAGATGTCTTCTTTTTACCATTTCCGCCATAGCTTTTTCAGGTTCCTGATAGGAAACTCCCGGAACAGATGCTACCAGATCATCTATCGAGCGTCCATGATACATCAGGACCTTGACACCATCAAGATCAACAAGCGCAGGATTTCCTACAAACGTTATCCTGTCAGAGAAAAGGGAAGTGATACGCTCCGGAAAACGTGGCTGGGGTTCTGCTTGCCTGACCGCATCGTGGTTACCGGGAGAAATGATGATCTTTATATGTTCAGGTACCTGATCGAAATACTCAGCAGCTTTTCTATACTGGTCATAAACATCAAGTATATCAAGCTCATGTTCCTGTCCCGGGAATATGCCAATACCATCAACAAGATCACCTGCAACCACAAGAAAACGTATTTCCTCCGATATCTTTTTCAGCTGCTCATTATCTGTCTTGCCGTTAAGGAAATCAAGAAAACCGCACCACTCTTCTTCAAGAAAAGTAGAGCTACCTACATGGATATCTGATGTGAAGATCGCTTTGCCCCAGGTACCTTCTCTCCTGTTAGGGATATTGGGAAGGTCTGGAAATACCAACTTTTTCGCGATCAGAAGACTACCATCATTGGTCATTGAGCCGGTTATACCGATGACCTCATCGAGAACGAGTTTGCTCGCTTCCTCGAACAGGTCCTTTTCCGCCTGATGCACCAGCACCGGAAATGAACCTGTGGGGTCTTCCAATTGTAGCATCTTGTGACCATTGGCAGTGGTCCTTATCTCAGAGACCATCCCTATGATAGATGCCTCATTATAATCCCCACCGCCTCCACGCTTTATGCCGCTACTTTGTTTCCGGTTCTTGTTAAGGCTTTCAATAGGTCGGGCGGTGACCCTTCCACGTATGATATTACTCAGTTTAGTGTAACGGTTCCTGAAATACTGGACAAATTCCATGTACTCACCAACACAGGTCGACATATCTGTAATGTCAGACATGATATTGATATTGTTCACCTGCCCGTTGGAGTCACTAAAACATCTTTCATCTCGTAAAGTGGCTGAAGATGATGTTGGAGAAGGTGTTGAGGATATTGAAGATCGTGCAGAAGATCGGGTCAAAGGAACTGAGGATACTTGAGATGTTGAAGTATCATTGGAACACGGTACCTCATCAAGACATTCCTTTGGAAGGTCCGGATATTCTTTTTCAAAACTCTCAATATCAATATGTTCAGCTTCAATGACAAAAAGGGATTCATCCACATTTTCGAGTATATAGGAAATAAGGTCATTTGGTGCACTATGTGAGGTGATCATTTCCACAGCTTTAGGGCTTATCTGATAACCTGCTTCCAAAAAAACTTCCTGCGCTTTGATCTCTTTCATAATATGGCCTGAAATGAAATGATAGAAATGAAATTGAAGCTCAGATCGAAGTTGACGAAACTACGAATATCCATGAGCAAAATTTGAGTCGTGGTAACAAAAGCATTCCTACAAATAAAAATGCTACGTACGAAGATAAACTAGATAAGGCCTAAATACAATATTCTTTTAACCAATCAGATACTTTCTTCTTTTGGATCAATATGACCTTACAAGAATCATTTCACACATTTAGAACAAGTGAGAATTTCTGGATCTCTATTACAAGAGATCTCGCATCCGTGCTTCTGGCTGTACTGGCTTTTGCAGTGATCTCACAGATCGTTTTTGGAATGTGGACACCTATGGTTGCGGTTGAATCCGGCAGCATGGAACCACATATGCAGATCGGTGACATTATTTTCATAAAAAGTATTGATCGGACACAGATAATAACCAATCAGGATACTTCTACAGAACATATTTCATTTAAAATGCAAGGTGATGTTATTCTATACCGCCCTTATGGTCAGGAAGGAGTTACACCTATCATACATCGGGCTATGTACTATGTAGAAGAGGGAGAACCTATGTGGATTAACGGTCCTGCTGCTCCTCACAGTGGTTATATCACAAAAGGTGACAATATAAGAACGAACATCTATTTTGATCAGCAAGGCCAGATAAGCTATAATGAACCTATTAAAGAAGAATGGATAATAGGAACAGCACAGTTCAGAATACCATATCTGGGTCATCTGAGACTGCTCATATCCTAAATATCCTTATATTTTTTCACTTTTTTTACAACAAATTAAAAATTGATGCATCACAGATGCATCTGTGCTGTGATCACCGGTTTGAAGTCTGCAAGCATTCCTAACCTGTAATCTTCCAGAAGAACACGCCTGGTACTTTCGATAGGAACACTCAATACTATTTCCTTTGTCCTTCCATAACGTCCTTTACTGACTACGACTGCATTGAGAATACCAAGCATATCCAGTTCAGATATAAGATCAGTGACCCTTCTTTGTGTCAGGATATCCATATCTACACTTAAACATAACTGACGGTAAACGTTGTAGACCTCTCCTGTAGTAACATTTCTGTGTCCGTTATCCCTCAGGACCATTACACTATAAAGGGACAGTTTTGATTGTGTCGGAAGTGTCCTCACCACTTCAACGATACGATCGATCTCGATCTTTTCCTGAGCTCTTCTAACATTCTCTTCTGCTACATGACCCTGGTTATCACGTTCAGCAAGCTCACCTGCGACTCTTAGAAGATCCAGTGCACGTCTTGCATCACCATGTTCCTGTGCTGCAAAAGCAGAACACAAAGGAATGACCATTTCGTCAAGAACATCATCCTTGTATGCAATAGCTGCTCTTTGTTTTAGGATATCGCTTATCTGTTCAGCATCATATGGTGGGAAAATTATCTCTTCTTCCCCAAGTGAACTTTTCACCCTTGGATCGAGGAAATCTGTAAATTTAAGGTCATTTGATATACCTATCATACTGAGCTTTGCATTTTTAAGATCGGTGTTTATACGGGAAAGATTGTAAAGAACATCATCTCCCTTTTTTACAAGTTTATCGATCTCATCCAGAATGATCATTATAACCTGCTTCTTAGAATCGATCGCTTCTTTGAATTTTGAAAATACTTGATCAGTAGGCCATCCAGTCATTGGAATATCTTCACCAAATTGTTTAGCAAGATTTGCCAATAACCTATATTGTGTATCGATAACCTCACAATTAAGATAAAGTACAGAACATGGAACATCCAGATCTTCACTTTTCCTCTCGAGTTCGATACCAACATATCGTGCAACAGCTGTTTTACCTGTACCTGTTTTCCCGTAAATCAAAATATTTGATGGAGTATCTCCCCTAAGTGCAGAAACAAGGATAGTAGCAAGATTGTTAACCTGTTCGGTCCTGTGAGGTAGTGTGGCAGGTGTGTAAGAAGGTCTTAAAACTTCCTTGTTTTTAAAGAGTGATTCACTCTGTAATAAATCTTCAAATAATCCACCTAATGATTTATTCTCCATATTTTGAACCTTCCAATAAG
>Ga0255384_10048_pt1 | contig 21600 bp, 25 predicted proteins | sample ANMaggSeSYBR01F7_FD_182106 | JGI IMG/M metagenome (GOLD analysis project Ga0255384, IMG submission 182106) | Sediment cell enrichment communities from methane seep in Santa Monica Basin, California, United Staets - ANME aggregate JGI... | ecosystem: Environmental > Aquatic > Marine > Cold seeps >... | reverse complement strand
GTGCAGCTGCTTGGGTCACCATCGAATCCGTGCTGTACTCAAAGTCTGTGTTCACCATCCCCAATGGCCCCAGGATGTGCTCACGCACGTACTCAAGGTACGATTGTCCCGAAACGGCCGCCACGATCTGCCCTAGTGTCACGAAGTCGGGGTTTGCGTAGGCAGATTGTGAGCCAGGCTCGAACATTAGATCGGTGAGCTCAGCGTAGTAGTCGCGGTCCATCACATCAGCGTCGGGAAGTGGCTGCCCTTCAAGGCGCAGATGGCTGGGAAGCCAATCACGCGGCTCAGGCAGACCGCTACTGTGGGTCAACAGGTTCCATACGGTGATCCCGTGCTGTGCCGGGAAATAGTCGAGGTAGTCGGAGACGGGGGCTTCCAGATCCACGAGCCCCTGCTCCCGCAGCTGCATGATGGCAGTTGCCGTTACCGTCTTGGTAATTGAACCCCAGAAGTAAACGGTATCAGATGTGGCCTGTATCCCTTCGGGTCGGTCAGCTATACCAAAGCCTTTCGCGTAGATGAGGTCGTCTGTGGTGGCAATGGCAATCGAGAGTGCCGGGGGACGGAGTCCCACGATGTCATTCACGTACGATTCGAATTCTGCCACAGTGGAAGGGAGTACAACCTCGCCGGACAGTGCGAATCCTCCAATCGTCTTCATCACATCTTCTGGCGCGTTTGATGTAATGGCAGCATCACCTGTCGCGACGATATAGTAGCCGATACCGTCCTGTACCTGGCCAAGGACCGTCACGCCTTTGCCTAATACCGTGTCGTAGTAGAAGATTGACCACCTATTCCATGCCCCCCGATAGGTCTCAGTTAGAGAAGTCGGATCGACGCCGACAGACTGCATCGCAGTGGGCATGTCGCCTTCCACATCACTTGCCTCGATCGAAACAAGGCTCATTGCCAGATCCATGTCGGAGAACGCGTACTTGGCGTACGTGCCGTCGGTTTCAAGTTGTGTCCAGTCTCCGACCAGCGGCATCGTGAAGCGGCCAGTCGGATCCTCGTAAACATTGCCCGCGGATTCGTCGTCGACCAACGTGCTCTGGATTCCCAGCGCAGAGAAGGTTTCCTCAATGAGAGCCTTGTACAAGGCAGGAACCATCCCAAAGGATGCAAACCCGCCGTCAAATCCGTTCCAGGTTATCGCGAAGGTCACATCATGCTCGGCGAAGTAGACCATCAGCGATACGTAGCCGGGGATTCCTCCAGAGTGACCATAGCCTGGACCATACCCGTAGTCATATTCGGCAAGACCGGGTCCGGTACCGACCTTTCCCGGTTCGTCTGAAGCAACAGGCTGAATCGTCAGCAGTTCCTGCATGAATTGTTCTCTGTATTCAGAATCCGGGAAGTCACCCTGCGTGGCCAGAGCCGTGATAAACGTCGCCAAATCGCCGGCCGTAGAAACCAACCCATCTGCTGCATGTCCGGTCTCGATCCGGAGTCCGTAGTAGTCTTCTGCAATTCCGTCACCATCGAAATCAAAGTAACCATGTGACAGCATCTCTCTATCGAACGGCTCCTTCTGTTCATAGAAAGTCGAGCTGAGTCCCAATGGTTTCAGGATTCGGCTTCTCACATCTACGGAATGATGATGTCCAAGGATCTGATCGAGGATCAGCCCGGTAAGCAGGTAATTGGTGTTAGAGTACGCATAGCCGGTTCCCGGCTCGAAATTGGCAGGATGGTTCAACGCAAACTCCAACATTTCCGTATCCGTCCACTCTTTGGTGGGATCGCCGTATAGCGCCGCCCAATACTCCGGATTGTCTCCGGCGTTGAAGATCCCGCTGGTATGATTGAGCATCTGGTGGATGCTGATCTGGTCGGCATATTGAATGCGGTTGGTGACCGATTCCGGCAGATACTCCGTAATCTTATCATCAAGGTCGAGTTCACCTTCGAAGTGTAGCATCAATGTCAATATGGCGATGAATGTTTTTGTACAACTGGCGATCCGGAACAAGTGGTCTTTCTCCAAAGGAATCTTGTTCTCCCAGTCAGCGTACCCTCTTGTTTCAAGAATCTCAAACTTCGGTGTTGTAACACGTAACGCGATCCCGGGCCGGTCGTCCTGAAGCACCTCGTCAATAATCTTCTGATAGTCCGGAGCATGGATTTTCGCTGCCATCCCTACTTCATCCGTAGCTCCGCTTAGAGATTGGCTGATGTATTCCAGTGCAGATAAACTGGGCGTTATGACATCTCCTTCCTGGGTATTTACCAGTGCTGTCACAATGAGCTTGGTATCAAGGACGCCTATGAAAAAGCCATGGTAACCCGGTATATCTCCTCCCATCCCAAATGCTTTGAATTCACCCATCTCAAGTGTTGCGCCACCGAGACCCCATGTTCGGCCGGTATCAACATCGGTTCCCAGAGGCTGAGCCATAATGGCCAGAGTCTCTTTTGATACGAGCTTGCTATCAAAAAGGGCTCTGGCAAAGATCATCAGGTCTGAAACGGTACTTACAACTTCACCTGCCGACCAGACAGTAGATGAATGAGGATACCACGGTATTTCTAATGAACTTATGTAACCATCCGGTGTCTTTGCATAACCAGCAACCATAATACCCCCCCAAACACCTTCCTTACTTAGGAAAGTAGTATCTTTCAGGTCGAGAGGTTCAATGATGCGTGATTCAACCTCTTGAGCCCAGCTATTGCCGGTAACATTCTCGATTATCAGACCGAGGAGGATATAACCGGTATTGGAGTAATGAGCCTCCTTGCTGCCTGGCTCACCCACAGGGCCTATTTTATTAGCCTCAGCCACCAGGTCCATGGGCGCACATTCCTTGTTCCATTTTCCCTCCATAACATTCTCACCCGATATATAGTTGGCTATTCCGCTGGTGTGGGAAAGCAACATGCGAATCGTTATCCTGTCTCCATTGGGCTGTTGGGGAAACCAGGTGTCGATAGTGTCATCCAAGGAGAGCTTTCCCTCTTCAACCAACTGCATAACTACCACTGCTGTAAAAGTCTTAGTTACACTACCTATTGCGGATACAGTATCAACGCTCCAGGCCTCTTCTCCGGAGGGGTCAGAATACCCGGATGCCTTACCGATAACAGTGCCATCTGCCAATCGGACAGCCATAGCCATGCCAAAAATATCCTGTTCCTGAACCTGTTGATCTAAAAGCCCCTGTAATGCGGTTTCGCTCTCTTGAGCCAAGGCTGGTCCTGTGCTAAGCAGCACCACCAAGGTAAACAAAATCACAAAATAAATTATTTTTACGTTTTTCATAATTTTCTATATCTCCTTTCCTTTTTAATTTTTGGTTAGTGGATTCGGTTTTGGTGTAGTCAATTTCAATTAAATAGAAAATAAGTATAATTAATATGGGAAATTTTATTGTCTTAAAACTGATGTACCCATTTATCTTTTTTAAATATAGGCATCACCTCTTATTTAATTTTTAAAACAACAATGTTTATCTTCACTTTTGTATCTTCTCGTGAGAGGGAAATGTCTGGCTCCCCCAACAGAACGATTATAGAACTTTTTGTATGAGCGATGAAACTGAAAAAGTGTATCGAAAATTGGAAAAAACAATTAATATTTGTTAAGAATAAAAATAGAATAATTCTTAAAATAATTTCTGTTTTCAAAGCATTTCTAATTGAATTTTACTTCAAAAAATAATATTCATTTTAAGATATTATGTTAAATAAATTAAAGAATCATCGACTCTTATGTTCCATTGTCCGATCTATTTTTTTTAAAGATAACCCATATCCCACCTACCACTAATACAATTCCTGCTAAAAATCTAAAATCAACAAATAATAAATTATTAATTAGAAAAAATAGAGAAATGACTCCCAATATTCCTACGGGAATTAAGAGTCCCTTCTCTCGTCCTCCAAAAAGAAAAAGCTGAAATAGGCCTATTGCTACTCCCAGGGGAAATATAGGCCACAAATCTTCCATTAAGTGCCAACCATATTTGACATTAACTAAAAATAAAAAGCCATAAGTAGTAAGTATCCCTCCCGGAACCAGAAGACCTGCCTTTTCCCGATAAATAAAATAACTTAATTCAAATAAAATTCCGGCTATTAACACAAACAAAGGCCATAAATTATCCCAAACAATTTCTATTACTCCAAAGTTTGCTAATATTAATAGTACTCCTATAAATAATAGTAAAAGACCAAATAGATAATTGACTTTTTTCATCGAATTCCTCCTCTAATTATTTAATAATTGTCCACTTTGCCAATTTGATTATTCGTTAGAAAATAGTGGATGGTCGTTTTATTTAGATGCTTAACCATTTATTTTAATAATAATTTTTCAATTCACCAATTCTTTAAAAATTCTTTTTACTCTTTTACTTCTTCCACTACTTCTTCTGCCTCTTTTTTAATCTTTTCTTTAGACTCCTCTCTTTTATCAAATTTATCATCATAAACTTGTCCAGGATTTTTGGGAATTATAATCCAGGCAATAATGTAGCAAATAACTCCTGCGCCTCCTAAAAGGACAAATATTACCGCTAATAACCTGATCAAAGTAGGATCAACATCAAAATATTCCGCAATTCCTCCACAAACACCAGCAATCATTCTATCTTTTTTTGACCTGTAAAGTTTCTTCTTCATTATAAATTTTCCTCCTTTCATTTATTTTTACATTTTTCATTTTTCTTTTTCTCCCTTTTAGCTAAATTGCTTTTATTCTAATTATTTATACGCATTTCAGAAATTCTGCTCAACACTGGTTACTTATCATCTATACCTCAAATACTCTTTTCTTTCTCCTTTATCAAACTTCATGGTCATTTTAATTGCTCCTTTTGGACAAACATTTGCGCAGGTGGAACATATGATACATTCTGTTGATAATATTCGTTTGCCTTCGTTTTTATAACTTAAAAGGTTGATGCCCATAGGACAATTTTTTTCGCATAATTGACATTCATTACATTTATCAACATCGATTGACATTTTTAATAAGGCATAACGGGACAGGATTTTTTGCATTGGAGGTATCGGACATATATATTTACAAAAAGCCCTGTTATCTTTAAGAGCAACTGCTAAGCTGATGGCGATGAGATAGTAGGCAAGATTTCCTATGGCAAACCAATAAAATTCTATCATTAAATGTTTATTAATATCTCGAATACCTAGTCCAAACCAAAAGTATGATACCAGCCCGAGCGAAAGGAAGAAGTGGACATAGCGAACAATGCCAAGATTCTTGATCCCCCCGGTTGGCTTCTTCCAGGGTAAAAAATCCAATACCATTGCAGTCCAACAGGCCCAGCCACACCAGCCACGATTGAGAATGATGGGACCAACAATTTTTGCAATAAAATAATGTAAGGTAGCTGCTGCAAATACTCCTGCAAATAAATAGAAGAAAAATCCCTCAATTTGCATGTTCTCATGCAAAATAAAACCTAGATATCCCAGCATATATATTCCAATAAGAAATTGTGATATTCTCCTGCCCCATAAAATATGTTTTTTAGGAAGCGCATCATTTAGAAAGCCTCCTAAGGCAAGAGCAGTTCCGATATAAACGAAGTTATAAATGAAAAATATTTTACCGGTAGCAGAATATCTCCAAAAAGCAAGGCTGTAAAAAATAATTATAAGCAATAAAGGAATTTTTATCGCCTTAAAGCTAATATCCCATTTATTTTTTTTTGACACAAAAATCACCTCTTATTTAATTGTTTAAAAGCAACAATCTTTACCTTCACTTCATCTTTTTACACTTTTTGGGTAATAAAAAATCAAACCGAGCAGCTAATCAATATCTTTTATATTTGTTCTCACTCTTCAAGATTACCGGCAATTGTAATTACTGTGGCATTAACTCTCTCGCTCATCTACAGGGTCACTTGATCCTCCTCGGAGATAAACCTCAAAACTGTAATGGTCGGTAAGTGTTCAAGATATTGCGACTGTTTCAGCTTCTATGATTCTATCTTGTATAGTCTAATCCCCTTGAGCATAAGCCATAGCCCGATGCTTAATTCAAACAATCCGTTTGGAATGACCAAAATTATTGAGGGCTCAAAATCAAAAATAATAAGCAGGGTACCTATTAATGCCAGAGAGACTGCTAATAAGCCCCAGACGGATAAAACCCGTGGAACATACTTTGATCTATAAAGTAGGTAATACCATAGTATTCCGCCCAGGCAAAAAAACAACATATGTATAGTATCTCCCCATCTATCAACACCGAAGAATAAAGTGCCTAAAATCTGAAAATTGGAGGAATCCGGAGCCCCTGCTTTTAGATATTCCAGACTTAGAGGTATTAGAGCGAAAGCCCCTATTTTACTTACAGCAAGAAGTATGGCTTCTGCCAAATACAATCCAAGGGCTACTAGAGCTATTGCCTTGTTCTGATTGTGTAAGACAACAAAAAGCAGGACCGCCAGGATAATTATTCCAATACTGGTAAATAGTGCAAGCAGAATGCTTATCCGCATCTGGGTAAGATTATTGGAAATATTAACAAAGCTATCGGATATGCTGTCGGATAAAAGAGTGAAAAGAGACAGATACATCTGGGCTATACTTAGAACCGCAACACTAAAAAACGCTGCTCCTAAAAGTCTGGGGATACAATTATTTGAATTCATTTTTATACTCCCTATTTTAAACGATATTTACAAATTTCAATGACGACTCTTCCTCGGGCGTGTCCTTTTCCATAATATCGGAAAGCCTCGGGAACCTCATTCAATGTGTAACACCTATCTATCACCGGTGTTAACTTTCCCGCCTCGAGAAATTTCTCAAACAGTTCCCTTATATGTCTGTTTGGTGCCTTTGGGGGCATCGGAATCATTTTCCGGTTTCCGGTCATCGAAATCCACAATCCCTGGAGCACACGAGTCGGAGAAAAGTCGGTTGTAACGTAAATTCCTTTAGGGCTTAATGCACGCTTGCAATCTGAAAATGAACGCTTACCCACAGCATCAAAAATCAGGTCGTAATACACTCCTTTTTGAGTGAAATCCTCCCGGGTGTAATCAATGACCCGGTCTGCACCAATCGAGCGCACCAGGTCCAAATTCCTGGTGCTCCACACACCGGTTACCTCGGCTCCAAAGGACTTGGCAATCGGCACCGCAAGTGTGCCCACTCCACCAGAAGCACCGTTGATCAAAACCTTTTGCCCTGACTTCACCTTTCCTAAATCGCAAAGGCAAATCAGAGCGGTAAATGCTGAAAGGGGGATGGCAGCCGCTTTCTCGAATGACATACTGGTAGGTTTCAGAAAGAGTTCAGTTACAGGAGCACAGGCATACTCAGCATAACCCCCGTTACTCCTCCCGAATACCTCATCACCCGGTTGAAACTGTTTTATATTTTTGCCGACAGCTTCAATTCTTCCCGCCATATCAATTCCCAGTATATTGTTTTTTGGTTTAAACAGGCCGGGCATTATGCCTATTATGCGTGCCATGTACGGTGTACCCGTCAGGAAATGCCAGTCGAATGGAGTTACAGCAGCCGCATGCACTTTTATCAGCACTTCATCATCATTGACGGTAGGCTTTTCAATTTCCTTGAGTTTGAGAACATCGGGTGAACCATAGTTGTAATAGACCATTGCTTTCATCTTATTCTCCTTTGTAATACATCCTGTATCAAAGCGGTTTTATTTATTTTAAGGACGATTTACATAATAAAAAATTAAATATCTTTACCCTTTCCCAATCGTATTGACTGATAATGGCTAATAAATAGGAATAACCACCCCAATACCAAAAAAACCATTATGGCAACAGGACTACCAGGAGTTGAACCTTCAAAGGCTTTCTGAAACGGTCTGGCAAGTGCTCCGCAAAGATACCACATAGCCATAATAAGAAATATATAACCGACTAATTGAAATTCTGCTACCGTTTTTCCCGACTCCTCAAGCACTGCATACCTTCTCGCCCAAAACCAGAGTATTCCAAAGAAGAATAATAAAATTAAAGCCCCTCCTATACCATATAAGGGCGGCCAATGTACGGGTGATGGTAAAGCACCAAATTTTTTCTAAAATATCAATCAATACTACGGCAAATGTGCCTATTCCGAACATCCAAATATGCGAACTTTTCGCTTGAACATAAATCAGTAGGCCGATACCAACCAATATGGCCCCCAGAGGAATAGACACCCCCCATAGTCCGAACAAAGGATTGGTATAGGACCAAATGGTTTCTCTTACCTCTTCAAGTGATAGATGTCGGTACGCTCCGCGAACCCAATAGCTGGTAATAAAACCCATTATGATAATATACAGAGTACCTATCCAAAATATGATTAGACCTGATTTTTGTCTTTTCATTTTCTTTATCTCCTTATCGATAAAAATATTTTTCTTATAAGATTTCCATAACTTTTAATAAATATGTTTTGTTGCTATTTAAAAGGAAATGATTTATAGGTTCTACTTTACATAAATACAATTGAATTTATTTTAATATTCAACTCTGTTTTTTATATACGGAATAGATAATTTTTGCTCCTAAAAAAATAAGTAAAAGGGGTATGATAGGGAAATCAACACCAAAGAAAGAGCCAGGCCCAAAACCGAGGGCAAGAACACCGAGTAAGATGGTAAAGTTATTTAGTTTTAAACCTTTGGAATAGTCATAGGCATTAAGTCCCAGCATAATCAAATCTACACCAATGACCAGGTACCCGGGGGAACAAGATGAGAAGGTATCAGAAAGAGGCCACCGGTCATAATTAAAAACAGAGCCCAACCAAGGGTTTCCAGCCGCTTTGCTGGTACTTTTTCTTCTATCTCCTGACTGTTATCGGGAACATTTTCTTGTTCAGGCATGTTTATTTCCCTTTAACTAATTAATCGAACTTAATATTATCGTTTATGTAGTGTAGGCGAACTCGTATTATATATTGGAATAAATAAACTTTATTATATAAAACAATTTCCTCTATTTATTACCCTGCTTTCCTAAAAAATGCTTTAACTGCACCGGCAACAATAAGACATACAATACCAGCATAAAGAGCAGGAGTACTCTCGACTAAGTGGAAGGCCGGGCCAGCCAAAATTAAGGCAATTCCCAATACTCCCAGAATCGTGGCAACAATTTTTGCAGTCTGATTTTCCATACTCATAAACCTCCCTCCGTATATTAAATTTATATATGCGAGTTCGCCATGGGGGTAATCCCAGAAATACCTATTAACTTTCTCTTATTGTTTACTAAAAGAAAATTACTCTCTATTCTTTCTTTTCTTCTTTCCCTTCCCTCTTTCCCGGTTTACGGGGAAATTTTTCTATAATCTCGGGAAATTTTTCTATTAATTTTTCCAAAGAGCCGGGCTTATGCAAAGACAATAATTCAACCTCTTCTTCTTTAATGACAACAAAAGCCGATGGTCTGGCTTTGACGCCCAGACCTATTCCTTCGCTAGAACCTTCCTGATCTTTTCCACCAGTCCCTGAGCCCATGCCAAAGGTAACTTCAATGATGGGGATTAAAGTTAATTTTCCTACCTTTATTTCTTCTCCCACCACAGTTTTAGAAGTTATAAAATCTTTTAACTTTTCAAATAATATTTCTACCTGTTTGTTTACTTCTTCTCTCATTTTTAATGCCTCCTTAAATTTAATTAATTTTTTTTGCCTCTTTTATTGTTTTCCGGAAAGTTTTTGACAAAACCAATTGCAGAATATAATAGGTAATCACAAAACATAATAATCTGCCCTTTAGAAATAATTCTCCCTCCAAAATTTCCTGATCAAAGATGGGGTCAAGATAGATATCGTACCTGGAATAATAAGTGGAAAATAAGGCAATAAAACCACATAATATCCCGGTATTGGCAGGATTATCAAAACCATAGGATAACCTTGCCCGAAACTCTCGAGGAAGAATATGCTTTAATACTTTTTTAATAAATTGAAATGCTTTAGTTAAAAAAGGTTTGTTAAGCAATGCCCTAAAATCAAATTTTTTTTCTTTTTTAATCTTTTCCTTTTTCTTCTTCTTGGCTCTTCCTTCTTTTAGGTGAATCTGTAAACCAAAAATCCTTACAATGGCTACTGACTTTTGACTTCCTTTTTTTTCAATATAACAGTAAAAAGCATTAAACATCCAGCTAACTTTTGCACAAAAAATTAAATCATTGTATTTACTTACCTGAAGATGAAAAAATATTGGCACAAAAAGGATTAATATAATTATCGATAAGCAAATAACCAGAATATATCCTATTGTAACTAAAATAATCATATTCCAATCTCCAGGATTAAAATTTATTTTTGTTTAAAATTTAATGCACTTTACCGGAAAATATGAAAATAAGGTTATTCTTTTCTTTCTACAATCAAAGTACATTTAGTTAACAAGGCAGCAATAGCTCCTAATGCAGCCAGGGCAGGGGCAATCAATGCACCGACCGCACCGGCAGTCAAAGGAAATTCAGCTACTACTTCCCCTTTTTCATTTTTGATAATAATTCTTCGCGCATTACCTTCTTTAATAACTTCTTTTACTTTTTCAACAATCTTATCTCCGGAAATAGTAAATTCTTCTTTTTTCGTTACCATTGATTTTTCCCTTCTTAATTTTTTATATTAATTGATACTTTTATTATTTATAATTTTACTTGCCCTAATAGTACGAGTGTTTATTGCCCTGCCTTTTTAAAAAATGCTTTAATCGCACCGGCAACAACCCAGCATACAATACCGGCAAAAAGAGCGGGAGTACTCTCGACTAAGTGGAAGGCTGGACCAGCCAAAATTAAAATAAATCCCACTACTCCCAGAACCGCTGCAACAATTTTTGCAGTCTGATTTTCCATCTTCAGACACCTCCTGAAATTAGATTTATATATACGAGTTCGCCATGGGGATAACCCCAGAAATATCTATTAACTTTTTCTTATAATTTTCTTAAAGAAATATCCCCGGAAACAGTTTTTAACTCGATATTAATGCCTCCGTCACCAACTTCTCCCTGTAATCTTCTTTTACTAACACTATCTATTAAAACTTTAAATCCGCTATTAATTTCCCCCGAAACAGTACTTATATTTAAATCAAAGGAAGCATCTTCAGGTAAATACAGGGTTATATCACCACTAACAGTAGATAAAGACATGCCGGAAGCGTCTTTATCTATAAATTTTAACTCAGCTCGAATCTTCCCACTGGTGGTATGCAAATAAGATAAACTCCCTTGAGAATCCAGGAAAGCAAGGCCACCACTTGCCGAGCTAGCTTTTATATCCCCGTTAATCTCATGTCCACTGACATGTCCACTGGTAGTATGAAGGTCTAAATCGCCAACAAGGTTTGCCAGATCAAGATCACCACTTGTTGAAGACCAAGCAAGATCTCCCTGGACATTACCTATAACAACATCTCCGCTGGTAGTTTTAACCTCTACATTTCCCCGGATATTCTCCAATTTTATTTTTCCACTAACCGTTTTGGCATAAACACGGTTAAGGTGGTCTCCTATTTGAATAGTTCCACTTACTGATTCCAGTCGGACACTGGAGGCATCAGGAATCCATAGCTGGTAGTCTACCCGGGCATTCCTAATCCAGGAAAATGTGGGATAACGGGTGTGAATTCTGAGGTTTTTTGGCTGGCTTACAATTTCAATTTCAATTTTATCTAAAAATCCTTCCGGGTCACCTATCCCCCAAGAACTAATGGATTTGGTAGCAACCATCTTCACTTCTTCTTTATCCCAGGAATAGACCATGATATCACCGGCAACGTTATTTAAGGAGAAAGAGCCGGTCTTCTGCAATAAAAAACTCTCTTCTACAACCTTCTCCACCCGGTCAGCCCAGGCATTGGCAGTTAACAAAACTAGAAAAATAAAAATTAACATCAGGATAATAGATCTTTTCATTTTAATTCCCTCTTTTAAATTTAAATTTGTTCATTTTTTTCTCTTCTTTTGTTCAATCAACCGCAAGCATTCATCAGCCCATTCTATCCCGGCAGCAATACTCTTTTCCTCCTTTTGAACTATTAGATCCCAATAAAAAGCATCATCTTTAAACTTCTTTTCCCGACTATAATCTTTGATCCATTGTTCAACTTTATTTAAATATTTTAACTGTTCTTCTATCTCCTTTTTATACCTCTTTATTTCAAAGGTTAATTCATCTAATTTTATTTTTGAGGAGAAAAATATACGCATTAAAAATTGACTTCTGCTAGCCTCGTTGAGCTGATCGGGAAATTTATTTAGCCAGTTTAAAAAGGTTTCTTTGCCTCCTTTGGTAAGTTGATAAACTTTACGATCTGGTCTTTTTTCCTGTGGTACAATTTCAGATTTAACTAATCCTTTTTCTTCCAGTTTATTTAACTCCCGGTATATTTGACTCATCTGGGCAGCCCAAAAAAATCCTATGGGATGATCAAGGAGTTTTTTTAAATCATAGCCGGTCATCGGCCCATGACCTAGTAAACCCAATAAGGCATTTCCCAAAGACATAGAATATCACCTCACTTTATTACTACTTATACCATTATTAGAGTAGTAATTAATGTATGAAACATATTATATTATACTTGTATACTATATGTCAAATAATTTTGAATTTAAAAAATTTATAATAATGGTAAATAAGGAAACAAAAGAAGTGGATTATGAGGGAATATTTTTAAGGATGGCTCCATTGCGGGTTAGTTCGCACTTAATTGTATAATGCTCCCGAGCTTTACGAAATGCAGATATAGGAACAGATTTATTTGCTATTAACTGCAATTACATTTTGAAAGTATGTCAATTATTTTGAACATTAACCTGATACCTTTTTGTGCGTAGCAAAACTGATTTAAATTGCCGATTAAGTAAATGTCCATTGCCGGATGGTAAAACATAAAAGAGCCTACTGAGCCGGCATTTCCCCATACATTGTATTTTCTGTGCGCTAAAAGGGGAAATGATTGAATTTTTTCTTTCTTCATTTACTTCCCACTCCTCTTACAAAGTATCTTTAGTAATTACTAAATAATCTGCTTTTGGTATGCCTTATCTGGGTTTAACCAGTCCTCCCAGAGCTCCGCCGACTAATCCTAATAAACCGAAATAAAGGGTAGATATAAAAATTCCTCCTCCTAATATTGCACCAACCATTCCACCTAATGCCCCTCCAAATAATCCACCAGAAACAGTGCCTACAAAACCACCTAAACCAGGGAGGATAAGTAATGCCAATATTCCTCCGAAACTCCCGCTTAAAAAACCGGCTAATGCCCCCTTTCCTGCTCCTCTAACAATCAATCCGGCGATAAAACCAGCAAGAAGCGGGCCAAACAAAGGAACAAAACCTAAAATAGACATGGCTATAATTCCCACTAATACTCCCCAAAACATAGTGTGACCTCCTTTTTTATTTCCCCTTTCGAAGAAAGCTTTCTATTTTCTATTTTTAGTACTAATACAACAAAGGATTTAAAAAACCCTTCTTTTTAAAAGAAAATATTTACAGGATGCGAGTTGCAAGATTATTTAATCTTCCGGCCAACCAGTCGACCAATCACCCGGTCAAATAAGCATACAAGAGGAGAAGTTCAGGCTTCTTAAAATAGTCGTTAGTGAATAATAAATAGTATCTAGAGGGAAAGAGAAGATAGATTCCCGCTCCCCGATCAGGTCGAGGACAGGTTTCGCGGGAATGACATATAGGGGAATGGGAATGACATAGGGGGAAAATAACATAAGTCTAAGCAGAAAGATGATAGAAAAATGGGTAATAAATTACCCCGCTAAATGCGGGGCAATTTATTTTATTTAAATAGCCAAATTTACTCTTATGCTAATTTAATTTTCTTTGCTACAACTTCAGCACATTTAATAAAAGGATAAGCAGTCGGTGGAGCAGTAAGTAAAGGATGTGTACCTATTTGAGTGGTTAAAACAGAGCATACGGTCATTTTGTTTTGAATGGCTAACCCAATTATATTAGTTAATTCTCCAGTACTTGTACCACCTATTACTTCTCCTCCGAGAATTACTCCCGAGTCTCGTGCAACAATTAATTTCACTTTTTGTTTATGTGTATTTGCAAGAGTTCCCGGATGTTTATCAATTCCGTCAAAAGTCCCGACAATCACGTCAAATCCTTCTTTTCTTGCTACTGATTCTATCAATCCTGCCGCACCAAAGGCTGTATCTCCAATTGCTGTGGAAAAAATAGCAATAGTTCCCTCAAAGGTTTTTACAGAGCGAAGTTTATATAAATTCATACCAGCTATTCGTGCTTCTACACAGGCAGTGGAAGCTAACATTACTGCACTTGGTTTTCTTGTTATAAAATCCCATTTTTCTGCACAATCTCCTATGGCAAATACATCCGGATTATCTGTTCTCATATAGCCATCTACTTCAATAAAGCCTTTTTCGTTTATCTTGAGCTCTGATTTTTGAGCTAATTCTGTATTGGGACGATAACCTATTGCTAAAATAACCGCATCTGCTTCAATTTTTTCTCCATTCCCTAATAATACTTCCGAAACCTTTTTGTCACCTGTTATCTCTTTAACGCCTACACCGGTTTTTATTTTTACTCCTCTTGCCTTAAGAACCTCTTCAGCTTGAACAGCTATTTCTTCATCGAAAGTTAAACCTAATATATGAGGCAATATTTCTATAAGAGTTACTTCTTTGCCTAATTTATTAAGTTCATCCGACATTTCAACCCCAATAAATCCTGCACCAACAATTACTATTTTTTGGCAATCTTTAATTTTTTGGAAAACATCATCAAGTTGTGTTTTATCTTTACTTATAGTGAAAACATTTTCTAAATTTGTCCCTTTAAGCCAACCAGGTACAGTGGGAGTTGAACCTGTGGCAAATATGACCTTTTCAAAACTAATTTCTATTCCTTTGGCAGTCGTGCAAACCTTTTTATCTTGGTCTACCGATACTACCTCATCTACTTCAATTTTTATACCATTATTGGTTAAGGCAGCATCCGGTATAACATTTTTGTCTGAGCTTCCTAATGAACCAAAAATATAGGGAATTCCACAAGGAACTAATACTTTCTCTTCTTTTCTTATAACCAAAAACTCTTTTTCCGGATAATTAGACTTTCCGGTTAAAGCAGCAACAATACCTGCTGCACTTCCTCCGATTATTAACACATCTGTTTCTTTCATACAATTAATACCTCCTTAAATTTTGCTACTAATTTGAGATATTAGCACAATTTTAGGTAATGGTCAAACAATTTAACCTTGAAAATATAGCATCAAGTATATAGTATATAGTATCGAGTTAAGAAAGAGAAAGAAAAAATAGCAAAAAGTAGTATTCTTCTTTACATTTCACTACCCCACTAAAGTTTACACTAATAATCTTGAGAGTAGGTATTTTTTTTAACAATATCTGCTAATGGTTTCTACTTTTTATATTTAAATGAAATATCTAATTTTGCCCTAAAGGTTAGCCGGCCATCTTCCTCTACTTTAATATCAAGCTTATTTACTTCGGCTATCCTAAGTTCCTTAATCGATTTAGAAGCAGTTTCTACTGCAACTCTTGCTGCATCCTCCCATGATTTTTCGCTGGTACCTATAATTTCGACAATTTTGTATACACTTCCCACTTCACACCTCCTGTTAAATATTAATTTTTATTCGCTTTATCGGATATTTAAACAATAGTTGACCTTGTTTATCTATATCAATACAAAAATACATTAGATAAGAAAAAATGTCAATTCCTGGGGTCTATAATTAAAAAAAGCATTCTGTAACTATGGAATTATCTAACAGACCTTCAGTAAATGGAACTCATACATGATATTATTTTCTGCGCTGCTTTTCTTACTGATTTGGAAAGCCCTTCTCCTAATCGAACACTTCTCGGCTGTATACCTAAAAAAAATACCTTTGCTCCTGTGTCTTCTTCTATTATCCTGGCAATAATATTAAGAGAAAAAGAATGAGTGCTTAAAGATATATTTTGTATATCGGTTTTTTTTATTAACCTCATCTCCCCTGCCCGGCCTCCGAAATCCGCTGCATCAATGATTACAACTTTTTGAGGTTTTATCTGAACTGCCTTATCAATAATGTTTTCCGGTTTACTGTCTGCATTCAGGATGATAATATTTTTTTTACTTTTTTTTACCTGCTCAGCAATATAGATTCCCACACCATCATCAGAGCGCAGGCTATTCCCAACCGTAATAACAAGCAACTTTCCTTTCTCGGAAGGCATGAAAATATCTTTTAGTTCAGCGGTTAACATATTTGACATTTAAGAAATGGGCAGAGCAGGATATACAGGGGTCATAGGCTCTGACCAGCATTTCTAAAGCTAAAGTAACATCTTGGTCGGATTTATTTAGGATTTCGGGAACCAATTTTTCCATATCATGTTCAATATTATTTACATTCTGATTGGTGGGAATAATGCAGTTGGCTTTTACAATAATTCCTTTTTCATCAACCTGGTAGTCATGAAAAAGTGTACCTCTCGGAACTTCAACCGCGCCTATACCTGTGCCGGACTGAACCTTGATGCGATTTTGTTCATTTAAACCAATAATAATTTCTTCATCATAATTTATGCCTTCCTTTTTAAAATCTTCCAAAATCCTTATTCCGTCTTCAAGAAAATGCACACATTCAATCAATTGCGCAACTGTATTTAAATAGGGATTAATAACTTTTGGCTTCATATTGAGCGCAGAAGCAACTTCTCTGGCTTTGGAGTGAAGTTTTTGAAAATTAAGATTAAATCGCGCCAAAGCCCCCACCGCGTAAGATTCGCGATTCCATTTTGCATGTTTAGCCGAAGAATGCGGAACCACAAATTCATTCGCAACTTTTTTATATTCATTTTTATCCAAACGTTTGCCATCCGACGAACCGATATCTCCGACAAGCATCGGATATTCCGCATCATCGGAGACTAAAGCAACATATTCGGTATCTCTTTCAAATTCCGGGAATTTTAATCCAGCCGCAAGTTCAACAGTTGCATCCATATCAGGCCGTATATCATAAAAAATATTAAGCATTGCATCCAAATCTTTTTCGCGCGGAAGTTTTGTAAACCCGCCCACGATTGCCGAGATTGGATGGATGTGGCGACCTACTAAAATATCACAAACATCATTACATGCCTTCTTCATTCTTAAAGCAAGTCGGACAATTTTGTTGTGTGAGTCAATTAAGGGGACAAAACTCTTTACGCCCAGTAAATCCGGCGCAACCAGAAAATAAATATGTAGAATATGACTGTCTAAGTTTTCCATATACAGAAGGAATTGCCTCAGCTGAATGGTTTGTTTGGTCGGAATAAATCCTATAGCCTCCTCAGCTGCTTGAATTGAAGCAATGGTATGACCACAGGAACAAATACCGCATATACGCGAAGTTATATGTTGAGCCTCAAATATAGACCTCCCACAAATCATGCCTTCAAAGAAACGCGGGGCTTCAACTATCTGAAGCTCACATTTTTCAAGCTTACCTTCTCTGACATTAACCACGATATTCCCGTGTCCTTCTACCCTGGTCAGATATTCAACATTTATATTAATCTTTCTTTTGCTCATCTTTATCCTCATCTAATTCCCTACATTTGTTATACATGTTCATCTTATTGATAATCAAATCCATGGGGATATTATATTTTGCGATTATATCTTTTGCCCCATTTTCATTAGGATTAGTAACCATCCCCCTACAGCCATAACAAATATTGTTATTATTAATACACCAGGAATTACACCCGGCCCGGGTAATCGGGCCAAGACAGGTAATCCCATGGTCATACATACAAACATTCTCATTTAATTTGCATTCCACACAAACCGAATAATCCGGTACCTGGTAAGGGAGCCCAGCCAAAACAGCTTTAATAACCTTCAAAAATTCCGGTATATATACCGGACATCCATGAACAAAATAATCTACTTTAACCACCTGATGGACTGCACGGGTTTTTATGGTATCAAAATACTTATAATCTTTACCATAGACCTCTTTTCTTATATCGTCTAATTTAAAATTATTCTTCATACCGTTAATGCCGCCGATTGTGGCACAGGAGCCATAGGCAATTAATATTTTAGATCTTTTCCTGATTTTTTCGATCATTTTAATCGCGTGCCGGGTAGTAATGCTACCTTCAATGATCGCAATATCGTATTCTCCATCCCATTTCTCAGACATTACTTCGCGAAATTCTACAACATCAATGACTCCCAGCAGATCAAGGAGCATCTCTCCAATATTAGTTACCTGCAATTGGCATCCTTCACAACAAGCAAAATCAAAAAATGCAACTTTTGGTTTATTCATTATATACTCTCTCTCATATCTTTAATTTTATCATAAGAAAAAACTGGTCCTTCCTGACAGCAGTATATACCGTTAATCTGGCAATGTCCGCATTTGCCAAGACCGCATTTCATATGCCGCTCAAGGGAAATCAAGATTTGTCTTTCAGGAATCTCTTTTTCCAGGAGTTTAGCGACAACAAACTTATACATAATTGGGGGGCCGACAACAAAAGCAAAAGTTCTCTCCGGAATCAGATTAATACCGGGTATAAGTGAAGTTATCAATCCGATATTGCCTTTCCAGCCCGAATCAGCGCGGTCAACAGTACATTCAAAATTAATATCCAGACGTTTTGTCCATTCATCAAGTTCATCACTAAAAAGCATATCCTCGGGTCTATTACATCCCAAAAGAATACTTACCTTGCCGAAATCTCTGCGATTATCAATGGCGTAATTTATCAGGGAATGTAATGGAACAATGCCTATCCCTCCTGCCACAAAAAGCAAATCACTACCATCTAAAATATGGACAGGGAATCCATTGCCGAAAGGTCCGCGTATCCCAACTTCATCACCCGCTTTTAATCTATTTATTGCATTAGTCAATTTACCAACATTACGCACAACCAGCTCAAAAGAACCTAATTTTGTGGGAGAAGAAGAAACCGAAAAAGGAGCTTCTCCAACGCCTAATAGCGAAACCATAACAAATTGTCCGGGCTCATGATTCAAATTCTCTCCTCCCGGAAGCACAATTTCAAACAGTTTCTCCAAATCCGTTATTTCTTTAGTGCGAAAAATTCTGCCTTTTTTGATTTCGTATTCTGAATCCTTTCGTTTAAGTGTTTTCATAACTACCCTCTATATCCGGCATCAGGATTTTTCATGTCTTGCTCTTCAACTAATTTTGTCAATGTCTCTTTTAAATCTATACCAGCCATACATGTCCGGCTGCAGCGGCCGCACCCTGTGCAGAAAAAGCGCGAAAATTTCTCGATAGAATAACTGAACTTGCGATAATAACGGTGACGCTGCCTTGCACCTCTTTCGGAACGAAAACTTTCCCCGCCAGCCACTTTTGCAAACTCTTCATTTTGGCAGGAATCCCATCTTCTGTAACGTCTGCCGGTCTTAAGATCAAGATTAGGTTCATCAATAACATCAAAACAATAACAAGTTGGACAAACATTCGTACAATTACCACAGGCAACACAACGTTTATCCAGCTCGTTCCATATTTTGCTATCATAAACCTTATCAAAAAGTTCCGGGATTTTTTCATGTTCTATCGGCACTTCGTTTTTTGCGAAAATCTTTCTTTTTCTCTCTCTTAAATCCTCAAGCGTCTGTAAATCGGAATCATCTGCTTCTTTGAAAATTTTAATTTTTTTTACAAGTTCTTCTCCTATCAGAGTATTTATATGTATAATAAAACTCCCGTTTTCAAGATTTGTAAAAAAAAGATCGTAACCACCATTAGGTAGATGATTATACACCAGCCTACATGAGGCGTACTCATCACAATAGGAATTACATTCATATCCAATAATTAAAATTTTATTCTTTCTCATAAGATAATTTGTATCCTTTGGCTGTTGCGAAAAAACTATATTCAGGCATTGTATCCCGGCTAAATCACAGGTATGAACCCCAAAAAGAACCATATCTTCATATTCCATCACCGATTCCATATTTTGACCGTTGAAGGTATCATAGGTTGCAATTGTTTCATACTGCGGCATAAAATACTTTTTAGGCGGCAATATGGTAGGAATATAATCTATCGCAATCTGATTACCGGATGTGACTTCTTCAAAGGCATATTGATTATGTCCCTTGGCAACAGGTGCAAATACTTTTTGTTCCCTGGTAACAGCCGCAATAAAATCGTTAAAATCTCTTTTTTTGAGAACTACGTATTGTTCCATAAAAACTAACCTTTCTTCTGGTGGATTAGTTAAAACCACCAACAGCTAACCCTCTGCATACCCCTGGCATTAAGAAAATAAGATTCTTCCTTCGTTATTCAAATTTAAATCCTTTTTCTTTAAAGAGTTTAATACAAACATCCACTACTTCCGGGTCATAGAGGGTGCCTTTATTTTTAGAGATTTCCTCCAAGGCTTTATCAATACCGAGAGCCGGACGATAAGGTCGGTGAGAGGACATAGCTTCTACTACATCGGCTGCTCCCATAATTCTGGCTTCCAGGAGAATCTTATTGCCCTTTAGACCATGAGGATATCCTGAACCATCTAATCTTTCGTGATGTTGAAGAATAATCTGGGCTACCGGCCAGGGGAAATCGATGGTCTTTAGGATGTCATATCCTATCTGGGAATGGTCTTTGATTAAACTGTATTCTATCTCGTTTAATTTAATAGGTTTGCTTAAGATTTCTGCCGGTACACTAATCTTTCCGATATCATGGATTAAAGAGGCTATTCTTATTCCTTCAATCTTGTTCTTAGGAAGTTTTAACTCTTTTGCTATACAGGTAGATAATTGAGAAACCCTCTGCTGATGACCGGCAGTATAAGGGTCTTTTACTTCTACTACTTTAGCTATTATCTTGATAGTATCTTGCATAGCCCCTTGTAGCTTCCGGTAGCTTTGTTCAAGCTCTTTCTCCGCTTGCTTAATTTCGGTAATATCTTTGAAGTTTCCTAAGATTGCTCTTTTCCCTTGATAAGTGATAGAGGTTACTACTTGTAAAACCCATCTAAGATGTCCACTTTTCTTAATAGTTCTATATTCGAAAGGAGAAGAAAGTCCTTCTTTTAAATTTTTTACAACAATTTCTCTAACCATTTCTTTGTCCTCAGGATAAACTAATTTAAAAGAACCTCTATTCAATAATTCCTCCTCGGAAAAACCACTCTCCTTTGCAAATTGGGGATTTACCAATTTAAACTTTCCATCTTGAATGATAAAAATAGCATTGGGAGAGTTAAGAAATATTTTTCTAAATAAGTCTTCTGCTTGTTTGCGCTCTTTATGTTCTTCTGCTTCCATTAGGGCCCGCTTTACTACCGGACATAGACGGAAGAGTTTGTCTTTTAGAACATAATCGGTAGCCCCGGCTTTGATACACTCTACGGCATATTCTTCTCCGATAGTCCCTGAGACGATAATCAGGGGGATAGTGGAAGCAATCTCCTGTTTTATCCTTAAGGCATCCAGAGCATTAAATGAGGGGAGACTATAGTCTGCTAAGATCAGGTCAGGGGGTTCTTTTAAAGATTTTTTAAAATCTTCTTCGGTATCTACTATTTTATGGGTAATTATACA
>Ga0255384_10047_pt1 | contig 21733 bp, 17 predicted proteins | sample ANMaggSeSYBR01F7_FD_182106 | JGI IMG/M metagenome (GOLD analysis project Ga0255384, IMG submission 182106) | Sediment cell enrichment communities from methane seep in Santa Monica Basin, California, United Staets - ANME aggregate JGI... | ecosystem: Environmental > Aquatic > Marine > Cold seeps >... | reverse complement strand
AAATTCTTCTTTTTTTATTACTAAATCATTAACGGAAATAATCTCTTTTTTTATATTAATATTCAAAGTACTACAACCGGCTACACAGGCCTTCCCCATGCCTCTTGCTACTACCGCTGCATGACTGGTCATACCTCCTCTGCTGGTAAGGACACCTTGAGCTTCTACCATACCATGAATGTCATCTGGAGTAGTTTCTGATCTTACCAATATTACCCTTTCTCCTTCTTTTCCTAATTCCTCTGCTTCATCAGCGGTAAAGACTACTTTTCCATAAGCAGCGCCCGGAGAAGCCGGTAATCCTTTGGCAATTACTTCCACTTTTGCTTTGGGATCTATTCTTCTATGTAGAAGTTGATTTAATTGATTGGGTTCTACTCTTAAGATTGCCTCCTCTTTGGTAATTATTCCTTCTTCTACCATATCAACAGCAATTTTGAGGGCAGCCTGAGCGGTTCTTTTTCCGGTTCTGGTCTGAAGTAAGTAAAGTTTCCCTTTCTCTATGGTAAATTCATAATCTTGAACATCTCTATAATGTTTTTCTAAAAGTGTAACTATCTTGATAAGTTCTTCATATACTTCCGGTAGATCGTTTTTGAGATTAGATAGAGGTAAAGGTGTCCTGATACCTGCAACCACATCTTCTCCTTGGGCATTTAGAAGATATTCTCCGTAATATTCTTTTTCTCCGGTAGAAGGATTTCTGGTAAATCCAACTCCTGTTCCTGAATCTTCTCCCATATTTCCAAAAACCATCTCTTGAACATTTACTGCTGTCCCCAAATCATCGGAAATTTTATTAATTTTACGATAAGTTACCGCTCTTTTAGTGTTCCATGAATTAAACACAGCATCTATAGCCATCTTTAATTGAACTTTAGGTTCTTGAGGAAAATCTTCTCCTGTCTCTTTTTTTACCAGTTTTTTGTATCTCTCCACTAATATTTTCAGGCCTTCACAATCAATTTCCGTATCTAATTTTACTTTAAGTTCTTCTTTAAGCTCTTCCAAAAGATATTCAAACTTATCATGCTCAATACCTAAAACTACATTTCCAAACATCTGCATAAAGCGTCGATAACTATCGTAAGCGAAACGCTCATTTTTTGTTTTTTTGATAATTCCCTGAATAGTAACATCATTTAATCCTAAATTCAGAACTGTATCCATCATACCGGGCATAGAAATTGGTGCACCGGAACGAACCGAGACCAATAAAGGATTTTTGCTGTCTCCTAAGACTTTTTTAGATACCTGTTCTAACTTTATTAAATTTTCCTCTGTTTGTTCCTCTAATCCTTGAGGATATTTTTTATCATTTTTATAATACTCAACACACACTTCTGTAGTTATAGTAAATCCCTGAGGAACGGAAAGGCCTATTCGAGTCATTTCTGCCAGACCTGCACCCTTTCCTCCTAAAAGGGATTTCATATCTCCTTTTCCTTCATTAAAAAAATAGACATATTTCTTCATACTCATTTTTCCTCCTTGATAATTTTAAGTATATTTGTGGCAATGTCTTCTATGGCCATATTAGTTATGTTAATTATCGGACATCCGATTTTTTTATAAATACTATCTGCGTATTTTAACTCTTTAAATACTCTTTCTTTTTTATTATATACACCCTCATCTGGCAGTCCCAATGCCTTTAACCGTTCACTTCTTATCTCAATTAATTTATCTGGGTCCATAGTTAAACCAACCACTTTCTCCGGTGGTAAATTAAATATTCCGGCTGGCGGTTCGAATTCAAAATCCAACACTATATTGGCCACCTTTATCCCTTTATAGGCAAGATACATACTAAGTGGTGTTTTTGAAGTTCGGGAAACCCCTAATATTATCAGATCGGCTTTGGATAACTCTAATTCTCCCTGGCAGGCATCGTACTTCACCGCAAATTCCATTGCTTCCATTCTTTTAAAATATTCTTTATCTATTTTTCTAATAATTCCCGGCTCTAATTTAGGTGTAATTCCGCTTATCCTTTCAATGTTTTCCATAATTGGTCCAAACATATCAAAAGAAACGATAGATTGCTTTTTAGATTCCTCTTTTAGAAGTAATCTTAATTCTGGTTTTACAATAGTATAGACTATAAAACCTTTTTCTTCATTAATTTGACTTATTATCCCGGTGATATCTTTTTTAGATTCAATATGGGCAAACAATTTCAACTTAATATCATCAGAGTCAAACTGACTAAGCGCAGCATGTACTACATTTTGAGCAGTTTCACCGGTAGAATCAGAAATTATATAGACAGTAGGTTTTAATTTAACACTATCCATAATTACTTCCTCCCCTCTTTTATTGAAACGATTTTGGATAAATCAGCTACTTGATTAAATAATATTCCTATTTTCTTGATAAGTGCGATCCTATTCTTTCTTATGTCTTTATCTTTGTCCATTACCAATACTTGGTCAAAAAACTTATCAACCGGTTCGCATAAATCTCCTAATAACTTAAATACTTTTTTGTACTCTTTTTTAAAAATAAATTCCCTTGTTCGCGGATAAATATTCTCATAATTATGACATAAATTTAACTCTGCTTTTTCCTTTAATAGTGACCGGTCAATCTCGGTTTCTTCATTATTTTTTGATAAATTTAATACCCTGTTTGATGATTTGAGTATTTTTCTAAAAATTGGTTGATTATATAATTCCTCTATAGTTTTTATTCTATTTTTAATATCAACTGTATCTCCATCGATATCGACGGCTAAAACTGCATCAATTACATCATAGCGAATTCCATCTTCTAAAAAGATATTTTTTAATCTTTGTTTGAGAAAACTTAATATCTGTGATACAATCTCATTTACATCAATTTTTAATTCCACCGAAATACTATCTTTATATAAGGATAAAGATTTCTGAATAATGTCTTTTAAGGAAATTTCCAGATTATTTTTCAAAATTATGGCAATTTTCCCGCGTGATTGTCTTCTCAATCCGTAAGGGTCCTGTGATCCTGTTGGAGTTAAGCCCATCACAAAACAGCCAATAATAGTATCTACTTTGTCAGCAATTCCTAAAATCATGCCACCTTTGGTTAAGGGTAAACTATCCCCTGAAAAACGGGGGAGATAATGTTCAAAGATAGCTTCCGCCACCTCTTTCCTTTCACCAGATAGAACCGCATATTCTTTCCCCATTATTCCCTGTAATTCCGGAAATTCTTTTACCGTTTCAGTAACCAGATCTGCTTTACACAAATGAGCAGATCTTAAAAGATCTTTTTTCACTTTCTGCTCAACCTGTAGACCATCTGAAATGTAATTACACAATAACTTTAATCTCTTTGTTTTATCAAAAAGACTTCCCAGATTTTCCTGGAAAATAACATTTTTTAATTTATTTACTCTTTTCTCTAAAGAAATCTTCTGGTCTTCCTGATAGAAGAATTTCGCATCTTCCAATCTGGCCCTGAGAACATTTTCGTTACCCTCTCTAATTTTAGAGGCATACTTCTTGGAGTTATTGATAATTACAATAAATAGAGGAAGCAATTCGCCTTTGTTTTTAAAAATAGGAAAATATTTTTGATGTTTTTCCATAACTACGGTTAAGACATCTTTAGGTAATTCTAAATATTTTTTATCATATTTTCCTAAAATTGCATTAGGATATTCAACTAAATATACTATTTCTTTTAACTGTTTTTCATTTATTATTTTCTTTCCATTAATTTCCTTGATTATCTGTTTTATATCTGTTTTAATAATATTTTCTCTAATTTGCGGGTCGACTATTACATAACTTTTTTCTAGCTTCTTAAAATATTCTCGAGTAGAAGATATTTTGATTTTTTGGGGTGCCAAAAGTCTATGACCATAAGTAATATTTTCAGAATCTAAACTATTTAGATTGAACTTGATTATTTCTTTTCCGTAGAGGGCAAGTATCCATCTTATAGGACGGATAAACCGTAGTGATCTTTCTCCCCAGCGCATCGATTTCGGAAACTGCATGCCTTTTATTATTTTAGGAAATAGCTGGGACAATATATCAATAGTTGGCTGGCCTATTATAGATTTGTAGGCAAAAATATATTTCCCTTTTTCGGTATCTTCTACAATTAAATCCTCAATATTTACCCCCTGGCTTTGGGAAAACTTTAGGGCAGGTTTTTGTGGTTGCGAATCTTTGTTGTAAGCAATTAAATAGGCAGGTCCTTTAATCTTTTGAAATATGTCTTCCTGTTTTTCCTTAATGTGGAAAATGAATAATATTAATCTTCGAGGAGTGCCATAAACCTTTATTTCTTTATAATTTATTCTGGCTTCTTCTAAATAGTTTTTTGCTAACCGATTTAAATCTTTTAAGGCATTCTCCATATACTGCGCCGGTATTTCTTCGGTTCCAATTTCTAATATTACATTCTCCATTAAATTTTATCCTCTGCCTGGTCTTTTATTACTTAATTAAAGGAAAACCCAATTTTTCTCTCTGCTTTACGTATTCTTCTGCACATAATCGGGCAATATTTCTTACCCGGGAAATATATCCTGTCCTTTCTGAAACACTAATTGCTCCCCGGGCATCTAATAAATTAAAAGTATGGGAGCATTTTAATATATAGTCATATGCCGGTAAAGGCAGTTCTACTTCTATCAATCTTCTGGCTTCCTTTTCATATATGTTAAAGAGGTTAAATAACATTGGTATGTCTGCTTCTTCAAAGTTATACCTGGATTGTTCAACTTCTGCTTGATGACGTATGTCTCTATAACTAATACTTTTACCCCATTTTAAATCAAAAACATTATCCACATCCTGAATAACCATACCTAACCTCTCTAATCCATAGGTTATTTCAACCGGAATAATATCTAAATCAAGTCCGCCAGCTTGCTGAAAATAAGTAAATTGAGTTATCTCTAACCCATCCGACCAAACTTCCCAGCCTAATCCCCAGGCACCCAGGGTAGGGGCTTCCCAATCACCTTCAATAAATCTTATATCATGCTCTTTTCTTGATATCCCCAAACTTTCTAAACTTTCAAAATAAATTTCCTGCACATTTTCAGGAGAAGGTTTTAGTACAACCTGGAGTTGATAATGCTGCTGTACTCTATTGGGGTTTTCTCCATAGCGTCCATCGGCAGGCCTGCGAGATGGTTCAACATAAGCTACTTTCCATGGTTCAGGGCCTAATACCCTTAAAAAAGTAGTTGGGTTCATTGTTCCCGCCCCTTTTTCCGTATCGTAAGGCTGCTGAATGATACAACCCTGTTCCCCCCAAAATTTTTGTAAATTAAATATTATCTCTTGAAAATCCATATTAGCATCTCTTTCCCTTAATTATAAATAAAATTCCCTCTCACGTATGGTTTTTTTAAAACCTATTACCTGTTGGAGAGAGGGACTGCATTTTCCTTGTTAATATATCAAAATCGGCCTTAATTGTCAACGACTTAAAAAGAAAGTATCGAGTATTGAGTATCGCGTATCGAGTAAAAACAAAGAAAAGTATCATAGAAAAAATAAGATAGAAAAACAAAAACAATAAATATTCTTTTCTTTAACTAGCTACCCCGATAAAGTTACCACTAACTATCGTATTGCGTATTGCGTTAGGAAAACTAGCGTACAGCGTTTAGCGTATAGCGAAAAACGAAAAGCGCAAAACGTAAAGCTATAGCTTAAAATTTAAAATTAAATATATTTTGTTTTATATTAGTTTTCATTTTTCTTATCTATTATATATATATTGCAATAATGGAAAACTGAAGAAGCAAAAACAGAACTTAAAATTTAATATTGAGAAAATAGTTTTGAGTTTTAAATTATGGTTTTTCACTTTTCGCTTTAAGTTTTTAGCTGTATATGATAACTGAAAAATTATATTTGAAACTAATAACTATTCACTGAAGCCTAATTTAACTGGTTAACTGGCAAACGGGGTAGCTGGATAACTATATAACTATAGATTTTTTAAAAATTTATCTGTTTTAAAAGTTTTTTCCGAATGATAGGCAATGTATAAATCAGTTATTTTCTCTAACTCTTTCATTCTTCCATCAGGAATGGTAGCGCTGGATATGGTAGATAAAAGTGTAATTAGTATTTTCCTTACTAATTTATTAAAATAAATAGAAACTTTAACACACCCTTCTCTATCTTTAACCAGGCAATTATTACATACCAGCCCGCCTTCTTTTATATTAAAATACATATCTTTTTGGTCTTCTACTCTTTTATTACATCTACAACAATGATCAAGAGAGGGTCTATATCCTAAAATTGACATAGTTTGCCATTTGAAAGATAAGGTCAGCAATTTCGGATCATCAGATACCCTCAAATAATGTAAAATTTCTTTTAGTAAATTAAACAGACCAATATTTATTTCCCGCTCTTCGGTTAATTTATTAACTACCTCTACGCAATTGGCAGCAAAAGCAAATTTAAAAACTTCTTTGCTCGTTGAGAAAAATGATTCTAATATTTCGGTCTGACTGACAATATCAATATTTCTGCCTTTATAAAACAGAAAAACAGAGTGAGTTAATATTTCCAAACTGCTTCCAAATTTACTTTTTGTCTTCCGGACTCCTTTGGCAATAGCGGTAATCTTGCCGTAATTTTTGGTAAATATAGTAACGATCTTATCAGCTTCTTTATATTCCATACTTTTTAAGACTATACCTTCTGTTTTATACAACATACTATAAAATAATCTCCGCTATAAAAGATCGTTTTTACCGAATGCTTCAGGAAGCAATTCATTTATTTTTTTAATCTTAACATCTCCCTTTAAATTCGCCATAATCAAGTTTATATCTTCACCAAATTCTGATATAACCTGTCGGCAGGCGCCACAGGGGGAACAGGGTTTATCTGTATCACCAACAACAGCGATAGCTTCGAATTTAGTTGAGCCCTCTGAAATAGCTTTAAAAATAGCAACTCTTTCTGCGCATAGAGTCAACCCAAAAGACGCATTCTCAATATTGCAGCCGGTGAATATTTTGCCATCAATGCTGAGAACAGCAGCTCCCACCTGGAATTTAGAATAGGGAGTATAAGCCCTTTTTCTGGCTTTTTCTGCTTCTTTAATTAATTTTTCATATTCTTCTTTCACAGTATTTTCACCTTCCTTTTTATCTGACAAAGTACAGTACTCTGGTGTTTTTTTATTTAAACCACACCTTTGTTTCCTCCGGTACTAAATGAATCCATATATTCCCCTGATTCAAATTTAAAACCTTTCCCTGACGGTCATAATATACGGTTGGCTGGTCTTTAGATTTTTTAACCCACTTGGCTAAATAATAATTTCCTCCGTAAAATATCTTAGCTATACCTTCTCCGATCACCTCTACTTCCAGCCTTCCATCTTTATCGCCAATAATCTTTTCAACCGGAACATACTGGATTACGATATTGGAAGCAGTTATAGATTCAAGAGTTTTACTATCCTGGTGGGGCTTAGAATTAATATACCTAAAATATGTATTACTATCTTCTATATACTCGTAAGATATATTATATTTTTGGTTATATTTAATAGATATTTTGGTGATATCTCCTCCAGATAAATTTAGTGTTCTTAAACTGAGCAAATGGTTATCTAAATTTACCTTTTCCTGAAAACCCATTTTCCTGCTCTTCTCTCTTATATTTTGGGTTTTAGCAAAAAGATTTATCCATCCTCCGATATTTTTATCCCGCCAATAAGGGGAAGGATAAAGCATCTGGTCTAAATTAACTATCCTTTCGTTCTTTAAGCTTTGCCCTCCACAGTGAGCAAAGATAGCAGACCACTCAACAGCCAATCTGGAAAAATAATACCGGCTGCTTCTGACCGGACCTACTATGGCCTCATCACTATTATTAAATATAGCCATCAATCTGGTAAAAGGGTACTCTACATTCGCTTCATAGATTATGTCTGCCTTATTCAGACCAGTTTGGTGGATTACTTCTTCAGGTGAATTACCTATCATTATGGCTATGGGTCTTATAGTACTGGAGTAAATATTATTATTTATATTAAGACACGCAAATAAAACAAAAAATAACAATACAAACCTATAGAAAAATAATTTGCTCAATGTTTCTTTCTTCATAATTTATCCTCTTTCTTTAGTTTTTAAACTATGTTATAACTATTCGGTTTTATCAAATTCATCTTCTATCTCTCCAAAAATCTCCTCTAACAAATCTTCTATAGTAACTACTCCTGATATTTTCTTATCTTTGTTTATTACTACCGCGATATGAACTTTCTTTCTTTGAAATTCTTTCAGAAGAGTAGTAACTCTTTTGTTTTCCGAGACCAGATAAGGCGGATGTATCAACCCTAATAAATTTATACTTTTACTTAACTTTTTTTCTAAATCTCCTATTAGGAAATCTTTGGCATAAACAAAACCTATGACATCGTTTATATTATTTTTATAAACCGGTATTCTGGAAAGACCTTCTTTGTTCATTAATTCTACAGCTTCTTCTAGGCAAGTATTCTCTTCAACAGCTACCATATATTTTTGGGATATCATTACATCCTTAACAAAAATATCATTTAAATTTAAAATTCTCTCAATCATACTCTTTTCCTTTTTCTCTAATGCGCCTTCTTTTTCGCCGACTTCAAAAATTAATTTTAAATCTTTTTTAGTAAAAAAAGCATTTTGAGCTACATACTTCTTGCCGGTAAAGATTCTAATGATAAAGTTCGATACCCAACTGAAAAAGACTTCAAGGGGGAAAAGAATATAAGAGGATATTTTTAAACAGTAAGCAGCCTTGAGCGAAATTTTTTGTGAATTATTTTGAGCAATAGTTTTAGGAATTACCTCGCAAAAAACTAAAATTATTAGAGTAGTAAGCAATATTGAAATAGTAACTCCCTTATCACCCCATATATACATTGCAAGGGCAGAGGAAACGGTAGAAGATACGATTATTGCTATATTGGTTCCGATCAAAACCACTCTTAAAAATTTATCGGGCTTTTTAATTAAATTATATACTATTATAGCTTTTTTATCTCCTATCTTGGCTAAATATTTAAGATGCAGCTTGTTGGTAGAGATAACTGCAGTTTCCGCACCGGAAAAAAAAGCGGCAATGAATATACATATAAATAATATGAAAGGACTGACTTTAATCCACCATTCTGTCAAAATTTACTTACCTCCTATGCATCTTCATCCGGAATATTACTTTCATTCTGCGGTAGTTCTTTTATTATCTTCACTCTTCTAATCCTATTCTTTGCCACCTGTTCTATTATCATTTGACAATTCTGATACTTTATCTTTTCACCTTTCTTGGGTACCCTGCCCAATAGATCAAAAATAAAACCACCCAGAGTCTCGAAACCATTTTCCGGTATTTCGATGTTTAGAATTTCATTAATTTCGTCAATACTTATTATTGCATCAGCAATGACCGCATTATCTTCAGCTATTTCAAACAATTTTATCTCTTTATCGTATTCATCAATTATCTCGCCTACTACTTCCTCTACCACATCCTCCATGGTAATCAATCCTGCTGTACCACCATATTCATCAATAGCAATGGCAATTTGAATTCTGTCTTTCTGAAAAATATCCAACAGTTCGTCTATTTTTTTATTTTCCGGAACAAAGTAAGTCTCCCTTGTTATCCCCTTTAAATTAAACTTTTCTTTTGAAGTATACCATTGCTGGTATATACCTAAAAGGTCCTTGGCATACAATATTCCGATAATATTGTCTACAGTTTCTTCATACACAGGAATTCTTGAATGCCCCATTTTTTTAATCAATTTTAATATTGAACCTAAGCTGGTATCAGAGGAGATGCAGGCCATATCTACCCGGGGGATCATTACTTCTTTTACCATAGTATCGCCAAATTCAAATATATTTCTAATCATTTCATTCTCTTCCTCTTCTATTACTCCCTCATCCTTACCAGCATCTATCAGGGTTATCAAATCTTCTTCGGTAATTTCTTTTTTCTCTTTAACGCTTTTTTTACCAGAAAGGTAATACATAGCACTAATTATTGCTTTAAAAATTTTAATTAAGGGGAATAACCCGGTGGAAATTATTTCTATCGGTCTGGCAACTCTTTTGGAAATGGCCTCGGCATTAGCGACAGCTAATGATTTCGGGACAATTTCTCCGAAAACAAGTATGGTAAAAATCATTATTCCGCTGGCTATACCTACACCTATATTACCAAAAATTTTTATAGCCAAATAAGTAGCCAAAGAGGAAGCCGTAATATTTACGAACATATTCCCGATTAAGATAGAGATTAATGTTCTTTGAGGGTCATCAAGAAGTCTAATAATTGATTTAACCCGCCGATTGTTCTCTTCTTCTTCTTTTTGCATTTTTTTTAATTGCAGTTTATTAAGTGAGAAGAGAGCGGTCTCTGTACCGGAAAAAAATGCAGATAATATTATAAAAACGAATAAAGCGATAACTTCAAATATCAATATTATTAAATTAAGAGGGTCATCCAAAAAATAATCACCGCAACTTTTTAAAAAACCGTTAAGTATATTCTAAAATATCGACCGTTTTATTTAATTTAGACCAGATGATGTGTCTAATTTTTAATTAGTTAGATTAGGAATCTAAATATCAACAATAATTTCGTTTTTTAGATTCCCAATCTAACAGTTTTTTTAATTTACAAAATTACCAAAAATTAAAATCAATAGAGATTATTTTTAATTATGCTATGCCAATTCAACTTTCTTCGATATTCTCATCCTTTGTGATATCAATACTCCTGCTAATAAAACAATGCCTACTCCATCAGTTAATAAGCCGGGTGTTAATAGAGCAAGTGCACTAATAATTAATATAACTCTTTCGTGTATTCTAACATGGTCAAATAGATATCCACCAGCAGCTGCTCCTAAGGCTAACACACCGGCTAAAGCAGTAACAATTAATACCAAAGTATGTCCAATTGTGCTATCTATAAATAACAGACCGGGGTCAAGGGCGAACAGATAAGGGATCATAAATCCTGCTACCGCTAATCTTACGGCAATAAATCCGGTCTTCATGGAATTACCGCCTGATATTCCTGCCCCGGCATAAGCGGCTACCGCAACTGGCGGGGTAAGATCAGCGATTACTCCAAAGTAAAGAATAAATAGATGGGCAGCTAAAGGATTTACCCCCAAATCGACTAAAGCAGGTGCTGCCATAATAGATAAAATTATATATTTAGCAGTGGTGGGGAGTCCCATCCCTAATAAAATTGAAGCGATCATAGTGAAGAAGAGTGTCAACATTAGATTTCCCTGACCTAACATTACAAGTCCATTGGCAATCTTTAATCCTAAACCGGTAAGAGTTACTGCTCCCACTACCATTCCGGCACAGGCACAAGCTGCTGCTACACCTAAGGCGCTCTTGGCACCATCTTCAAAGGCTTCACCTAATTTCTTTAAATTTAAACGGGTCTCAGATTTTACCATGCTTATAGCCAAGCTCATGACAATAGCCCAAAATGCAGAAAATAAAGGGGTATATCCTCTTACTAATAGATATACTAAACCAAGTATAGGAATAATTAAATGACCCCTGGCCTTTACTACTTTAGCTAATTTGGGAAGCCGCTCTTTAGGTAAACCTTTTAATCCATATTTACAAGCTTCCAGATGAACCATTGTCATAACGGCAATATAATATATTACAGCTGGAATAGCTGCCGCAGCAGCTATTCTAATATAGGGAATCCCTAAGAATTCAGCCATTACAAAAGCAGCTGCACCCATTACCGGAGGTAATATCTGCCCACCGGTAGAAGCAGCAGCCTCTACTGCTCCGGCAAAATCTTTTCGATAACCTATACTCTTCATTAAAGGAATGGTAAAACTACCGGTAGTTACAGTATTTGCCACTGAGCTTCCATTTATAGAGCCCATAAATCCACTGGCAATAACTGCAACTTTTGCCGGACCACCAGTGGTGTGACCGGCAACCGCCATGGCAACATCGATAAAAAACTTACCCATCCCGGTCTTATTTAAAACTGCACCGAACAGAATAAAAAGAAATACAAAAGAAGCAGATACTCCTAAAGGAATTCCGAATATCCCTTCTGTTCCTGAATATAAATGTTCTATTATTCTTTCCAATGAGTATCCTCGATGAGCGAAAAATCCCGGCATTATCTGCCCAAAATAAGAATATAGTAAAAATACAGTTACTACTATAGGAAGAGCTGAACCGATAATTCTTCGAGTTGCTTCTAAGACTAATATAATAGCCAGACCGCCCACTATTAAATCGAGTTTAGTAGGTAGACCGGAGCGTATCACCATAGCATTGTAAAATACAACTAAATAATAACATACACCTGTTCCTAATAGAGCCAGAATTATGTCCGGAAAAGGTATTTTATCTTTATTTTTGTCAAAACTTTTTTTACTACCGGGGTAAATAAGAAATGCTAAACTTAAAGTAAAAGCCAGGTGGATTGCCCTCTGTTTTAGAGCTAAAAGCAAACCAAATCCGCCGGTATAAAATTGGAAAGCCGAAAAAGATATAGCAATAATAGAAATGATTATAGCCGCGATACCGAGGGGTCTTCTAATTCTTGATTCTGAATCATATTGTTCCATAAGTTTCTGAACATCAATTTCTTTATTCTCAGTTTTTACTTCTTCAACCATTTATAAGCTTCCTCCTATAAGATAATTAAATAAATTATTTTTATTTACTTCAAGGGTTAATAATCTATCTCCTAACAATGAAGATAAATTGATTTCTTCGTCTTTAAAATAGAAAACATTTTCTCTTACCGCCCCAATTCTGTAATAAATTGGATTAGGCATAATCCTGTGCATATTTTTTATTTTAAATCTACCCTCTTCTTCCATAAATATTTCATTCTCAAAAGTTGTATAAGGGAGTCCTGCTCCATGATCAAGAAAATTTGTTTCAATTAATACAATTTGATAATCTTTGTCAATGATAAATATCTCCCAGACAGGAGTTAGGGCAACAGAGTGAGTATATTTTAAAATAAATTTATCTCCGGGTTGGACTTTATGCATAAAATACAATTTTCCATCAGGAAAAGACTTAAGTTCCAGAGTATATATCGGAAGAAAAGATAATATTATAATAATAATTATGGCAATAATCAATCCAACCGGTGTAATATATTTATTCTTTAACATATAAATTGATTCCGGGCACCATAGAAAAATATTCTCATCCTATGATACCCGGATTTTACTTTCCTAAACTTATTTAACCACGCCAACTTCTTTGTAGTATAATTCTGCACCCGGATGCAAAGGAATTCCTATACCGTCAATAGCAGTTTCCAAAGTAATATTTTTGCCTTGAGAATGTACTTTTTCCAATACATCTCGGTGTTCCCACAAAGCTTTAGTCATTTTGTAGACTAAGGTAGGTGATAATTTAGCATCACAGACCCATAAAGCGGGTGTTGCAAGGGCTGGAACATCTTCATCTACGCTTTTATACAGTCCGCCAGGGATAACTGTAGCTCCGTAATAAGGAATTGCATCACATAATTCTTTCATCTTTTCTGCACTCATGGGAATTAATACAATATCTCTTTTGGTAGCAATATTAATAATACTGGAAGTAGGGAAGCCAGCAGTGGTAAAACCGGCGTCTATTTGCCCATCAATCAAACGTTGAGCAACTTCATTGAAACTTAAAAAATCTGCCTGAATATCATCAAAGGTAATACCATGGGCATTTAATATTATTTCAGCATCAGCAGCAGTTCCGCTGTTAGGTGCACCCACTCCAACTTTCTTCCCTTTAAGGTCTTCTATGCTATTAATTCCGGAAGCCTTGGTAGCAACTATATGAATGGTTTCCGGGTATAAAGAAGCAATACCCCTTAAATTAGTAATAGGCTCTTTACCCTCTAATATCCCTGTAGCAGTATAACACCAATAAGTTGTATTAGCTTGTGAAAAACCAGTTTCAATCTGGCCTCTGCTGATTAAATTACAATTTGCTACAGAAGCATTACCCGATTGAGCAGTAACTATTAGGCCTTCAACATTATTAGAAAGCATTTGAGCTAAAGCTCCACCCAAGGGGTAATAAGTTCCACCGGTTCCACCGGTAGCGATTGCTACAAATTGTCTTTCAGCAGCTATCCCAAAACTAAGCATTCCCATTACTAGACTAATTGCTAATACTAAAATTAATATTGTCTTACTTTTTAACATCAATAAAATCTCCTTTAATTTTTTAAAATAATATTTTACTTACTAGCTAAAAGCAAATATTTTATAGGTCTACGCCCCACCTCCCATTTTTTAAGACTTTTCTTATAGCGAATCTTTGTTAAGTATTTTTTATACATATTTACTCTCTTTTTTATTAAAATAACCTAAAAGTAAATAAATATTATTGTTAATTATATTATATTAAACATCAGGTTACAAAGCAAATATTTTCAACATTTCACTCTCTTTTTCCCGCATAATTTTATAATCTTTATCTTCTTCGTGATCATACCCGGTTAAGTGCAATAATCCATGAATCAACAATACCGTTAACTCTCTTTCCGTACTATGATTTAATGTATCTGCCTGCCTTTGGGCGGTCTCTGCGGAAATAATTATATCTCCTAAAAGTTTATCGCTCTCTACTTCAGGAGATTTAACAGCTCCTTCCTGCAAACTAAAAGATAAAACATCGGTTGGTTTATCAATCCCTCGATATTTAGTATTCAACGACTTAATAAATTTATCATCAGTAAAAAGAACACTGATTTCACTTTTTTCATTAACTTTTAGATATTGCAGAACTTTTTTTATTATCCCTTTTGTTTTTCTTTGATTTATCTTTATTATTTTCTGTTGATTTTTTATTAGAATTTCCATTAATTTTTCCCTCTACTTTTATTTTTTTTATTAAATCCTCATCGGGATATTCCACCCGGCTGTGAAACATTCCGGTAAGTATCCGGGAAAAACTATCTCCAATTTTATCCAGGTCTTTCAGGGTTAAATCACATTCTTCCAGCTGACCATTTTCTAAATTCTTCTGAATAATTTCTTTCACCAGGGTTTTTATTCTGGTTGCCGTAGGATTAGTTAAACTTCTGGTTGCCGCTTCCAGCGAATCAGCTAATAAAATAATTCCTGCTTCTTTAGTCTGAGGTTTTGGTCCGGAATAACGGTAATTCTCTTCGGCAACTACATCATTAGCAGATCCATTTTCTTTTAAAGCTCTGTGGAAGAAATAGGTAATCAAGTTGGTTCCGTGGTGCTGGGCGATTATATCAGTTATATCCTTGGGAAGTTTATTTTTTTTCGCCAATTCTATTCCTTCTTTAACATGAGAAGCAATTACCAAAGCACTTAAACTGGGCTCCATCTCATCATGAATATTTTTATATGCCTCTTGATTCTCGGTAAAGAAATAAGGCCTTTTAATCTTACCTATATCGTGGTAAATAGCACCAACCCGCGCTAATAATCCGTTACATCCAATCTCTTCGGCAGCAGTCTCAGATAGATTTCCTACTACTATACTGTGATGATATGTCCCCGGTGCTTCCAATATCATTCTTTTCAGTAGAGGCTGGTTAGGATTAGACAATTCCATCAGTTTAAAGGAGGTGGTGATATCAAAATAGCTTTCCAGGAAAGGTAGAATTCCGATAGTGAAAATGACCGCTAAAAAACCATTCAACACTCCCCATAAATTGTTTTGTAAAATTAGATAATAACCTTCATTATTAATTAAACCTAAAGCTGATATGGAAATTATATTAACTCCAGCAATAATTAACCCTGCACGGGTCAGGCTTGACCTTTGAGTGGCTTTGCGGATACTGTATATAGCTACTATCCCGCTAATTACCGAGACTAAAATATAATTTAATCCACCGCCAGGAATAAATCCTATTAACAAGCTTAATGTCACGGTAAGCAATATGGCAATATTGGGATTTAAAGATATAGCAATTAACATTGAGGCAGAAGCAATAGGCATCAAATATCCTGATGCCTGACTTGCTATTTTAGCAAGCAAAACAACAAAAATAGAAATAATACCCAGTAATATCAGTTTATTTACATTTTCATAAATGTCAGGATAAAAGTAGCTTAAATATAAAAAGACCACTAAAAGGCAGATCGCCGTAATCATAATTATTCCTATAATGTTGGAAAAATTTATCTTGGGATTTTTTAAACCTAAAGCATTAAGAATGGCAATATCTTCCAAAGTTGCCACTTCTCCTTTTCTTATAATTATCTGCCCTTTTTGAATTGTTCTTATAACATCATCTACTGAAGCGATGGCTTCCTGACGTCTTTTTTCTGTATCTTCTTCATTTAAAAATAAACTCGGTAGAAGTAAAGAGGTAGCAATCTCACTGGCAATCAGGGCATCGTGATGATCAAGGGAAATCTCGCTAATTTCTCTAATTAATTGTTTTTTGGCATGTTCTAAATCATCTTTTTTAATCCCTTGTTCCATAATTTTTCTCACAGAACTTTTAATATCTACCCTTATTTTCTCTAAAGATAAATTATCTAGTTGGAGACAAGCCGCTATGACCTGTTCACTAATATATAATCCTAAATATTCATTTATTTCATTAGCCATTTCGTTTAATTCATCATCTGTCAATATCCTATCGGTCTGTATTATAGGGGCAGTAGTATCTTTGGATGATTCATCTATTTTCTTTTGGTATTCTTTTATCTTTAAAAAGAGGCTATCTATTTGTTTTTCAACATTTTCAATATTTGCTAAATTTAAATCATACACTTCTTTTATCGATTTGGCAGCTTTTTCTTTTAAATTTTGCGTTGCTTCTAAATCTACAAATTCAAAATCACCCGGAGATAAAATATCTTTAGTGCAGATTTGCCCTTCTTTCAAAAGAATTTTATCCGGGAAAAAATTAATAGATAGAACGAGGGTAATACCGGTTAATAATACAAAAAATATAAATACTTTTTTTATTATATTTTTATCAATCAATTTTTTCTTTTGCATATTTTTACCTGATATTTTATCTCTATTTCTCCATTTATTCCAATTTTCATATAGTTTCATAAGGTTGAATCACACCCTTTCCTGGTTCCGTAAATCTTCCCTTTCGTAAGCGCGAATAATCTCTTGAACCAATCTGTGTCTTACCACGTCCCGATCATTAAGATAAACAAATTCTATACCTTTTATCTTTTTAAGTATCTTTGCCACTTTTTTTAATCCAGAATGTTCTTTAAGTGGTAAATCTACCTGAGTAATATCTCCGTTAATTATAACTTTAGAACCAAAACCAAAACGAGTTAAAAACATCTTCATTTGACCTAAAGTAGTATTTTGGGCATCGTCTAAGATAATAAAAGAATTATTTAAGGTTCTTCCTCTCATATAGGCTAAAGGGGCTATTTCTATTATCCCTCTTTCCATATACTTTTGGAATTTTTCGGAAGGCATCATTTCGTACATTGCATCATATAAGGGGCGAAAATAAGGGTCTATCTTTTCTAATAAATCACCGGGCAAATAACCTAAACTTTCCCCGGCTTCTACCGCTGGCCTAACTAAAATTATTCTATCTACTTCTTCATTCTTTAGGGCAGACAGGGCAATAGCTACTGCCAAATAAGTCTTTCCCGTACCGGCAGGTCCGATAGCAAAGACAATATCATTATTTCTAACTGCTTCTATATATTTCTGTTGACCTAAGGTTTTTGGCCTAATCTCTTTATCTTTTTTAAAAACGCGAATCATATCTTTGTATAATAATTTCCAATCTACAGGCTGGTTATTCTGAGACATTTCAACATGATATTTTACCTGTACCATAGAAAGTGAATGCCCCTTCCTAATTATAGATAGAAGTTCTTCAATTATTTTTACAGCCTTATTCGTTTCACTCTTTATCCCCGAAATAACTAACTTGCTATCATTTTGTGTTGATATTTTTATAGAAAAATACTGGTTGATAAATTTGATATTTTCATCATATTGTCCAAAGAGTTCTCTTAGCTCATCTTTATTATTAATTAATATGTTTTTACTTATATTTTTATCTTTTTCTATTATACTTTCCTACTTTCGTAAATATAGTAAAGGAATTAAAAGTGTAAAACGCAAAGCGCAAAACTAAAACTTAAAACTAAAAACGAAGAAAGGAGTTTTGAATTTTGAATTATGGTTTTTCGCTTTTAACTTTAAATTTTTAGTTATGTACTAATTCATCTCAATCTTTTGTATCTCTGAAAATTATAAGGTTTTAGAGCTCTGGGCGGAGCAATTATCTCCGATAATATTATTCCATTAACCAGAATATTATCAGATAAATATATTTCCAATCCGCTTCCCCGGCCAGATGAAATTTCTTCCTTATCTTCCATTACCGGTTTTTCAACGAAAACCCTCTTCTCTTTATCCTCACCTCTGTCCTTATAAAATTCTTTAACCTCATCATCTATAATAATTTCATCCTTTTTTTCTATATTATCAACTTGTTTTATATTAGTCTTCTCCTCAGGTGAACCTGCTTCATCCTGAATTTCCGAAAATACCGGGATAGAATCATCTTCTTCTTTCTGCATTAAGCTATAAGATTTTCTTTTCTGGCTTCCTATCCGGCTTAACAAACTTATTATAATATAGAAAATAAATATATAAAAAATTAATGACATTGTTCATTCTATCCTTTTAAAGAAAATAATATTATCTTACTTATTTTCTTTCTTCTTTGAGGTTTCAGAAATACTATCCCTCATGGAAGTATCGGCTTCAATATTCTTCAAATTGTAATAATCCATGACTCCTAATTTACCTTTTCTTAGGGCTTCTGCCATTGCCTTGGGAACTTCTGCTTCTGCTTCTACCACCTTTGCCTTCATTTCCTGAACTCTGGCCTTCATTTCCTGCTCCTGAGCTACCGCCAATGCCCTTCTCTGTTCAGCCCTGGCCTGGGCAATCTTCTTATCAGCTTCTGCCTGATCAGTTTGTAGTATAGCACCAATATTTTTACCTACATCAACATCAGCGATATCGATAGATAATATCTCAAAAGCAGTCCCGGCATCTAAACCTTTTTGCAAGACAGTCTTGGAAATATTATCCGGGTTTTCTAAAACTTTTTTATGAGTGTCTGACGAACCGATAGTGGTAACAATTCCTTCCCCTACCCTGGCTACAATCGTCTCTTCACCGGCTCCTCCCACCAGGCGTTCAATGTTAGCTCTTACGGTTACCCTGGCAGTTGCCATAACTTGAATACCATTTTTAGCTACAGCTGCTACTATCGGAGTTTTTATTACTTTCGGATTTACACTCATCTGGACTGCCTCTAAGACATTTCTGCCGGCTAAATCAATAGCGGTTGCTTTTTCAAAGGTTAAATTAAGGCCCGCTCTCTCAGCAGCGATTAAGGAATCTACTACTCGGTCAACATCTCCCCCAGCCAGGAAATGTGCTTCCAATTTATCAATGGAAACGTCCAAGCCTGCTTTAGTAGCTTTTATTAAGGCACCAACAATTTTATGAGGGGGTACTCTTCTAAGCCTCATTCCCACTAAAGTAAAAATCCCCACCTTTACTCCTGCAGCTATAGCAGAAATCCATAATCCTACCGGTATAAATTGAAAGAAAATATAGATTATAAAAATAACTACGATAATTGGAATCAACGGAACCAATAACTCAATCATTTCTTTACCTCCTTATTATAAAAATAATATTATTTTTCAAATAGATAAGTGAGACGCTTGCCTTATGCAACTTTATATTTTCAATTTAGAAGCATCGACTTCTTCAACTACTATTTTATTGCCTTCAACGCTTATTATCTTAATTTTGGCATTAGAATCAGCGTATTCTCCCCGGGTAAGAGCATTTAATTTTTTACCATTAACCTCTACTATACCAGATGGACGCAAAGGTGTAATAGCTATTCCCTCTTTTCCGGTTAATCGTTTTAAATCTTTTGTCCCTACCGTATATCCCAATTCTTTTTTTTGTTCAGTAGAAAGGACAAATTTTCTCCAAGTTCGAGTGGAAGGAATATATTTAATTAATAGGAAAAATCCTATTACAGATAGACCCAGGGCAATCAAGATAGAATAAGTCGCCTGGACAATATTCCCAAAAGTAAGAAATATACTGGCCAAAACAGCAGCAATCCCGCCTATTCCGGCCAGACCGAACCCGGGAATAAAAAATATTTCTGCCAAAAGCAAAAAAAGACCGATTACAAATAGGATAATTGTTTCAAATCCTGCTAAGCCGACAATTATATGTCCTCCAAAAAATAAAGACAGAGAAATTATTCCTACTGAACCTGCTATCCCCCAGCCCAAAGTCCAAAATTCAATTATTAGTCCTAAAAAACCTATAGACAATAATAGTGGACTTACTACAGGATTGGTAACAAATCGGCTTATATTCTCTGCCCAATTTGGATAAATATATACTATTTTAGCATCTTTAAGATTTAGGAAATTTAAAACTTCTTCAATGCTTGAAGCATTACCATCTACAAAATCTAATTTTATAGCCTGTTCAGCATTTAAAGTTAATATTTTATCTTTTTCTATTATACCTTTGATCTCCACGTCTTTGTCAACCATGGCGGCAGCTATATCTTCTGAACGCCCTCTACTTAAGGCAGTAGAAGTAAATTCAGCCCTTAAAGCTGAAATATTTTTTTCATCTTCCGGCCTTGGTTCTGCTGCACCGATACTGGCACTTTTATCTATTAGAATATATTCTGCAGATAGAGCAATTAAGGCTCCTGCAGACCAAGCTCTATTTTTAACGTAGGCTACGGTTGGTACATTCAGGCTCATTATCTTATCTCTTATCTGAGTAGCGGCATCAACCCTTCCTCCGAAGGTATCAATTTCTAAAATAACCGCTTTTGCCTTGTTTGATACCGCTTCTTCTAAAGCTCGCTGTACATAAGAAGATAAACCCAAGTCAATTGTTCCTTTAATAGACACTAAATATACTTCATTAGTTTCATTTGCGTGAGCATTTAGAGCAATTAAACTAAAAATTATAAATAGAGTTATAGTTATATAAAATATCTTGCGCTTTTTATTTAAATTATATTTTATCAAATAATTTACACTCCTGAGCTAGTCGTTAGTAAATAGTCGTTAGTCGTTAGCATAAATACAAAATACAAGATTTTATAATTAACTAATTAATAAATCGAGATGTATATTTAAATTATAAAATTATAAAAACAAAGAAAGACTCAAAATACTTACCGAAGCAAGTCTGAGCCTTTCATTTTTAACATTAATTTTTTGAGTTATCCAGTAAGTCCCGCACCATTTTATTAACTATTTTTCCATCTGCTTTACCCTTTAATTGGGGTATGATTTCTCTCATGGCAGGACCAATGTCTTGTAGACCTTTGAATCCAAATTTTGTAATAGTTTCTTTTACCATTTTCTCTACTTCTTCCTCAGATAATTGCTCAGGAAGATATTTTTTTACTATTTCTATCTCTTTTTTTGCCTTTTCGGCAAGTTCCGGTCTTTGACCTTTGGTAAACATATCTAAAGATTCTTCTAACTTCTTTAAATTGCTGTTCACTAACCCGATAACTTCATCTTCAGTTAGCTTGTCCCTTTTAGATATTTCAGCATTTTTAATTGCTGCCCTAATCAATCGTAAAGTCGATAATTTTAGTTTTTCGTTCTCCTTTAATGCCTTTTTCATATCATTAAAAATAATTTCTTCTAACGATAACTGTTTTGA
>Ga0255384_10045_pt1 | contig 22817 bp, 18 predicted proteins | sample ANMaggSeSYBR01F7_FD_182106 | JGI IMG/M metagenome (GOLD analysis project Ga0255384, IMG submission 182106) | Sediment cell enrichment communities from methane seep in Santa Monica Basin, California, United Staets - ANME aggregate JGI... | ecosystem: Environmental > Aquatic > Marine > Cold seeps >... | reverse complement strand
CGACACCGCGTTCTGGCTGGCATTGGTCGTCCGCCAAGATGCGTATCACACACAAGCACACCTTTTGGCAAATCGAATCACCGGACGAATTACAACAACTGCAGCGGTGCTCGTAGAGACCGCAAGCGCCATGGCTCGGCCATTGTGGCGACCACACGCAATAAGGCTGATAAATCACCTCAAGCAGCGTACGGACGTTAAAATTATTGGCCTGGATTCTAAACTTCTTGATCGTGGATGGGCACTGTATTGCGATCGGATGGACAAAGGTTGGAGTTGGGTCGATCGCATCTCCTTTGTTGTAATGCAGGACAACAACCTCGACTTGGCCCTCACAACAGACCATCATTTCGAACAGGCTGGCTTTCAAGCCGTTCTAATCGAAGACCGCCCGTAACTCAATGAAGCTGCGGAGGTTTTTTCATGCTGACTCCGCATGCGGTAATCGATTCGCGGATTTCCGTCGAACGACAGCGGGATTCCGTGGGTTTTTCGGCCTGCCGGTAGTTTCCACGTTAAGGCCGCAAACTCTTGTGCGACAATGTGTTGCAGCAATCTTTACGCCGGTTCTCGCAGTTGGCACAAGCGTTGCTGTTGCAGTGGGCCAAACGCCCCGGGACTGCGGTCCCGGGGATACAACCGTGCGATTTCCGGCAAGGAGCATCGAATGACAACCCTTCAAACCGACCCGGGCATGGAGTTCCTTGCGCAGAGGGTCGACGGCGATCCGGCCTTCGGGTGCATACAGTGCGGCACGTGTGCGGCAAGCTGCCCGTTGGGCGCCGCGATGGAGTACCCGCCGCGGCAACTCATCCTTCAGGCACGCAGCGGGAACCTGGATAAGATACTCTCCAGTGCGTCGCTGTGGATGTGCGTCGGCTGCCACACCTGTTCTAGCCGATGCCCGAGGGGCATTGAGTTGGCAGACGACCTTTGGCCGGCGCTGCGCGATCGTGCGATGCAGGAGGGCATACAGCCGCCCGCCGAACTACAAGAAACATTTCAAAACATCTTCAAGTACGGCAACTCGCTTGGCGAGTCGGCCAGGAAGCGGCTCGACTGGGCAAAGGAACTGGACGTGCCGCTGCGCGATCTGTCGAAGGAACCCACGGCGGTCGAGGTGCTTTGGCTGGTCTGCGACTATCCGTCGTACTATCCACGCAACCAGGTCGTCACGCGCGACTTCGCCCGAGTGCTGACCGCGCTGGGCGTCCGCTGGGGCGTGCTGGGGAACAAGGAAAAGGCCGTGGGCGATTGCGACCGGCTCTACGGTGAGGAGGGGCTTTTCGAGATGCTCGTGGAGAACAACAAAAAGCTGTTCGATAAATATCAGTTCGAAAAGATCGTCACACTCGATGCGCACTCCTACCGTGCGTTGGAGCATTTCTATCCGCGTTATGGCGCCGAGTACCCGGTCGAGCACTACACCTCGTACTTGGCCGATCGGCTCGATCTGCTCAAGCCACTTTTGACCAAGCCGGTCAAGGCGACGGTAACGTATCACGACAACTGCTGCATCGGACGCCGCGCGGACATATTCGACCAGCCGCGAATGCTACTGGAAGCCATACCGGGCGTAAAACTGGTCGAGATGGCCCGAAACCGCGAAAACGCGCTGTGCTGCGGCGGCGGCGGCGGCGGAATGTGGCTCGACGGGCATATCGTCGAACACGGCGGACAGCGGCTCTCCGACCAGCGTGTACGTCAGGCCGCTGAAGTCGGCGCCGAGGTGCTGGCCGTCTCGTGCCCGCTGGAGCTTTCCCGCTTCGAAGATTCCACAAAGGTCGCCGGGCTGGAAAACAAGCTCCTGGTCCGCGACATCATCGAACTGTTGGCCGAATCAATGGACCTGGGCGAAAAGGAGAAACAATGAACATTGCCGTTGTGGTCCGACAGGTCCCCGACCTGGTCGAACCGTTGGAAATCGACGCCTCCGGCACCGCGCTCGATATGGACGAGGTGGAATTTCTCATAAACGAAACCGACGACCACGCACTGGAGCAAGCGTTGCTGCTGAAAGAGTCCGGCGGTGGGTCTGTTACGGTAGTGGCGATCGACTTCGGCGAGGTGGACGACGTGCTCTACACGGCCGCAGCAAAGGGCGCCGACCGGATCGTCAAAATTCCATACGACGACGAGGACTGCCCGCCGCGTCCGACCGAAGCGGCGGCCATGATCGCCGAAGCCGTGAAGGATATCAAGGATATCGACGCCGAGTTGGTGCTGGTCGGCTCCAGCGCACACGACGAGTTGGAAGGCGTGCTCGCACCGCTTCTGGCGATTAAGTTGGAGTTGCCGTACCTGGGCGTGATCCGTGGTGTGAAACCAGGCGAGGGCGGCCAGGTAACCGCATTCAAGGAATTCCCCGGTGCGGCCATGGCGCAAATGAACGTCAAGCTGCCGGCGGTGCTGGGTATCCTAGCCGCCGATCAGCCGCCGCGGTACGTGCCGGTCAGCCGGATTCGCGCCGCGATGAAATCGACCGAATTCGAGGAGAAGGAAACGGCCGCCGCCGAGACGGAGACGGGCGTTACCGTCCTGCGAATGTACCATCCCGAGCCGAGTGAGCGGGCGGAGATGCTCACCGGCTCGGAAGACGATGTGGCCGCACGGCTGGCCGAGATACTCAAAGAGAAAGGGGTCATCCAGTGAGCGCACAAGATATACTCGTACTGGCCGAGGTCAACCAGGACGCCGTGGCGGATATTACATTCGAGCTACTCGGCGGCGCCCGGCAACTCGCCGGGGCGACCGGCGGGCAGGTAGTCGCGGTGCTGTTGGGCCATGGCGTTGCAAAACACGCCGAGACGCTCTCGGCGGCCGACCGGATCATCGTGATCGACCAGGAGCAGCTTGCCGCCTTCTCGCCGACGCCGTATCTGGCCGTGCTGGAAAGCCTGGTCGGCTCGGAAGGGCCGCGAGTGGTGCTCGCCGGCAGCACGACGATCGGTCTGGACGTTGCGCCAATGCTCGGTGCAAAGCTTAACGCACCGGTGGTAAACGCCTGCCAACAAGTGGCCGTAGAGGGCGACGTGTTGAAGATCACTGCCGCGATATGCGGCGGCAAGGTGCTGGCCGACCTGGAAGTGAGCGCCTCGCCGGCCGTGTTGCTCATGCTGCCGGGCAGCTTCCGCCCGAGCGAGGACAAGGGCGCGGCGACGGTGGAAACCCTGCCCAGTCCCGTCGAGTTGCAGCCCGGTGCGGTCACGTTCGAGAAGATGATCCTGCCGGCCGCCGGCGACGTTGACATCACGCAGCAGGACGTACTGGTGGCAGTCGGCCGCGGCATCCAACAAGAGGACAACATGGAAGTGGCCGAGGAATTGGCTGAATCGCTCGGCGGAGAACTGGCCGCCTCACGTCCTATCATCGACCAGGGCTGGCTGCCCACCACGCGACAGGTGGGCAAGTCCGGCATGGTCGTCAAACCCAAGTGCTTTATCGCCTTGGGCGTTAGCGGCGCGCCGGAGCATGTTGAAGGGATGAAAGATTCCGAGCTTATCATTGCCGTAAACACCGACCCGGGGGCACCGATATTCGACGTGGCCGACTACGGAGTGGTGGCCGACCTGCTCGACGTGGTGCCGGCGCTGACCGAAGCGATTAAGTAGTGGGTAGTAGATATTAGTAACATTTCAGCCAATTGAAATCGGTTCTTGGTTTTTTGTTAATAGCCCTGGCCGGTAGGCCCGGGACGTTTTGAATTACCAAGGCGTAATGTTATTTGGTTGGCAGAGCATCCCGGGCCTACCGGCCAGGGCTATAAATGTTGAATTTACGTGGCTTACATTTCAAACGGCTGAAGTGTTACGGATATTGCAATCCCGGGGCGTTTGGATAAGGAAACCAGTTCATGCCAACCGAAGTAACCATCCTCGGTATAAGCGGTGCAGTGTGGCTGCTGCTGTTGTTGGCGATCTGCTCGGCAGTATTCGCATGGCGGATGTTGGCCTTGCTCCGCGTGCTCGCTATGGGCCGCCGCGAGAACCGGCTCGATCACCTGGTGTTGCGCGCCTGGACATTCATAAAAGAGGTGATATTTCAGTCGCGGATGCTTACCGGCGAGTCGATCATCAACTGGGCGCATCCGGCGATCTTCTGGGGGTTTTGCTTCTTTGTGATCGCATCGGCGCTGATGTTCGTCGGCGGCATAGCGGCGCCGTGGCTGTGGATTCCGCAGGTCGAGGAGATACCGGTGCTGGGCACGCTGGTCGACTTGTTCGCGGTGATCGTGCTGGTGGGGTTGATCGCATCGTCGATTCGGCGCTACATCCTCACACCGCCGGGCCTGCAACGCACGATGGACGCGACGATCGTCGTGCTGCTTATCGCCGCATTGATGGTTACATTCCTGCTGGCCGAGGCCGGCGGCCGTGCCGAAGAACAAATCGCTGCGGCAGCCGGCCATGTGGAAGAGGGCTGGGGTACGCAGACTTTCCTGCCGGCCGGAACCGCCACGGCCAACATCATGCTCGCGGCAGGTGTATCGCCGGAGGGTGTCGTTCAAACTGGGATAGCTGCATGGTGGATTCACGTGGCGATACTGCTTACGTTTCTGGTCTACCTGCCGTTCTCGAAGCACATGCACCTGATCTGGGCGCCTTTTGCGGTGTTCTTTGCCGAGTTGCCCACAAAGGGCACGCTGCCGGCGGCCGACGACTCCGGCAAGGAACCGTCAACACAGCTTGAACTGTTCACATGGCGAATGTTGCTGAGCGGCTATGCCTGCGCCGAGTGCGGCCGCTGCGAGCGTGTCTGCCCGGCGGTGGAAAGCGGCTCGAAGCTCTCGCCGCGCGAGATACTGCACGATCTGAAGGGCCTGGTGCTGAAAGACGGCATTGCCGCATTGAAGGGCCGCAAGCCTGCCGACGAAGAACAAGAGTTTATCGGCGGCACCGTGCCGGCCGAGGCCGTCTGGGCATGCACAAGCTGTTACGCATGTGTCGATATCTGCCCGGTGCGAAACGAGCATGTGCCGATCATCGTCCAGATGCGGCGCAAACTGGTCGACGAGGGCAAGGTAGACAACAAGTTGCAAGAAACGCTCGTGTCGTTGCAGCGGTACGGCAACTCGCAGGGCAAGTCTGCACGCAAACGGTTCGACTGGGCCAAAGACCTGCCCGGCGGGCTGAAAGACGCGACAAAAGAACCCGTAGATATGCTCTGGTTCCTCGGCGACTATGCGGCGTACCATCCGTCGTCCGCACGAGTATCGCGGATGGTGGCCGTGGTGTTCAACGCGGCCGGGATCGACTTCGGCGTATTGACCAAGGGCGAGCGGTCGGCCGGAAACGACGTGCGGCGCATCGGCGAGGAGGGCCTGTTTGAAATGCTCGCCGAGCAGAACATGAAGGCGCTGGGCAAGGCTGATTTCCAGCGGATCGTCACCACCGACCCGCATACGTACCATACGCTCAAACACGAATACGGCCGCTTTGGGCTAGAGGTACCTATCGTACACTACAGCGAGGTGCTCGACGAATGTCTGCGCACCGGCAGACTCTCGCCGAATCGCAGTTTGGCTGGTCGTGCGGTCTATCACGACCCGTGCTACCTTGGCCGGTACAACGGCATTTACGACCCGCCGCGCCGTGTGATCGACGCGACAGGACTTGAGCTGGTTGAGATGCCGCGCAACCGCGAGAACAGTTTCTGCTGCGGTGCCGGCGGTGGGAAAATCTGGATGGAGGAGGAGGAAGGCATCAGCGAACGGCCCGCCGTAAGCCGTATCCGCGAGGCGTTGCAAATCGACGGAGTTACGCATTTCGTCGTCGCCTGCCCGAAGGACCTGGGTATGTTCGAGGACGCCGTGAAGACAGTCGGTGCAGAGGACCGCTTGCGGATAATTGATTTGGGTGAGATTGTTTACGAGGCATTACAAATTCAGTAGTTCACAATTTTACCAAACAAAAGCCCCCGGACTGCGTCCGGGGGCAAACAAACCCCTGTTTTACCATCAAACGCTGCCCCCGCACGCAGTGCGGGGGCTTTTAGGGATAAAACAAAGCACACTACCCACTACCCACTACCCACTACCCACTAACTAACATGACCGCACAAAAAAAAGACACCAAAATCGGCGTATACGTCTGCCATTGCGGCACGAATATCTCCTCGGTAATCGACGTGCATGCGCTGGCGGAGTTCGCCAAGGGCCTGCCGCACGTTGTCCTTGCACGCGAGTACAAGTACATGTGCTCCGACCCCGGGCAAGACCTGATTAAGAAGGACATTGCCGAGCACGACCTGGACCGCGTGGTGGTTGCCGCCTGTTCGCCGCTGCTGCACGAGGCGACGTTCCGCAAGGCGGCCGAGATGGCCGGGCTGAATCCGTTCCTGGTACAGATGGCGAACATCCGCGAGCAGGTCGCCTGGGTAACCGACGATTCGCCCAGTGCACTGCAAAAGGCCGAGGCGCACGTGGCTGCCGCCGTGCGTCGGGTAAACGAACACAAGCCGCTGGAACGCCGTTCGGTCGCTATCACGCCGCGCGTGATGATCGTCGGCGGCGGGATCGCGGGCATCGAGGCCGCGCTTACCTTGGCCGAGGCCAACAAGGAAGTAATCCTGGTCGAGCGTGAGCCTTCGATCGGCGGGCACATGTCGATGTTCGACAAGACCTTCCCCACGCTCGACTGCGCCGCCTGTATACTAACGCCGAAGATGACCGCAGTGAAGGACGAGCCGAAGATCAAGCTGATGACCTACAGTGAAGTCGAGTCGGTCGACGGGGCGGTCGGCAAGTACAAGGTCCGGGTGCGCCGCAAGGCACGCTACGTCAACGAGGACCTGTGCGTCGGCTGTATGCAGTGCATCGACGCCTGCATATTTCGCAAGCCGAAGTTTCCGAACGAGTACGACCAGGGCCTGGCGATGCGCAAGCCGATCTACGTGCCGTTCCCCCAGGCAGTACCGCCGGTGCCGGTGATCGATCCGAAAACCTGCCTGCAGTTTACCAAGGGCAAGTGTAAGCAGAGTTGCGTCGAGGCGTGCGGAGATCGCAACGCCATCGAGTTGGAGAAAGAAGATACGATCGAGCAGTTCGAGGTCGGGGCTATTATAGTGGCCACCGGGTTTAAGACGTTCGACCCTTCGGTCATGCCATACTACGGATACGGCGTGCTGCCGAACGTCTACACCAGTCTGGAGATCGAGCGGCTGGTGAACGCCGCCGGCCCGACCGGCGGGAAACTCACTCTGCACGACGGCTCGGTGCCGAAGCGCGTAGGAATCGTACACTGCGTGGGCAGCCGGGATAAAAACTACCATGCCTACTGCTCGAAGGTTTGCTGCATGTACTCGCTGAAGCTCGCCCATCTTGTCAAGGAAAAGACCGATGCAGAGATATTCAACTTCTACATCGACATGCGCACGCCGGGCAAGGGTTTTGAAGAGTTTTATAATCGCGTGCAGAACGAGGGTGTTCACTTCATTCGCGGCAAGGTGGGTGAGATCGGCCCGGTGCCCTCCAACAACGGCGAGCCGTCAAACCTGATGGCCGTCAAGGTCGACGACACGCTGCTGGGCGAGATTCGCAACGTCGAGGTCGATATGGTCATACTGGCGGTCGCCCTGGAGCCGCAGCCGGACGTGGACCAGGTGCGCCGTATGTTCGGTATGTCGTGCTCCGCCGATGGGTTCTTCCTTGAAAAGCATCCGAAGCTGGCGCCGGTCAACACGGCCAACGACGGCGTGTTCCTGGCCGGCGTCTGCCAGGGCGTAAAGGACATACCGGACACCGTGGCTCAGGCCTCTGCGGCCGCCGCCAAGGCCATGGCGCTGATCGACCGAGGCTCTATCGAGCTGGAGCCGAACACGGCCGAAATCGACGAGGAGTCGTGCTCCGGCTGCAAGATATGTAACAACCTCTGCCCGTACGACGCAATCGAGTACGACGAGGAAAAAGAGGTAAGCCGGGTAATTCCCGAGTTATGCAAAGGCTGCGGTACATGCGTTGCCGCCTGCCCGGCGCAGGCCATTACCGGCGTCCACTTTACAAACACCCAAATCTTTGCTGAAATAGAGGGTGCTCTGTTCGACGCTGCGTCGGCAGAGGTGTAGAGTAGCCGTCCATTTGGGTGTATCCGGTAATTAAACTGCTAAATTGCGGTGTAAAACCGCGACCAGCGGTCGTGGACCGCCCGGCGATGAGCCGATAATTCAGCCATCCGCAACCACTGGTCGCGGCTTTACAGGCTGTGAATCAAGGAGCAACCATGAGTGAAAACACATTTGAACCGAAGATAGTCGGGTTCCTGTGCAACTGGTGTAGCTACACGGCGTCCGATCTGGCCGGAACCGCCCGGATGAAGTACGCCCCGAACGTGCGGATAATCCGTGTGATGTGCAGCGGGCGGGTCGATCCGAGTTTTTTGCTCAAGGCGTTTTCGCTGGGTGCCGATGCGGTGCTAATCGCCGGCTGTCATCCGGGCGACTGCCACTACCAGAACCAGAATTACAAGACAATGCGCCGCTATTCGATGCTCAAGCACACGTTGCTGCAGTTCGGCATCGAGCCGGAACGGGTCAAACTGGTCTGGGCATCTGCCGCCGAGGGCCAGCAGCTTGCCGATGCCATCGACAAGCTATCGGCGGAAGTCCGCGAACTGGGGCCGCTTAACTGGTCGAAAAACTGGGAAGAGAACGGCCAGCGGCTAGAAGCACTCGAAGACATTGCCAAAGAGCACGAAGAGACCATGGAGGTGCCACTATGAGCGAAAAACAGAAGGGTAAGTTGGCCGTATATTGGGCCGCATCGTGCGGTGGGTGCGATATCAACACGCTGGGGATCGACACGAAGATACTCGACGTGGCCGCAGCGTTCGATATCGTCATGTGGCCGTGTGCCGCCGACGGCAAGGTCCGAGACATCGAAAAAATGGCCGACGGCGAGATCGACCTGTGCCTGTTCAACGGCGGAATCCGCACCAGCGAGCAGGAATACATGGCACGGCTGTTGCGACAAAAGTCGAAGGCATTGGTCGCGTTCGGTTCATGTGCCATGGAGGGCTGCATTCCGGGCCTGGCCAACATGAATAATCGGCAGGAAATTTTCGATACGGTTTACAAGGAAGGCTCGGCAACGTATCCCGAAAACCCCGACGATCTGCGGCCGCAGCACGAGACCGAAATGCCCGAGGGCACGCTCCACCTGCCGGTATTCTACGACACGCTGAAGACGCTCGGCCAGACGGTCGAGGTGGACTACTACCTGCCCGGCTGTCCGCCGGAGCCGGAGAATATCTGGAAGGCGCTGACCGCCGTGTTGGAAGGCACGCTGCCGCCGCCAGGCTCGGTGATCGGCCCGAACACAACGGTCTGCGACGAGTGCCCACGGACTCGGACCGAAAAGAAAATCAAAAAATTCTACCGCACCTGGCAAATCAAGCCCGACCCTGACGTGTGCCTGTTGGAACAGGGGATACTATGCAACGGTATAGCGACCCGGGCCGGCTGCGGCGCACTGTGCCCGCAGGTAAACTCGCCGTGCATCGGCTGCCACGGCCCGAATGACGGCGTGCAAGACTACGGCGCCCGGATGATCAGCGCCTTGGCATCGGTAATCGACAGCGAAGACCCGGACGAGATAGATCAGATCATCAGCGAGGGGATACCGGACCCGGTTGGCAGTTTTTACCGTTTCAGCCTGGCCAGCAGCTTGTTGCGTCGCAAGAACAAAAATTAAATCGAGAGATAGAGAACAAGCATGATTGCACCGAACCGACAGGGCGAAGTTTGGGTATTTGCGGAACAGGAAGACGGCTCGCTGCACGACGTGACGATGGAACTGTGCGGTAAGGCCCGTGAGTTGGCCGACCGGCTCGGCGTGAAGGCTGCCGCGGTGTTGCCGGGCAAAAACGTCGGCGGATTGACCGATGAGTTGATTGCTCACGGGGTCGACAACGTATACGTGGTCGACGACAAGCGTCTAGGGCATTATCAAACCGGCTCGTACTCGCAGGTGCTCTGCACACTGATCGAAAAACACCGGCCGCAAATCGTAGTCTACGGCGCCACCCCGATCGGACGCGACCTGGCGCCACGTGTGGCTTCGACCGTGCGGGCAGGACTGACCGCCGACTGCACCGACTTGGAAATCAGCGACGTTACCGATCCAAAAACGAAAACGGACCACAAGAACCTGATGCTGCAAATCCGACCGGCGTTCGGCGGGAACATCATCGCCACAATTGTCAATTTCGACCGCTGGCCGCAGATGGCCACCGTGCGCGAAGGTGTGATGCCGCTAAAGGAGCCGGACACAAAGCGGACCGGGAACGTCGTCAACGAAAAGGTCGAGATCGACCAGACCGCCTTGGCATTGAAACTGATCGAACGGCACATCGAGCCTCGCACGGTAAACCTGAAAGGCGCCCGGGTGATAGTGGCCGGCGGCGGCGGTGTGGGAACCAAAGAGAACTTCCAATTGGTCCAACAGCTTGCCGGCGTAATCGGCGGTGCGGTCGGCGCGAGCCGGGCAGCGATCGACGGCGGCCTGATCGGCAAGGAGCATCAGATCGGCCAGACGGGTACCACGGTCCGCCCGGCGCTGTACATTGCCGTTGGCATAAGCGGCGCAATCCAGCACTGTGTCGGCATGGAGGAATCGGCCAAGATCATCGCAATCAATACCGACCCCGAGGCGCCGATCTTTTCGGTCGCCCATTACGGCATAGTTGGTGATTTCAAGGCGGTGATCCCGATGATGATAAAAGCGATCAGGGAAGGTGCTTTATGAGCACGATCGCACAAGCAAGAACCAATGGGAACAACAAACTCCGCCAAGAGGATCGTGCGGTCCATAATTGGTATCGATTTGTATTGTCATTCCCGCCTCACTTGGTGCGTGATTACCTTGAGCGATTCGATGTTGGATGCCAACAAAATGTCTTAGATCCCTTTTGCGGCACCGGTACCACACTAGTTGAATGCAAAAAGCTTGGCATTACAAGCATAGGTATCGAAGCAAATCCGGTAGCGTTTTTTGCCAGCGAAGTAAAGACGGATTGGGGCGTCGATCCTGACGGTCTTTGGCAACATGCCCAAGAAATTGCTGGTATTGCATTTCAGAAACTTGAGAAACAGGGGATCGATGACGACGGTTGTTTACCACTTTTTAGTGATACCACGGGTGATTTTGCAGATTTGCGGAGTCCCCCATCGGAATCTACCAAACTGTTATTGAAAAACTCGATCAGCCCTTTGCCCCTTCATAAGACATTGGAGTTGTTGGAAACGTTGGAGGTTCACAAGGACACACGATATTATCAGCATGAGAGACTTGCACTAACCAAGGCACTTGTCTTTAGCATAAGCAACTTGCATTTTGGACCGGAAGTTGGTGTTAGGCGTCCAAAACCAGATGCACCGGTCGTCTCTTCATGGTTGGATTGCGTTCGTGAAATGACTGATGATTTGCAGACATTCAATAATGAGGCAAACACACAAACTGTAGTTTACAATGCTGACGCGCGAGCAACTCAAAACATACTTGAACCTGAATCTGTTGACGTGGTTATTACATCGCCTCCGTACCCTAATGAAAAAGACTACACCAGAACGACAAGACTGGAATCTGTACTTCTCGGTTTCATCAATAACAAAAAGGAACTCCAAAATCTAAAAAAAGGTCTTGTACGATCAAACACGCGCGGCGTCTATAAGACCGACACCGATGATTTGCTGGTGGCCGGTAATCGAGAGATACAGCGCATTGCCAAGGCAATTGAACAGCGACGAAAAGAGCTTGGAAAGACTTCAGGTTTCGAACGCATGTATGCAAGAGTAACTAAATTATATTTTGGAGGAATGTTGCGGCATTTTGCCGAACTTCGCAATGTATTGCGTCCCGGTGCACAACTCGCATATGTGGTTGGTGACCAAGCGTCTTATTTGCGAATAATGATCCGGACCGGCCAGTTGTTGGCCGACATAGCCGAATCACTTGGTTACGAAGTAGTCGGCATTGATCTGTTTCGCACTCGATTGGCAACAGCTACCAAGCAGAAACTGCGAGAAGAAATTGTTGTTCTACGCTGGCCGGGGTATTCAAAATAAGAGAGCAGGCAGCATGGGTAAACAAAGCAGATACTCTTCGATAATCGAAAAAATATTCCTGTCTAAATTCAAGGCAGGTATGCGCGAAGTAGATTTTCAGCGAGAAGATATCGCAAAATTCGCAGAGGAACTTAAAATCTCCTTGCCAAAAAATCTGGGCGATTTGATTTACAGCTTTCGATATCGAAAAGCATTGCCGGAAAGCATTAAGGCCGAAGCTGGTGAAAAAGAAATGTGGATCATTCGGCCGGCCGGAAGGGCAAAATATCGCTTTGTTCTGGTGCCGGATCGTCCTCTGGGTCCGAACAAGAACATGGCGGTGACAAAAGTTCCAGATGCGACACCGGGTATTGTTGCGAAATATTCATTTAATGACGAACAAGCCCTCCTTGCAAAAGTGCGATACAACAGGCTTATTGATATCTTTACAGGTGTTACATGCTACTCCCTTCAAAACCATCTTCGTACTACTGTGCCGGATGTAGGCCAGGTGGAAACCGATGAAATTTATGTTGGCGTGGACAAGAAGGGTGTGCATTATGTTTTCCCTATTCAAGCAAAAAGTGGCAATGATAAGTTGGGCATTGTGCAAATTGAGCAGGATTTTGCAATTTGTGCTCACAAAGTCCCCGCATTGCAATGTCGATCGATAGCCGCTCAATCCATGGACGACTGTGTAATCGCACTGTTCGAGTTTGAACAGGCAGAAGATGGCATTCGCGTCGTTTCTGAAAGACATTATAAATTAGTATCGCCTGAAGAGGTCACTGACGCAGATTTGAGTGCCTATCGAAGTCGACTTGCAGATTAAAGTGTAGGTTCTTGACACACCGCAATACAATAAAATCTTTGGAGCTTTTCAGTGGCGAACTTTTTTACCGATAACGCAGACATACAATTTCTCTTCAACCACATCGACCTGGCCGAGTTGGCCCGGATTCAGGAGGACGGGTTCGTTCACGCCGACGACGGTGCGTGCGATTGCGCCCCGGCCGATGCGGCCGACACGGTCGATAACTACCGGCGAATTCTCGATATCGTCGGCCAGGTAGCTGGCGATATGATCGCGCCGAATGCCGAACAGGTCGATGCCGAGGGGAACACGCTAAACGAAGACGGCACGGTTACGCTGCACCCGCTGGTGCAAAAAAACCTCGACCGGCTCACACAGGCCGATATGATGGGCTTTACGCTGCCGTACAAGTACGGAGGGCTGAACTGCCCAAACCTAATCTACACCATGGCCACCGAGATCATCAGCCGCGCCGACTGCTCATTTATGAACATGTTCGGCCTGCAAGGCATTGCCGAAACGGTAAACGCTTTCGCCTGCGAGGAGATCAAGGACGAGGTGCTGCCGCGATTCTCTCGGGGTGAAGTAACCGGTGCGATGGTGCTGACCGAGCCGGACGCCGGCAGCGACTTGCAGGCCGTGCGGCTGCGGGCCACTCAAGACGAACAGGGTAACTGGTACTTAAACGGTGTAAAACGATTCATCACCAACGGCTGCGGCGAGATACTGCTGACCTTGGCACGAAGCGAGCCGGATATCGCCGACGGCCGGGGCCTGAGCCTGTTCATCTCCGAGCGGTCGGAGAAGGTCAAGGTGCGACACCTCGAGAGCAAGCTGGGCATCCACGGCTCGCCCACCTGCGAGCTGGTCTACACCGACACGCCGGCACGACTGGTCGGCGAGCGGCAACGGGGGCTGATCACCTACGTGCTGGCACTGATGAACGGCGCCAGGGTGGGTATCGCCTCGCAGTCGCTGGGAGTGGCCGAGGCGGCGTATCGGCTGGCACGTACCTATGCACACACTAGGTGCCAGTTCGGCGGCCCGATCGAGCGGTTGCCGGCCGTGGCCGAGATGGTCACCGACATGGCAGTCCACGTCGAGGCAGCCCGGGCGCTCACATACGAAACCAGCCGTGTGTGTGACCACGAGCGCAACAACCTCCGTGTGATGGAGTGGTCGAAAGACATCGACAAGGACGAGAAGAAACGCCGTAAACAACTCTCCAGGTCGCTGAAACGGATGAACGCCATGCTCACGCCGATGAGCAAGTATTACGCCTCGGAGATGGCATGCACGGTGGCCGATACCGCCGTCCAGGTGCTGGGCGGCTCGGGCTACATGAAGGACTACGCCGCAGAACGCTATCTGCGCGACGCACGGATCACCACGATATATGAAGGCACCAGCCAGTTGCAGGTAGTGGCAGCCGTGCGTGGGGTCTCGTCCGGCACGTTCGAGACGTGGACGGCCGAGTACGACAACAAGCAATACGACGATTCCGAACTGAACGAACTCAAAGAACTATTGCTCGACGGCAAGCGACAGATACTCGCGGCGGTCGAGTTCGTCAAGGCCCAAGGTGCATCGTATCTGGATTTGTCCGGCCGACGGCTGGTTGATTCGGCAATTACAATAATCATCGGCCATCTGTTCCTTGGCCAAGGCGCCGCAGACGAGCGGAAGAAAAACGTCGCCCGACGGTTCATTACCAGCCGGATGCCGGTGTTGCAGATGAATTGCCAGCAGATTCTCGCCGGCGACACCTCGCCCATGGACCAGTACGCCTTGCTTGCCGGTCCCGTGCCGGTGAGCGATTGAGAAGTAACGTACTTGCGCAATTGATATGTAGAAAGGGAAAAGGGGAAAGTTGGAAAAAGGGAAAACAAGAACTAACATTTTGGTAACATTTCAGCCATCTGAAATAATCATCCGTAAAGCGAAAAAATCCACCACAGAGGGCACGGAGGCAGAAGAGCAGAAAAAGCGACCAATTCTTTCCTCTGTGTACCTCTGTGTCCTCTGTGGTAATTTCTTTGCGATATGGGTTCTTTCCCCCGTACACAGTTATTTCAAATGGCTGAAGTGTTACACATTTTGGTAATACTTCAAATGGCTGAATAGTTACTGCTTTCCCTTTTTCCAACTTTCCCCTTTTCCCTTATTACACATTTGGCGTCGGGGCATCGGGGCGTTCTTGTCTAATCCCTCCTTGACCGAATGAGGCACAATAGGTAAATTACAAGGTTGGGATTAACCAAACATGGAAGAAATTCTCGCACGTATCTGGGAAGTTGTAAGCGACTTTTTCGGCGGAATTGCCCGGGGACTGGAACGACTGATCACCGGGCTGTTCGGTTCGTCGAATGCGCGGTACCTGAAGAGGCTCCAACCGCAGGTCGATGCGATAAATGCCCTGGAGCCGAAGTACCAGGAGATGACCGACGCGGAGTTGGCCGAGCAGACCGAAAAGTTCCGCAAGCGGCTCCGCGGCGGCGAGACGCTCGATGAGCTTCTAATCGAGGCGTTCGCCGTCTGCCGCGAGGCCGGCCGCCGTGTGTTGGCAATGCGGCATTACGACGTGCAACTCATGGGCGGCATCGTCCTGCACAGCGGCAATATCGCAGAGATGGTCACCGGCGAGGGCAAAACTCTGGTCGCCACGCTGGCGGCGTATCTGAACGCATTGGCCGGCCACGTGCACGTGGTAACGGTAAACGACTACCTTGCCCGACGCGACATGGAGTGGATGGGGCCGTTGTACATGTCGCTGGGACTTACCATCGGGGCCATCCAAAGCAACATGGACGCCGCCGAGCGGCAGAAGGCATACCAGTGCGACATCACCTACGGCACGAACAACGAGTTCGGGTTCGACTACCTGCGCGACAACATGCGTCCGGCGGCCGAGGGCGACGATAACTACCAAAAGCACATGCAGCAGGTGCAAGGCCGGTTGCAATTCGCAATCGTCGACGAGGTGGACAACATCCTGGTCGACGAGGCCCGAACGCCGCTGATTATCTCCGGCCCGGCCCACGACGACATTACACGATACAGCAAGGCCGACCGCATCTCCCGGCAGTTGAAAAAAGGCGCCCACTTCGAGGTAAACGAGAAGGAGCATTCGGCCCACCTGACTGACGACGGGGTCCGGGCGGCCGAGCAGCTTGCCGGTGTGGAGAGCTTCTACACGGCCGGACACATGGAATGGCCACACCTGATCGACAACTCGCTGAAGGCACATCACCTCTACAAACGGGACGTCAACTACGTGATCAAAGACGGTGAGATCGTTATCGTCGACGAGTTCACCGGACGGCTTATGCCGGGCCGGAACTGGTCCGACGGACTGCACCAGGCCGTCGAGGCGAAGGAAGGTGTGCAGATAAAGGAAGAGAACCAAACGCTGGCCACCATCACGCTGCAAAATTTCTTCAAACTCTACGATAAAATCTGCGGCATGACCGGAACCGCCATGACCGAGGCGGCCGAGTTCTGGAAAATCTATAAGCTCGACGTCATCGCCGTACCAACAAACAAACCGCTGTTCCGACTCAATAACCCGGACGTCATCTATCGTACGGAGCAGGAAAAGTACAACGCGCTGGCCAACGATATCGAGCGGACACATAAGTGGGACGTACTGGTGCTGGCCGGCGGCGAAGAAGTGTGGGGGAAGATCGTCCACGAGTACGACGAGGCCGTCGAGATCGTCCCCAAGGGCAGCAAACACCGCGAGACAGTACCACGAGAGAAAATCAAGGAGATCGAACGACGCGGCCGGCCGATATTGGTGGGCACCGTATCCATCGAACGTAGCGAGGTGATCTCGAAACTGCTCGAGCAGCGCGGAATCAAACACGAGGTGCTCAACGCCAAGCACCACCAGCGCGAGGCCGAGATCGTCTCGCAGGCAGGTCGCAAAAACGCCGTGACCATCGCCACGAACATGGCCGGCCGTGGAACCGACATCATACTCGGCGGCAATCCCGATGCCATGGCCTGGGCACAGCTACAGGAAAAGTACCCCACCCGGCTGGAAGTGCCGCCGGAGGAATGGGACACGCTGGTCGGTGAGATCGAGCAGCGCGAGCAGACCAAGCCGGAAGGTCGCGGGGTGGCCGGCATGGGAGGGCTGCACATTATCGGCACAGAACGCCACGAGGCACGCCGGATCGACCTGCAGCTTCGCGGCCGGTGTGGACGACAGGGCGACCCGGGCAGCAGCCGGTTCTACCTCTCGCTGGAAGACGATCTGATGCGCATCTTCGCCGGCGAGTGGGTCAAAAATATACTCACTCGACTCGGAATGCAGGAGGGCGAGGCCATCGAAAGCCGCATGGTCTCGCGAAGGATCGAAGGTGCACAGAAAAAAGTCGAGGAACGAAACTTCGAGATTAGAAAAAACCTCCTCGAATACGACGAGGTGATGGATGAACAGCGAAAACGCGTCTACTCCTATCGGCAGAAAATACTCGACGGGGCCAACTGCAAACAGCTCATCATCGAGATGATCGACCGGCAGGTGGACCATTACCTCGAGGAGTTCCTCGACAAGGATTACGGCACCGAGACGTTCGCCCAGTGGGCCGGCAAGGAACTGGTCGTCGAACTGGACGCCCGCGACTTCCGCGGCATGGACTTCCGCTCTGCCGAAGACTATGCCAAGGACCAGGCCGAGCGGATGGTACACGGCCAGGTGTTGGAGTTGATCGACGAAAACCTGCCAGATGAAGTAGATCAGCGCGAATGGAACTGGGAGGCGATGGCCAAAACGGCTAATACCCGCTGGAAGCTGAGCCTGCGCGATCGTGACTTGAAAAAAGTCGGCCGCGACGACCTGGCCGAGTTCCTGATCGCGAAGGCCGTAGAAGCCGTAATGAAAATCGATCTGAGCCAGGGTGACAACTTTCTCGGTCCGGATTTCGGCATCCAGACCGCCTGCACATGGGTGCGGCACAAGTTCGGCGTTACACTGGAGCCGGAGGAGGTCCGCAACCTGGAGCCTGAGCCGTTCAAGCAGCTTGTCCGCGATCGGGCAACCGACGCCTATAACGAGAAAGAGGTCGAGTACCCGGTGATGGCCGGGCTGTATCACTTTACCACCCGCGACGCAAGCGGGCATAAACGATACAACCGTGAGCAACTTGTCGACTGGGCGCGTGAGCGGTTCGACGTCGAGTTGAGCATGGACGATCTGCGGAACAAGCAGCGAGACGACATTCGCACATTGCTGGTCGAGCACAGCCGACGATACGCTCAGTCGGCCGAAGAAGCAGCGGCCGGGACCAGGTCGCGATTCGACCGGTTGTTCAACGGCGAGCCGCCCTCCGACGTGTTGCTTCGTGCCGCCCACGACGACGGCCGGTTGCAATCACTCAGCGACTGGTTGGCCGAGGACCTTCACTATAAGCTCGCGCCGGATGAGATGGTCGGCCTGGAGCCTGACATATTGGATCGTCGGCTGGAAACGGCAGTCGAGTTGCGATACCGGCCGGAGATGCGCAAGATGGAGCGTGCGTTGTTGCTGCAACTGCTCGACGGCGCATGGAAAGACCACCTGCTGGCAATGGACCACCTGCGCAGCAGCGTGGGCCTGCGCGGCTACGCCCAGGTCGACCCCAAGGTTGAGTACAAGCGCGAAGGGATGCGGATATTCGAGACCATGTGGGATTCGGTCGGCGAGCGGGTGACCGACCTGGTCTTCCGCATGGAGCAGCTCGACGAGAGCTTTGTCAGCTCGACCTGGAGCCAGGCCGAGGCACGTCACGACGAGGCGGCCTCGGCCGGCGAGATCATCGAGCAGCAGCAGGCGGCCATCGACGGCAGCCAGGCCGACCACAAACCCGAGCCGATCCGCCACCGCAACCGGCGAGTCGGCCGCAACGAGCCTTGCCCTTGCGGCAGCGGAAAGAAATTCAAAAATTGTTGTATGCGGAAGGGGAACGTCGCGTAAACCGGAAGCTTTACACGAGGTAAAGAATATGATCGATACATCACTTCAGAATGAATTATTACAGAAGATTGAGCAGCTTTCGCCAAAGCTACAACGCCGAGTCATTGATTTTGCCACGGCCCTGGCACAATCAGTTCCTAAAGGTACGCCTGGCGATGAATTGCTGCGTTTTGCCGGCATCTTAAACCATGAAGACGCCAAAGAAATGATCAAGGCAATCGAAGCAGGATGCGAACAGGTAGACAGCAATGAATGGTGAGTTTCTGCTCGACACGAATATCGTTATCGGTCTGTTAGCTGGAGAAGAAGCAATCTGCCAATGTTTGGCACAACGGACCAAGGTACTGTTATCTACTATTGTTCTCGGCGAATTGTATTACGGTGCTCGTAAATCACGAAGAATCAATGAAAACCTTGCAAAAATCAATAAGTTTGCATTCGGCACCGTTATTCTTGGTTGTGATATAACTACTGCGTACGAGTACAGTACTATTAAGAATGAGTTGCGCCTCAAGGGACGTCCTATTCCGGAAAACGATCTCTGGTTGGCTGCGGTTGCAAGACAATACGATTTGATTTTAGTGTCTCGCGACAGACATTTTGCGGTAGTGGATAAATTGTTGTTAGAACAATGGTAACGAAAAGGATTCTATGCCATGGATACCGATTCTCCCTTTGAGGCCATCCGCGAAGCTCGCCGCCGTATTTCCGAGCAGTGCGGCCACGATCCAAAACGGTTGGTTGAATACTACATGAAGCTTCAAGAACGACACAAGGATCGACTTGTTAGTTCGACGGAGCCTCAGCACAAGGATAAGGCCGAAAAAAAGGACGATTAAAACTCCTTCTTGCAACTCAGTTTTCTCTGGGAAGGCCACCAAGTGCCCTGGCTACTGAACCTCATCTACCTGCTGCTGATTATCGCCGCCATGCCGTGGCTGCTCTGGCAGGCGGTTCGCAAGGGGAAATACCGCGAGGGCTACGCCGCAAAATTCCTCGGGCTGGTGCCGCGACGCGACGGCGATAAAACGTGCATCTGGCTGCACGCGGTAAGCGTCGGCGAGGTCAACCTGCTGGACCCGTTGATTCGGGAAATCGAACGCCGGCGGCCCGACTGGCAGTGCGTCGTATCGACCACCACCATGACCGGCATGGCGCTGGCCAAAAAGAAATACGCCCGGCTGGCGGTATTTTATTGCCCGTTGGATTTCTCCTGGGCGGTCAAGGCGGCAATGCAGCGAATCCAACCAAACGTGCTCGTGCTGGCCGAGTTGGAGCTATGGCCGAACCTTATCCGCGCGGCCCGACGCAGCGGTGCGGCCGTGGCGGTGGTCAACGGACGGCTCGGCGAGCACAGCTTCCGCGGCTACCGGCGGATCAGACCGCTTGTTGCACATTTGATGCGGAAGATCGATCTTGTGGCCGTGCAGGACGAGACCTACGCCGAGCGGTTCCGCTCCTTGGGCACGCCGGAGACGGCGGTACACGTAACCGGCTCGATGAAGTACGACGGCGCACAGACCGATCGCAACAACCCCGCCACGCTACAATTGGCAGAACTAGCCGGATTCGGCGATGAAGAGATCGTGTTCTTGGCCGGCAGCACGCAGGAGCCTGAAGAGGCGGTCGCACTGGACGTCTTCCGACGGCTGAGCGAAACCCGACCGAACTTGCGGCTGGTATTGGTCCCCAGGCACCCGGACCGCTTCGATGCAGTTGCCAAGTTGCTGGACGAATCAGGCGAATTATGGCAGCGCAGAACGAACTTCCACAAAGCCGCGACCGGTGGTCGCGCCGAACAAAAACCCCGCGTGCTGCTGGTCGATGTGATCGGCGAGTTGGGCGCGTGGTGGGGTACGGCGAAGATTGCGTTTGTCGGCGGCAGCCTGGGCAACCGCGGCGGGCAGAATATGATCGAGCCGGCCGCCTACGGTGCGGCGGTATCGTTCGGACCGAACACGCGAAACTTCAGCGACATCGTCTCGGCCATGCTCGCCCGCGATGCAGCGGTGGTCGTGGCCGACGGCGCCGAGTTGGAGCGGTTCGTCCGACGCTGCCTGGAAGAGCCCGACTGGGCCGCCGCGTTGGGCCATCGGGCCAAGTCGCTGGTAATCGAACAACTCGGTGCGACCGAGCGGACGTTCCGACTGCTGGAGGCGATTGTTCACCCACACCACGACCTTACCACAACGACTTCACGTGTGGGTAATCGAGAATCTTCCGGTCCGCAGTAAGCAGTAAGGCTCCCGTCAGTCGGGCAGTGGCCGTAAGAATTCGATCGACCGGATCAGCATGGAATCGGTCCGGCAACGACCACGCTTCCTGAATTGTTTCAATACCGATTTCCAGAAGCACCCAACGGTTCGACTCGACGAAGTCGTTAAACCATCTTTTCCAATGCCGATCCAGTGTTACCCTTTTTCGTTCATACAAACACGCAAGCTCCGCACAGGAAATGGGAGATACGAGAACTCTCGTATCCGGTTTGGCAAGGATGTTACGGACCGACTCCGAGAGCGATTCCGGCTCGTTGACGGCCCAAATCAGACAACACGTATCGAGCAGAACATCCATGCAGTCATCTCGCTATTCACTCAGCATATTCCACTGATTCAGAGGAATTGCCGGCTCGGTAAGATCGCAGTTAACCGTCACCGTACCTCGTCCACAACCGAGTTGCGTCCGGTTTGGTTCGGCTTCTTCGGATTTACAGGGGACAATCCTGGCAAACGGCACGTTTCGCTTGCACACGAGGACTTCCTCGCCATGTTCCACCGCTGCCATATATGCACTCATACACGACTTCAACTCGGCAATATTGGCAGTTTTCATGTCCTTGCTCCTGGCCATCATTCTGCCTATATACTACACCAAAAACATGACCATGTCAAGGCCACTTGCCAACCCGGCTGCCAGACACTTATAATCGCACTGTGTAACCATATTTAACCACACAACGTTAAGCAGGAGGAATTTCCCATGCCGGAAGGTAAATACTTGTTCACCAGCGAGGCCGTCAGCGGCGGACATCCGGATAAATTGGCCGACCAGATATCGGACGGCATTCTCGATGCGCTGGTGGCCCAGGATCCGTACAGCCGCGTGGCCTGCGAGACGATGGTAACCACCGGCATCGCGATCGTGGCCGGCGAGATCACCACCAAGGCGGTCGTCGACTACCGGGACGTCATCCGAGGGGTCATCCGCGAGGCCGGCTACACAAACGATGCAATGGGCATCTGTGCCGACACCTGCTCGGTAATGCTCTCGATCGACCGGCAAAGCCCAGACATCGCCATGGGAGTGAACGAGGACCAGTCGAAGGGCAAGGAGATCGGTGCCGGCGACCAGGGCCTGATGTTCGGCTATGCGTGCAACGAGACGCCGGAACTTATGCCGCTGCCGATTACGCTGGCACACCGCATACTTCATCGACTGACGGAAGCCAGACGCAACGGCGAGGTCGGCTGGCTGCGGCCCGACAGCAAAAGCCAGGTCACAGTCGAGTACGACGGACTAAAGCCGGTTCGGATCGACACGGTGGTTGTTTCCACCCAACACGGTCCGGACGTCAGCCAACAGGATATCCGTAAGTTTGTCGTCGAGCAGATCGTCAAGCCGTGTTTACCGGAAGACATGGTCGACGGCGAGATCACCTATCACATCAACCCGACCGGGCGGTTCGAGGTAGGCGGGCCGCACGGCGATTGTGGACTGACCGGCCGGAAGATCATAGTCGATACATACGGCGGCTGGGCACGGCACGGCGGCGGGGCGTTCAGCGGAAAGGACTGCACCAAAGTAGACCGCAGCGCCGCATACATGGCCCGGCACGTGGCCAAAAACATCGTCGCCGCCGCCCTGGCGGAACGCTGCGAGGTGCAACTGGCTTACGCCATCGGGGTCTCGGAGCCGGTAAGCGTAACTGTCGATACCGAGGGGACCGGTAAAATCGACGACGGCCGGCTGTGCGAACTTATTCGAGAAGTTTTTCCACTAACACCAAGC
>Ga0255384_10044_pt1 | contig 22971 bp, 17 predicted proteins | sample ANMaggSeSYBR01F7_FD_182106 | JGI IMG/M metagenome (GOLD analysis project Ga0255384, IMG submission 182106) | Sediment cell enrichment communities from methane seep in Santa Monica Basin, California, United Staets - ANME aggregate JGI... | ecosystem: Environmental > Aquatic > Marine > Cold seeps >... | reverse complement strand
AACTCTAAATTTATGGTTTCTCCTTATTTTTCTTAACCAATGATAAGCATAGTAAAATATGAAAAAGCCTATCCGATGCTTCTCTAGAAAAAAATGTCTTTTTTTCTAGGCCATGAGCAAAATTATTCCTCAAATTCATTCCAAGTTTTTCAGTTAATACCAATCTAAAATAGAAAGTGATATTATGCCCTATCTTAGAAAATACAGTTTTGAGTATATCGCCTTGCTTTTTTAACAATATATTTAATGATAACCTGTCATATCCACCAATATCATTCGGTTTTAAAATAATACCCCCACATATTCTTACTAGCTCCCTTACGGCACTTTCGATTGAAGGAATAAATAAATGTGATGAAACTATATATTTGCTATCCCAGTAGGCACTCATTGCATATTGTATATATTCCTTGTTTTCATTTTGAAAAAGTAGAGATTCCTGGAAATATTCTATTATTTTCTCTTTTGAAAATTGCTTTTTTAATTCATCCATCGTTAAGGATAAAAAGAATGAATTAAATTGTAAATATTTAGTTGCATAACTTTGGATATGATTATCATAATCTTCATCCAACGATGACAACTTGGCTATTGGAATTCCATCTTCAGAAATAATTTGAGTGGTGCATAAAAACTGAAGGGGATGATCTTTTGAAATTTCTTTTAATTGATCCTCTATATTTTTTTGCTTTGGTAAAAAGTTAACTGCTATTCTTAATAGAATATTTTCTAATTCATATTCATTTTCTTCACCGAAAATAGCTTTTAGAAATTTATCAATTTCTTCATTTTTTATTTTTGTACTTACTGAAATTTCCTTTAAAGACTTGTCCCAATCCAAATCCAGCTGACCAATTTCTTGAGAAATTCTATTTGTTGCTTTTGTTGCTTCTTGAAAATCCTTATCTCTATATTTCTGATATATCTCGTGTATTTGCTCAAAGGCATGGATTTTTAATAATGCATCCGAATTCATTCGCTCGTTTTCTTTAAATGATTTTTCTAAAATTCCCAAAACACGCATTAAGTTACTTTCATCTCTTCCATTTGCATAATACTCAGCAAGCAAGGAGACAGCATGCTCAGCAGACCAAGGGTCTTTTTTAATTTTTTCTAATTTTTTTTCTAAGTCTTTAATTAAATCCTCTTTTTCTTGAGGAGAAACGACAACTTTGTTTCTAAAATCTAAAAGTAACCATTTAAAAGCAAAGCCCCATAAACCAGGCTTTGAATCCACCGTAACTTTTCTTTCAAGTCTGATTATTGTTTTTTTTACTTTTTGTATTCTTTGCTGATCATTAATTTGGATGGATAAATTCAAAGCTCGTTTTGCTTTTGTTTTGCAGTTAATGGGTCGGTCTAATAGTTTTTCGCAAATTATAATATTTGCGTCAATAGCCAAATGAAAAAGTTTATAATCCGCACTTTTTTGAAGAATACTTGGAGAAAAATCTACAACAAGGTCTGCATACCTTGATGACAGAATTGGATTTTTAGATTCTTTTGCTCTATTTTCCCAATAATTTAATGTTTCCTCATTAATTTGTTGAATGCTTGGATATTCAACCATTTGTCCTTGTTTATTTGGCAGGATAAACATTGGACCATAGTACGTTCCCCAACCAGAATTATTATTTGGGTAATCCGCTAAAAAATCAAAAGCAATTTGTTCAGCTATGTCTTCATTTGAAGATTTATAATTTCCATCCTCTTTTTTAAAAATATTTTTTATTTCTTCCGCAATTTTATGTTCTCCAAGAGATGAATGAAGAGGACGTACTTCTTTATCTAATTTATTTAGATATTTCTTAATTTTATTATTAAGCATATTTTTTTACCATACATCTAAACTTCAATATTGTCATAATACCCACTTGATAATTTCATAATAAGTAATATTTTTCTATGGTTTAGCTTTCAATTTTACGTGGTTTTCTTTTAAGATATCTATCTACAATAATTCCTAAAGCCACAACCATCCGGTTAAGAAACTCCTTAGATTCTATAAGTTTTCCGCTAAATTTATCGAATTTTTGTCTTGGATACTTTTTCTATTTATCTGATTTAAAAGTAAAATATTATTTAACTAAGAAAATGTGATGAACGTTATTTATTTTCATTATCTTTAACCAAAGAAACTGGAATAATTAGCGTCTAAACTGAAATTCAAAAATAAAAAAGGATATTTAGTTCCCCTTTTTTCCATAATTTTCTCGTTATTCACTTCCACGAGAGACGGTGTAGGAGCGGAAAGAGAAATGTTTATATTTTTTTCAAAGGTTTCTTTTTTTGATTCCATTGCTAATCGTTCATAGTCCTTGAATAGTTGAAGATTTGTTAAAACTTTTGGATTCAGGCGTCTGAAGATATGACGTTTTTTCATGATATCTAATGAAATGGGCTCCGAAATAATCCAAGAATAACGCGAAAGAGAGATTAAACCTTCTTGTAATTGATTATAATTGTATGGGTCAATCTGTGGCGAGTCCGAGTAAAAGAACTTGGCAAACCCCATGATAGCATAACAAGGGTCACAGTAGGAAATTGCCATCGCTATGTCATCTTCAACATAAAGGTGGTTGCCTTTCAACCCAACCGAACTACCCATTTTCCCTGCTTCAAAGGCTGTTGAAATAGAAAAATTTGCAGAAAAGAAATCGTCAATTCCTTTCCTGTTTTTGAAACACTTACGCAAACCAGAAGCTACTACGGTTCGGCATCCTGGAAAACTTTTCTCTGCTTCACACTTATTTATGTATTCGTGTATCCTTGAGACCAACCCAAGGAACTTTGCAACATTACTTCCAGATTCTGCAGTCGTTCCTTCAAATGTTGTTTTGCTTTCTTGTGGATATCTTTTTCTTAATTGGTCTATTGAGTAACCACCAGTTAAGCTAGTCCGACCAGTTGGTGGATTTAAATATTTGACATCTATGCCTAGAAATATGGCATCATTGAAACGAAGGTATTCTAGTCCACTCGGATACAAATCAGGATAGTTAGACTTCTCTTTCTCAAAAAAGCGTATAGCTTTCTCTAACGATGATAGCCTTTCAATTGCTTGTGTTCCGGTTTGAGTTCTTATGTCACAATTTGCAACCATGAGATGATTTGAAAATCCAAGCAGGTCCAATTGAGCTGAACATGCCCAACGTACATCTGAATTTATCAATTATTCATCCTCCATTTGGAAAGTATATGAAAAATGTGGGAACAGCCTGTAAAAACTTTATTTTTTTCTATGGTTTAGCTTTTCATTTTACGAGGTCTTGCTTTAGGACTCCTATCTATAGTAATACCTCTAAAGCTTTAACTATCCGGATAAGAAACTCCACAAATCCTATAGGTTTTACGCTAAAAGCTACCGGATTATTAACCTGGTACATCTTCCCCTGTCACATTAAAACTTGAACCCAATATTTCATTATGTCCTTTCTTCGCAAAGCCCTTTATATCTTCTAAAAACTATGCCGCTGCTTTTTCATACAAATATTTTTGGAATCCAATAAATATATTGCGAATATTTTCAACTCCACCAAGAATCTCTTCTGCGTCCATGAGAGCTTGATATTTAAGTGTAAGAAGATCGGGTAGTTTTTCCTGATCCAGCTCCTCGACACCGGTTTCAATGTATTTAGAAAGCACAAATTCTAGAAACTCCTTTTGCTTATTATTCAACTCTCGGAAAATCTTTGCCTGCGCCTGCGCAACCCGCATTTCTCGTGTAATTGGTTTTATAGCAAAAGAAATATATTCGAGCACATCAAACAAGTCGCTGTTTTCAGCATTAATCAACTTTTGTAAATCAGCCAGTTCAGCTTTTCCATATCCGGCATCTAAGAGTTTTTCAAGTAATGTCTTTCGGGTGATCGGATTAGACCAAATTTTGCGAAGTTCATCTTCACTTTTGAAAAATTCCGGCAGAGTACCAAACAGGCCTTTTAAAAACTCTTCAGCTGAAATCGGTTTACCATCAGCGCTCCAAAAAGATGTTGAAATCATGTGTTGAATCTCACGTTCTTTTCCATCGCGAAGTTTTATTTTTACTTTTTTAATGCATACACAGGGGCTCTGGCCGCATATCGGACAAACTCCCGGAGGCTCTTTTTTACAAACACAAGGACACTTGCCACAAACGGGGCAAAGTTGAGGTGGTTTTTTCTCACATACACACGGGTCTTGACCACACTTAGGACAGACTTCTAATATTGGTTCACCATCCCATTCCGGATCTGCAAAATGATGAGAGGCATCCACAAAATCATAAACCGTAAAATACTCTTTTCCCTCAAATAAACGTGTGCCACGACCGATGATCTGCTTAAATTCAATCATAGAGTTAACCGGACGCATAAGGATGATATTACGAATATTCAGGGCATCCACGCCCGTTGAAAGTTTTTGCGAAGTGGTTAGAATCGTCGGGATGGTTTTTTCATTATCCTGAAACTCTCGTAGATATTGTTCGCCCAGGGCGCCATCATTAGCGGTAACGCGGGCGCAATAATTCGGTACCTTGCTTTTTTTATACTGATTGACTAAATCCCGAACTGCCATCGCATGATCCTGTGTGGCACAAAAGACAATAGACTTTTCATTCTGGTTGATTTCAGAGAGAAATATCTGCACCCGCTTAGCTTCACGCTCTTTGATCTCTATGATTTTGTTGAAGTCTGGTTCTATATAAATTTTCCCTTCTTCTATTTCGCCTTCAATAATCGTGTCGTCCGAGGTGTAAACATAATCGTCAATTGTTGTCTTAATCCGTTTAAGCTTGAACGGAGTCAAAAATCCGTCGTTAATACCTTCTTTAAGCGAATAGATATATACTGGATCACCAAAATAACGATAAGTATCCGCATTGTCTTTACGTTTAGGAGTTGCAGTAAGCCCAAGTTGAACAGCGGGAGAAAAATACTCCATTATCCCACGCCAGTTGCCTTCGTCATTGGCACCACCCCGATGGCATTCGTCTATGATAATAAAATCAAAATAATCCGCTGGGTATTCGCCAAAATATGGCGCGGGCTTTCCGTCTTTATCTTTGCCACTCATAAAAGTCTGAAAAATAGTAAAGAAAATGCTGCCATTAGTAGGAACGCTGCCTTTTTTACTTATCTCTTTGGGACTAATCCGTACCAGTGCGTCTTCGGGAAATGCCGAAAAGGCGTTGAAGGCTTGATCAGCCAGAATATTTCTATCGGCAAGAAACAAAATGCGAGGTCTTCGGCTTCCATCACGCTTCAGATTCCAGCGGGTTTGGTATAATTTCCATGCAATTTGAAAAGCGACAAAGGTTTTGCCTGTTCCTGTCGCCATTGTGAGCAATATGCGTGGCTTATCTTCGGCGATAGCGGCCATAGCATTATTAACCGCAATTTCCTGATAATAGCGTACTTCTTTTGTGCGGCCAACATCTTCAAATGGTACTTGACTAAATTTATCTCGCCATTGGTTTTGGGTATCGAAGGTTTTATTCCATAACTCATCCGGTGTTGGAAATGCGGAAATCAATCCTTCTTTGCCAGTCTTCATGCAGATTTGATATATTTCTTTGCCGTTACTGGAAAATGTGGTATCAAGTTGCATTTTTTCGGCATAATTTTTGGCTTGTGCCACGCCTTCTCCAACTTCAAATTCATTACTTTTGGCTTCGATAACAGCGAGCTTGCGACCCTGATACACCAATAAGTAATCTGCATATAAAGGCTTTGTGCGTCCGTAACCTGTTTGAATTTTTCCAGCAGTAATTTTATATTCTCGTAGGATTTTAGAGCCTTCCTTTACTCCCCAACCACTGGCTTTTAGCATTGGATCAATATATTCTGCTCTGGTATCAGCTTCATTCATAAGCACCCTCCTACAAGTTCGCCGTTAAAGGCTTTTTTCAATATTGATTTTTTCAATTCTTCCAGGTCGTTCAATTTTTGTTGGTATATAGCTTCGAGTTTCTTGGTTTCAGATGAAAGCGCATCGAGTTTCAAAATAATAGCGCTTTGTTCGAAAAGTGGAGGAAAAGGAACTAGAATGTTCTCTATTTGAGTTTTAGTAATTGAATTAAAAACTGCGCCTGTATTGCCAATGATTTCTTTTTCATGTTTTAAAAAAAAATAAAACAGAAATTCTTTATCAATTAGCGCTGTTGCTCTTATTGCAGCAAGACCACGCCCTATACATATTTTTTCTTTTGCAAAATTAATTGGTCCAACTGGTGCCCTTACAGACATAAGGACATCACCTTGTAATGCCTCTTTTGTAATATTCGTTGTCCAGGTTGAGGGATTACCAATAAATTTCTCACCAAATTCCTTTTTTCCCTGATAAAAAGGTAAACCATTACCTTCTTTATTGTAATATTTCCCTTTTGGGGATTGACCAGCAATAACTTCACAAACCTCCTCCAACCTCTTTACTTCCCACCCATCCCCCGGATTTTCAAAAATACTTTGCAAATACGACTCAAAAAGCTCGCGGGCGTTTTGTAGATTCTTTTCGGCGTTTTCTTTAGCCCTAGCAGTTTTTTCAAAAACATCATCTAAAATTTTTACGATGCGCTTTTGCTCAGGAATTAGTGGCACTGAAATTTCAATATTACCCAAATTACTTCTACTGATACGTTGACGTGTCGCACCAGTAACCTCTTTGTTAATTTCTTTTTGATAATCTGGGGACAAGGAATAATAAATAAACCATTTAGGTAAAGTATCCTTTTTGAAGCGCATGATTGTACAATCAACCGCAGTAATCATTTTTTGACCTGTGTCGGGGATAAGACCTGCCCTTCCTACTGGATCGGGTAGTCTGGAAAGCAAGCAATCACCCGGCAAAACTTCTGTACATCTCAATCTTTTAAATGTGTCTTCTGAAATATATCGCGCTTTTTCACTTCTATCTAAAAAATATCCATTCCCAATATTGCCAGTCTGTATAAGTCGAATACCACTTATTGATTGGTCTTTTTTTTCTATCCAATCGCCATCAGCAAAGACTTCACAAACCTCACCGATTTTTTTTATCGGCCAACTACTTTTCATCGATTTGCTCCAAAATATTTTTTAAAATCTCTTCACTCTTTTTATCCAACTTCTTCATTGATTCCAAAATCTCTTTCGGTTGACGCAGAACGCTTTCATCTTTTTTGTGTGGGTTCTTGACTGATAAATCGAATGTAGTTTTATCTACATCGGCTACATTCACAAACCAGGAGTTTTCGGAATCAGCTTTAGTCTTTTGTAGTATTAAAAAATCAGCCAGATCATTTTCGTTCAATGGATTGGTCTTGCCAAGGTTACGACCAAGATTGAGCTGATAAAACCAGATTGTGCGAGATGGCACGCCTTTTTTAAAAAAGAGCACCACTGTTTTCACACCCGCGCCAGCGAAGGTTCCACCTGGCAAATCAAGCACTGTATGCAGATTGCAGCTTTCTAGCAGAAGTTTTCGTAAACTAGTAGAGGCATTGTCGGTGTTGGAAAGAAAGGTATTTTTAATAACAATACCTGCACTACCGCCAGCTTTCAGAATCTTGATAAAGTGCTGAAGAAAAAGAAACGCGGTCTCGCCTGTTTTTATGGGGAAATTTTGCTGTACTTCTGCCCGTTCTTTTCCGCCAAATGGTGGATTGGCAAGGACGATGTCGTAACGGTCTTTTTCCTGAATGTCAAAAAGATTCTCGGTCAGAGTATTGGTATGCACAATATTCGGAGCTTCAATGCCGTGAAGAATCATGTTCATTATTCCGATAATGTAAGCAAGCGACTTCTTCTCTTTGCCATAAAAGGTTTTTTTCTGGAGAGTTTCGGCATCTTTAGTAGTAAGGGTCTTGCTGGTTTTGAGATATTCAAAGGATTCACACAAAAAGCCTGCCGACCCTAATGCGCCATCATATATTTTGCTTCCGATTTTAGGTGCAACAACTTTCACGATTGTCTTGATAAGCGGCCGAGGCGTATAATACTCACCTCCATTTCTGCCCGCGTTGCCCATGTTCTTGATTTTATCTTCATACAGGTGTGACATCTCATGCTTTTCAGCATGAGAACGAAAGCGCAATTGGTCAATCAAATTGATGACTTCGCGAAGGGTATAACCGCTTTGGATTTTGTTTTTAAGCTCACTAAATATCTCGCCGATCTTATATTCGAGGGTGTCGGCACTTTCGGCATTAATTTTAAATTTTTTCAGGTAAGGAATCAGCTTATGATCAACAAACTCTTTTAAATCGTCACCAGTAAGGGCCTTATGGTAATCAAGCTTACCATCTTTATCTTTAGGAACAGCCCAAACTTCCCAACGATACTCCGGGCTGATGATACTTTCGTAAGTCTTCCCCATCAGCTTGGCCGCAGTTTTTTTATCTTTTTCAAGATCATCCAAATATTTCAGAAAAAGAATCCATGAAGTCTGCTCCACGTAATCCAGCTCGCTGCTGCACCCGGCATCCTTGCGTAGGATATCATCTATATTCTTAAAAATTCTCTTAAACATTACAACTCCTTTTCATTTTTAAATCATTTTCACTTCGCAGTGGGCACCGTACACGGATAGCCCTGCCTCTAAATCTTCCTCTAAAAGTTACCGGATTATTGAGCTAGCATACCGGTTTTTTGTCACACTTCAATAATCTAAATCCATATTTACCTTATTATACATCCACTAGAGAGCAAAAAAATTAATCTTTTTTAATTTTTCTACATCTTGATATTATTTCGACAAAACAATTATAAAATCCTTCTTTTTTAAAAATATATTTCAAACTTTCCAGGAAAAAGAACAGTCTAACGGTTCTCTGTATCATTTACCTGGTTGGTAGGGATTGCCGCGTCGCTGCGCTCCTCACAATGACATTTTAGCGGAAAATGTCCGGATAAATCAGGGAATATCGGGGATCAGATTAGTATTGAGATAATAAATAAGAAATGAACTTATTTATTTTGAATTTTAACTCTAATGACTTATAATATTTAATGTTTGTAGATTTAATTAAGGTAGTAAATATTGAGAAAAGATATTGAAGAATTAATTAAAGAGAAGGCTAATAATATTTACAAAAAATATTATTCTTGTAATTTAAACTCTGCATCAACTGAAAAAAAAACCGATAAAGCAAATTATATCAATAAAATTTACATTATCTTAAAAAAAACATTGATCACTCCCAGGAGAAAAAGATACTTAAATAAAACTTATGATTTAGCCGCCAACGATACTTTTGGAGCCGATTCAAATTTATTTTTCTCTCCAGATTTTGAAGAATCACTAAAATATCTCCCACCTTTAAGAGCACTGAGTCTTTTTAAAGAAAAATATTTAGGCGATGTTAATAAGATTTATGCCCATGAACATCTGATTCACCAAAAAGACAACGGAATTATTCCATATTTTACAGTAAAAGAATTATCTTGCTTATATAAAAAATTTGCTCTGTTTATTGAGGATAATAGTGAATCTTTAATAGAAAGGGGCTGGCCTGATTACACTTTTACTGACAGTGCCTGGCTTTTTTGCAAATTAGCCCCGAACTATCCGATAGACATACCGATTTACGTTAAAAATTATAATAAATTAAAAAATCCAAGTATTGACCCTTATTTTTTCGTAAAAAGATATTTCTTAAGTAAAACCAATCAATTCAAAAAATACAAATATAAAAGTATTTCATTATCGGAAATATTATCTTATAAAGAACTTAGTTTCATTGAAGATATGAGATATAAATTTTTATTTTTAAAAAAAACAATTTTAAATGAAATTAATCAATATCTTTTTTTGAAAACAACCGATAAAGATGTTTGGTTTAAAAATTGTGCAATAATACTTTTCAGTAGTTTCTCACAAAAAGATCTTCAAATTATAGCATCCATTGAAAAAAAATATAGTGAAATTAAAATATTTAACCATACATTAAACGGGGGCTTAAATAGGTTATTAGAAAATATTATCTTTTTATATGAAGAATGTAAATTTGAGAAAATAACCCTGGAAAAAAATACCATGGATTCAATTTTAAAAGGATCGAAATTCAATTATCAAGGAAAGTTCAGATCGTATTATCAGTTAGCCCAATTTACAGAAGATGATTACGAGAATAAACGCTTTAATAAAATGAAAAATAAATTAAATGATGAGCTTGTTAAAATTGAAAAAGAAATAATAAAAAATAAACAATTTATGTCTGATACTTTAGACTTTTATAAAAAAGAGTGTTTGAATGTAGACTATTTATTAAAACAAAAATATCACCCCTTTATAGATAATCTTGTTAAAAGCATTGAAACAGGAGAAAGCTTTGAAATAGGTATACCCTTTTTTAATCGACTGCCAGCCCCGTCTCAAAAAGGAATAACTCCATTAAAACTACCAACTAATACTAAATGGGAACATATCACTATACAATTCCTGGATTATGATAAAGTAAAGATCCAGGCACCCAATAAATTCAGCAAGATAGTAAATTTTCAGAAAATGGGTTTTGAGAACCTGAAGAACGGTAAACCCAATACGCAATGGAATTTGCTTTATGATCTCTCCCGATACCGGGGAGACCTTTCCTGGACGATAGCAACCTACAGAAAAAGAGTTGATTCCCACCCCCTCTCCACCCCAAAGATAAAAAAACAGATTCAAAGACTGTCAAGCACCTTAAAGGAATACTTTAGCATTAATGACGCTCCATTTTATGATTATGTAAAAATCAGAGCATATAAAACGAAATTCTTTTTACTTCCTGACCCCCTCAATACAAAGACCTCTCGTGACGCCACATGGCGCTAAGTAAAATATCTTTCCGGAATGATCCCTTTATTTATAAGAGTTCCAACCTTTTTATTTCGCCTAAGCAAAGATATTACCCTTTTATCGATAGTCTTGTTTGATGTTTTTTGGTGCCTACAAAACCAAGTTTTTCTTACTCCCCGATCCGCTCAATTCTAAAAACCTCGGTGACGTCACCGAGACCCTAAAAAGTATTTTCCAAAATTAAAATCCTTTATTTACAAGGGTTCTAGCATTTTTTTTTCGCCCTGTGTGACATGTCACTAATTATATATAGAGGTGAAAATATATGGCGAAAAGAATATCTCCCAAATATTCCAGGAAGTTTTTAGAAAAAACGATACAGGTTTGGCAGCCCTATTTTCCTGATTCCCTATCTTTAAGTGATGCCAGGGAAATTACGGAAAACATGACTGCCTTATTTAATTTTCTAATAGCTCATGGGGATAAGCCGGAAGAAACCAAGTAATTGTTTTTTTAAGTTTTTAAATCATTTATCAGGAGGGTAAGTAGAATCATTGAAAAGTAGAATTTTTCATTTATGGGATAATCAGGAAAGAAGAATAGTATCTGTTGAAGCTACTAAAAAAGAGGGTAAAAATTGGATAGCTCTGTGTCCTTTTCATCCGGATAAAAACCGGCCCAATCTATGTATTGATGAGGAAAAAGAAAAATATCACTGCTTTACCTGTAATAGAAGCGGTTTTCTTTATAATCCAAAATACGGGAAATTAAAATATAATTATCATAGAAATATTGCCGCCACTTATGATTACAAAGATGAAGAAGGAAATTTGCTATACCAGGTGGTCCGCTACAAACCTAAAGGATTCCCCAGAGAGATTGGCCGATATTGGATCTGGAACATGAAGGGCGTCAATCCGGTGCCCTATCACCTTCCTGAAATAATCCAGGCCATTGAACCGGTCTTGATTGTAGAAGGAGAAAAAGATGTTGAAAATCTAAGAAGAATGGGTTTCATTGCTACAACCAGTCCTATGGGATCAGGAAAATGGAAACCATCTTATAATAAATATCTAAAAGATAAAGAAGTTATCCTCATACCCGATAATGACCAGCCGGGATATCAACACTGCCAGAATATCGGCCAATCTCTCTGGGGAATTGCAAAGAAAATCAAATGGCTGGAACTGCCGGGATTAGAAGAGAAAGAAGATATTAGTGACTGGATAGAAAAAGGCAACACAAAAGAAAAGCTTTTGCAATTAATTGAAGGAGCGCCGAAATTTGTTCCGGAAAAATATGATAAAAAAAGAAGAACCGGAAAGACGAGTGATTCAATATTGAAAGACAGGACCAAATCTATCGTTCCTGATCTTATTCATTTGGTTGGAGAGGATGACAAAACTAAATATCTTTTCTGTAAGGGCGGGCAATGGCACATTGAAGAATATATTGTTAAAGATAATAGAAGGTATTCTCCTAAACAAAATCTTCCCATCAAAATACTTAATCCGAATATTCTAAAAAGATCCTTCGATTTGGATATCTCGCGGCTTGCTACTGAAATTGACGCTTTTATTAAAAGTTATTTGGAAATGCCGTTTGATTCAGATTACCTGATTCTTTCCATGTGGGTTTTTCACACTTATATTATTGAAAAATTCAATACCACCCCTATCCTCTATTTTTACGGTGTTAAGGAAACAGGAAAATCAAGAGCAGGCGAAGTATTAAGCGAACTGGCATTTCGGGCACAGAGATTGACTTCTCTGACTGAAGCAACTTTGTTTCGTTCGGTGGAATTGTTCAAACCCGCACTCATCATCGATGAGATAAAACTCCTGGGCAAAGGCGGAAACCAGGGATTGGCGGACCTGATCAAGACCACTTACAAGAGAGGATTAAAGGTATCGAGAATTAATTTGAATAAATATGGTGAAGATCAGATTGAATATTATGATACTTTTACACCGCTGGTCATCTGCACCACGGAAAGTATTCCCGATATTATCGAAAGCCGATGCATTCTCTTTATCATGCAGAAAAACAGTAATCCTCAGATAGAAAGAAAGATTGATATGAAATGGGCTAATGACTTAAGAGAAAGGCTAACCGTTTTTCGGGCAAATTATATGTCGCTGGAATTGCCTGAAGCACAGTATATTGCCCGGGGAAGATTGAATGAAATCATGTTTCCGCTCTATCAATCCTTGCTGATAGCTGAGACGGAGAGAAAAAGTGAGTTTATCGATATTGTAAAACGAATCCAGGGAAATAAAGATAATGAAGAAGGCATGGGGTTGGAAGCAGAGATTGTAAAGGCCATTGATGATGAATGCCGGGAAAGTAAAGAGAGGCAATTCTTAACCCAGGCTATTTCCAAACGCCTCAATGAATTCCGATCAGAGAATGAAAGCATTTCCGATCGGGTAGTCAATAACCGGATCAGGCGATTGGGATTTCATAAGAAAAGATTTAATAACGGCAGAATGGGCTTCCGCATCAATATGGAAAGACTTCGCTGTTTAAAAAATAAATATCAGATTGGGGATAAAACTGAACCTTCTGAACCTTCTGAAGCTTAAATTAGAATGCGGGATGAAGAATTTAAAGCTGTGGATAACTTGAAACGCAAGTGCCGCTTTTGTTTTGGCGCAAGGGTTTTGTGAATTTCAACTCTTTTCGGAATCCTTCGCTTATCTTCTATAAAGCTTCAGAAGGTTCAGAAGCTTCAGAAAATTGAAAAAGATTGTGGAAAACTCATCCTTTAAAAAATGTATGCATTCATTATAAAATGGAATGGTCATTATAACTTTTCAGTAACAATAATGGAGGAAAATAAAACCCATGAAAAAATTTGAAAATAAATCTTTTTTGCTATATAATGCGTATATGGATGATTTAATGAAGAAATTAGAAATTTATCGATTTGAAAATCGAATCAGCCAAAGAAAATTGGCTGACCTACTACATATCCACTTCTCAACCGTAAACCGCTGGTTTACTGGCAGAAATATGCCAAACAAAATACAAACCTATCACATAAAGAAACTACTTGAGACTCATAAACTTAGAGATACACACTTTGAAATTACTTAACCTACTAATTATTGTTTTTTATAAGGAGGAGTATCATGAAAGCTGTTCTATATGCACGAGTTTCCAGTAGAGAGCAGGAAGAAGGTTTTTCTATCTCAGCTCAATTAAAATTAATTAAAGAATACGCTGTTAAAAACAAATTAAAAATAGTAAATGAATTTATCGATATAGAAACAGCCAAACAGACAGGGAGATCTAACTTCAATAGTATGATTGATTTTCTAAGGGATAATCCGGAAGTCAAAAATATTCTCTGTGAAAAGACTGACCGACTATATCGGAATTTCAAAGATTATCTTACCATTGAAGATCGTGACTTAAGAATTCACCTGGTCAAAGAAAACGAAGTATTATCTAAAGAATCTAAATCACATCAAAAGTTTATTCATGGTATCAAGATTTTGATGGCAAAAAATTATGTTGACAACTTATCTGAAGAGGCTAAAAAAGGAATGCAGCAAAAAGCCCACGAAGGTTACTATCCTTCTTTAGCACCTTTGGGATATTTGAATATTGAAAATGAACTAAATGGTAGAAAAATAAAGATCATCGGTATCGATTCATCTAAATCCCAGATAATTAAAAAAATATTCAAACTTTATAGTACAGGAGTGTATTCCTTACAAAAGATAAGCCATTTTGCTAATGAAGAAGGTTTAAGGAGCAGAAAGGGCCATAAATTGCATAAAAGCGCTATCTATAAAATGCTTAAAAATCCTATTTATTATGGTGATTTTAAATGGAACAATAAAATCTATAAAGGTAAACACTCGGCCATCATCAGTAAAGAGCTTTTTGATAAGGTACAAAAGACTTTTTTCTCTAAATATAATAAATCTCAAAAGATTCAAAAACATAATTTTGCCTTTACCGGACTCTTAACCTGTGCTAAATGTGGTTGTGCTATTACCGCAGAAATTCAAAAAGAAAAATATGTTTATTACCACTGCACCAGTTATAAAGGTAAATGTGGTAATAAATTTATTAGAGAAGAAAATTTAACTGAAAAACTAGGAGAGCTGTTTAAAAAGATAAGGATTGAACCTAAGATTATAGATTGGCTGAAAGAAGCTTTATTAATGAGTCATAAAGATGAGCAAGAGTATCACAATAGCCAGATAAAATCTCTGCAAGCACAATATAATAAACTGCAACATCGTTTGGATAAAATCTATATAGACAAACTAGATGGAATAGTTACTACTGAATTTTATCAAGAAAAGACTAATGAATGGAAAAACGAACAAAGTAAGATACTAATCAATATTGAAAGACATAAAGAGGCTAATACCAATTACTTTGAAAAGGGAATCCGTATTTTAGAACTTGCTCAAAAGGCTTATTCTGCTTATCTTGAGCAAGATAACACCGGCAAAAGGAATCTTTTAAATATTTTACTATCGAACTGTACCTTAAACGATGGAAACCTTTATCCTACATATCGAAAACCCTTCGACTTACTCACTAATGGGCTTTCTCGTTCTAACTGGTCGGGGCGAGAGGACTTGAACCTCCGACCCCCTGAACCCCATTCAGGTGCGCTTCCAAACTGCGCTACGCCCCGACATTTTACATTATACTAAATGATTTTATTTATAGCAATAAAGTTTTGTTATTTTTTGTTGGATTATTAGATTAGTTTATGATTAGAGGAGGGAACGCAGGGAAAGATGGATTCCCATTTTCATGGGAATGACAGAGAAGGAAGTGGGAATGGCATATGAGGGTGTATTGCAGTATTGCAATACACCCCTACTTTTTACATGCTACTCGATACCTGTTTTCGCAATAATGATAAAGGCAAGGGCACAATTCATTATACCCCTACAAGTAATAAAAGAGAAATACGTTGGGGAAATTATAGTTTGATGAATCTTTTTCCTTCGATTTCTTTTATTAGATCTTTTAGTTCGAGGGTTAGTAGCATTTCGCTGACTTTACCGACGGGGAGTTTGCTTACTTCAATAATTTCATCTATTTGAGTAGGTTCTTTGGTAATTAACCGGTAAATTATCTTTTCTTCTTCAGTCAGAGAAGTATTTTCTTTAACCATCTCTTTTTCAGCTGTTTTTTGGGGAAGCGCTATGTGAATTTCTTCCAAGATATCCTGATAATTGTTTACTAATTTTGCCCCCTGTTTTATTAAATTGTGCGAACCGTTAGATAACGGAGAATTTATATTCCCTGGAATTGCAAATACTTCCCTGCCCTGGTCGAGGGCAAAATCAGCTGTAATTAGGGCACCGCTCTTTTCAGCTGCCTCCACTACCACTGTTCCCAAACTTAATCCGCTGATAATGCGATTCCTGCGGGGGAAGTTCTGTCTCTCCGGCAGAGTAAAAAGAGGAAACTCGCTAATTACTGCTCCTGATTCTTGTATCTCCTGAGCCAGCCTTCTATTTTCGGGAGGATATATATGATCAATGCCGCAACCCAATACTGCGATGGTGCGGCCATTTACTGAAAGTGCACCTTTATGGGCGGCTGTATCTATTCCCCGGGCCATTCCGCTGATTATGGTCAATCCGGCTAAAGATAAATCTTTGCTTAATTTTTCGGCAACCATCTTTCCGTAGTAGGTGGCTTTTCTTGAGCCCACGATGGAGATAGAGTTTTTGTCTGCTTCAACGATGGTTCCCTTAAAATAAAGAACTGAAGGAGGATAATGAATGGTTTTTAGATTTTCAGGATACAGGGCATCCTCTATGGTTAATACATTGACTTTATATTTATGTATCAAATCTAATTCCCGTTCGGGAATGATATTGTTTTTTTCTTCGGAAATCCTGGAGGATATTTTAGAGCTTAAATTTAGTATTTTGGATATTTCTCCTAATTTTGCCTGCCAGGCAGTATCGACCGAGCCAAAGTATTCAAGTAGTTTGTAAAATCTTTTTGGACCTATGTCCGGTATTTTATTCCAGGCCAGCCAGTATTTTAATGAATTTTCTTTCACGCTAATATTCCTCCAATTTTTTAAGTTACAAGATACAAGGTGCGAGTTTATTTTGTCTACCAGTCTACCGATCCATCAGTCAATTTAGTTAACCAGTTAGCCATATGGTTAGATGAGATTGCCGCGTCACTTCGTTCCTCGCAATTACATTTCTGTTTTTTATTCCGAATCCTGGTTTCTGCCTTTTGCTTTCCTCACTATATACTATATACTCGATACTCGATACTTACTTCCTAACGATATACGATATACGCCATACGATATACTAATAAGGTCCTTTACTGACTAATAGGTTGATTTCTTTACTGTTTGAATTTACATTTCCCGGCTCGGGGGTTTGGGCAATAACCACGTCCTTGGGGACGGAAAAATGATTGGTATAGGTGATTCTGCCTAAAATCAGGCCATATTCTTCGATAATGACAGTGGCTTCTTTCAGCTCTTTATCTATAAGGTCAGGGATGTCCAAGGCAATAACCTTACTCCCTTTGCTTACTACCACATAAACTTCTCTGTTCTTTTTTACTGTCGCCCCGCTGGCCGGATCCTGGGTGATAATTTTATTTCGGGAGATTCTTTCGTCAAATTCCTCACCGGAGACATAAATATTTAGTCCGGCATCATACAATTTTTCCTGAGCAACATTTAATTCATCACCGATTACCGAGGGGACTATGGTATCGGAAACATCAAACATGTTTTGGAATACCAGAAAGGCACAGGTCGCACCGGCACCCACTACAAAAATTATAAAAGCCGTGGTGAGAAATGATTTAAAAATGAAACGAAAGATTTTCCCTATCCAATCCATTTATAACCCTACCCTTTTCTTATCATTTTTGCCATAAAGAATCCATCCAGCTCTAAATCCGAATTGGGAAGCCCGGGGAGTATCTGAATAAATTTATTCCGGTGGTGCTGACCTGACTCATAGACCGGTAATTTTCGCTCTTTTATAAATTCACTTAAATCTTCTAATTCGAAATCAGGATGTTTCTCTAAAAATCTGCTTACTGCTTCCTCGTTCTCTTCCGGTTCGGTACTGCAGGTGGAATATACTAATCTCCCGCCGATTTTCAGGTAACTGGAAGCGATGTCCAATATCTTGCCCTGCAATTCGGTCAACTGTTCAAATCTTTTTGCATCATAAGTCTGCCATCTCAAATCAGGTTTTCTCCTGATCACTCCCAGACCGGCACAAGGGACATCTACTAAAACTTTATCCGCCGCCTTTAGGTATTTTTCAGCCAATATAGCGCCATTATTCTGCCGGGTCTTTACTATATCGATTCCTAATCTCCGGCAGTTATTTTTTACCATTATTAATCTTAACTTATTGCTGTCCATTGCCAGGATGTCGCCTTTATTTTCCATCAACTGGGCAAGATGGGTGGTCTTCCCTCCCGGTGCACTGCAAATATCGATTACGAATTCACCGGGTGAAGGGTCGAGCAGATGAGAGACCAGTATCGATGCCTCATCCTGAATCTGAAATAGTCCCTCCCGGTATGCGGGAAATTTGGTGACATTGGGAAGTCCTTTAAGGTGCAGTGCTTCTTCGGTAAACAACCCTTCTCTTACTGAAATATTCTCTTTTTCTAAAATCCCTTTTAAATCAGAGCGGGATACTTTAAGGGTATTAGTTCTAATCACTAAAGTCGGTATCTTATTATTCGCCTGACATATTTTAACCGTATCGTCAAAGCCAAATCTTTTTAACCAGCGCTCGACTATCTGCAGGGAGTGTGAATAGATGGTGGAAATATAGAGAGCTGTTTCTTTTTCTTTATCCGGCCAGCGAATATTCTTTCTGTTTCGGATAATATTCCTTAAAACACCGTTTACAAATTTAGCTATCCCGGGATTCCCGTATTTTTTTGCTAATTGCACCGATTCATTGCACACCGCATAATCAGGAACTTTGTCTAAAAAAAGCAGCTGATAGACACCCATTCTTAATATATTTCTAATCAATACTGCTGTTTCAGACAAAGGTGTGATAGAAAATTGAGACAGAGCCCAATCTAATTTATTCCGGTTTCTTACCACTCCGTAGGTTATCTCGGTGATAAAAGCGGCGTCTCTGGTGGAAATTTTCTTTTTATCCAATGACTTACTTAACAGAATATTGATAAAGCCCTGTTTGGAATCGATTTTTACCAAAATAGTCAGTATGGTTTCTCTTATGGGATCAACTTTTGTTTTTTTCATAGACCTGCTTTATTTTATATTCCCTTCTATCTTCTATTTCTCAGCACTATAAGCCGTAACAGCTGAAAGACCGCTACCGAGGTTGCAGCCACATAGGTTAATGCCGCGGCGTTTAAAACTTTTTTCACCGAATTAATTTCTTCTGTACCCGAAACAATATTTGCCCCCACCAACAGTTTTACCGCTCTCTTGCTGGCATCAAATTCGACCGGTAAAGTGACTAACTGAAAGAGGACAGCTAAGGAAAAGGCGATAATACCGATATCCATCAGGGCGGGAAAACTAAAGATAAAGCCGATTAAAAACAGGGGGACCGCCATGCTGGAGCCGATATTGGTGACCGGTACCAGATTACTGCGAAGGGAGAGTGGAAAATAATTTTTAGCATCCTGAAGAGCATGACCGATCTCGTGGGCTACAATTCCCTGGGCAGCTATTGATTTACCATAATATATTTCTTCGGAGAGGGCTAATTTTTTCTGCCTGGGGTCATAGTGGTCGGAAAGGCGGCCTTCTATCGGTTCTATCTTGATATTGCTCAAATGGTGTCGCAATAAGAGTTGCTCGGCTGTTTCCTTCCCGCTTAATCCCTTTTTGGCTAATATTTTTGAATATTTTAAATAGGTTGTTTTAACCTTGTATTGGGCATAAATGGTTAAGATTATGGCCGGTATCAAAATAATTATGGTACTGTCGAAAAAAAACATAGATACCTCCTAAGCTAATACATCTCCTGCTTTAATCTGGTAACCGTTGACAAATTGCCCGGCGGTTAATTCTTTTGAGCCGGCAGGAATCAGCCTTAATATTTTTATAACACCCTTATCCCCGGTAGAGATAAAAATTGCATCTTTTTCGGTTTTTATTACCCTCCCGGGTTTGGGGGAACCTGAACCTGCGTCTGTATCACCCTGATAATCATCCAGAAATCTTGCCCGGGTAATTTTCAGCTTTCTGCCTTTATAAAAGGTAAAGGCACCGGGGTAGGGAATAGTTCCCCTGATTAGATTATAAACCTTTTCTCCTTTATCGCTCCAGTCTATTTTCCCGTCCTCTTTGTTCATCTTGCGTGCAAAAGTTACCAGTTTATTATCCTGGAGAATTCTTTCTATCTTCCCGCTTTTTATTTTCTCCAAAAGTTTGGGGAGGGTCTCGGCGCTTAAATCGGATAACCTGTAGTAAAGTTCCCCGCAGGTCTCATCCGCTAAAGTATCTATCTTTTCCTGAAAGATAATTTCACCGGCATCTACTTTTTCCTTCATAAACATAAAAGTTATCCCGGTCTCCTTTTCACCGTTTATAATAGCCCGGTTAATGGGGGCAGCACCCCGATATTTAGGCAAGAGGGAGCCGTGGATATTTATACAGCCCATTTTGGGAATATTTAAGATATGGCCGGAAAGAATCTGGCCATAAGCGACTACCAGGATAATATCCGGGTTGAATTCTTTTATTCTCTTTATAGATTCCTCATCATTGATATTCTCCGGCTGAAATACTTCCAGCCCCTTATCGAGGGCTATCTTTTTTATGGGGGTGGGCAAAATTTTTCTGCCGCGTCCCTGGGGACGGTCCGGCTGAGTAACTACCATGACCTGGTTTTCTTTACTGTCAGTCAGTTTCTCTAAAACCGGCCCGCCGAAATCTGCCGTTCCCATAAAAATAATCCTAAGCATTATTATCACCTTTTTTTGTTATTTTTCTTTTTTAATTTATTTAGCAATACCTGTCTTTCCATTCTTCCTATTCTGTCAACAAATAAAATTCCGTCTAAATGATCGATCTCATGCTGCAGGGCGCGGGAAGCTAAACCTTCTTTGGTGATTTCAATCGGGTCTCCGTTCTCGTTAAGTGCTTTTATCGTTACTTTTGACGAACGCTTGACCTTGCTATAGATACCGGGGACACTTAAACATCCCTCTTCTTCTACAACTTCTCCTTCACTTTGGATAATCTTGGGATTTATCAATACTATTAATCCATCTTCTTCTCCGTCAACAAGAATTATTCTTTTCGATACCCCCACTTGCGGGGCAGCAAGGCCTACTCCGGAATCAGTATACATAGTCTCAGCCATATCTTTTATAAAATTCAATATTTCCGGGGTAATTTCCTTAACCGGTAGTGCTTTTTCCCTTAAAACGGGTTCGCCGTATTCTTTAATTTCTAATATTGCCATCTGTTCCTCCTGTTGCTTTTAGAGTGATTACGCTGATTACAGGAAGATTACACCGATACAATCTGTGTAATCTCTTTCTCATCTGTGTAATCTTTATTTTAATCTCTATATCATCCTTACCGGATCGACATCGATAGTTAATCTGTTTTTTTGGTCAAAATGCTTTGATAACATTTTATCATATTTTTTCTTAAATGCCTTGTTAAATCTTTCCAATTCTTTTACTTTTATCAAAAATTGTACCTTGAAGTTATTTCTTGATTTCCATAATACCATATCTACAGCACCCAGCAATTTAAATTCCGCAGACTCTTTGTCTTTACGGAGGGATTGCAAATAACTGATTAGATATTCGGCCCTCTGTTTAACTGCTTCCTTCTCTTCTCCCAGGATCATGATTTTAATAATATGGGTGTAGGGCGGATAATCCAGCTCTTTCCGTAATTCAATTTCTTTTTGGTAAAAATAATTATAATCCTCTTCTCTTAAGGCAACTATACAGTGATCTTCGAGGTTAAAGGTCTGAATAATCACTTCTTTGGGAAAGCTGATCTCCCTGAAAGAGGAAATAACTTCGTTAAGCAGCTGAAAGGTCTTTTCCCCTGAACGATAATCCGGCAGATTAAGCAGAGTATCAGCGGAAATAATCCCTATTAAATCTACATTATTAAAATCTACTCCCTTTAACACCATCTGGGTGCCTATCAATATATCGGTATTTCCCTGATTGAATTCTTCCAGGATTTTCCGATAATCATCATCTTTAACTAACGAATCCCGATCCAGGCGCCTTATTTCAGCCCGGGTGAACATTTTCCTGATTTCACTCTCTAATTTTTGAGTTCCCATCCCCAAGGGGCGAATCTCTTTACTGCCGCATTTAGCACAAACATCCGTTACTTTTGCCCTTTTCCCGCAGTTATGGCAAATCAGCTGAGCCCTTTTTTGAATATCTAAATGATAAGAAAGGGAAGTGTTGCAATCGGGGCATTTAGGTATATGTCCGCACTGGCTGCAAATCATAAAACTGGAGAAACCCCTCTTGTTTAAAAAAAGTACGACCTGCCTTTTATTCTTTAAACTTCTTAAAATGGCTTGCTGAAGTTCATAGCTTATTATCTTCTTTTTGGATTTTTCCTTGGTCATATCTATTATGGTTTTTTTTAACAGATTTTCTCTTTCCTCTCCGGTGGTAAGCTCTGCCTCCAGAAACCTATTTTCCCGGACATTCCAGTAAGATTCCACAGATGGTGCTTCACTGCTCAGAAAGAGAGGAATGTTCTCCAATTCTGCCCGCTTTAGAGCCACTTCCCGGGCATTATAGCGGGGGGACCTTTCTTCTTTGTACAGGCCGCTGTGTTCTCGCTCTACGATAATCAATCCTAATCTGTCAAAGGGCACGAATATGGATGACCTCATCCCCAGGGCTATATTTACCTGAGAATTTCTTATTTTAATCCATTTCTGATATTTAGCCTTCTGGTCTATCTTTTCATCAAAGATTACCATATTATCCTTAAATTCTTTTTCCAGCAGACCGGCTAATTCTGACAGGTGAGATTCGGTAGGAGCCAATATAATGGCCTGCCTCCCCTCTTTTAAGGTCTTTCGGATACATTTTAAATAGATTTCCATCCGGCTGTTAAAATCGTTTCCCCGGATTAGAATCGTTTGAAACTTTTTATTATTTATAATATTTTCTATCTCTTTTAATGGGGGCTTTTCTTTTACTTCTTCTGCGGAAAACATAATTTCCTTATCCGAAGATTTATCATCTTCGGGCAACCGG
>Ga0255384_10043_pt1 | contig 23165 bp, 15 predicted proteins | sample ANMaggSeSYBR01F7_FD_182106 | JGI IMG/M metagenome (GOLD analysis project Ga0255384, IMG submission 182106) | Sediment cell enrichment communities from methane seep in Santa Monica Basin, California, United Staets - ANME aggregate JGI... | ecosystem: Environmental > Aquatic > Marine > Cold seeps >... | reverse complement strand
AATCCCAACGGTGGTGTACGGCCCCGGCACATTGGGATACGCACACAGCAACGAGGAGCAGATAGCACTTAGCGACATCGCCGAGGCCGGATGCGTATTGACAGACTTTGTCACACGGTGGTGCACGTAGCCGCTTGCGGCTTAGCAACAAACGAATCTAAATATTCCTGCGAAAATAAATCAAGAGCCACCCGATTGCGTCGGGGGGGTTGCGAAGCCGCAAGCGGCTTGTTTTCGTAGGAGTAAATACGAAACCAGGGACCCACAACAATGAAAGCACTGGTCAAAACCCAAAAAGGCGTCGGACACCTGTGCCTGATGGACATGCCCGAGCCGGAGCCGGGCACCGGAGAAGTGCTCATCGAAATCCACGCCAGCGGCATCTGCGGCACCGACGTACACGTGAAGAACGACGTCTTTCCATATTGGCCGCCGGTTATCTTGGGTCACGAATTCTCAGGCGTCGTCGTCGAACTCGGCCCTGGTTGCAAGCATTACAAGGAGGGCGATCGTGTAGTGGGCGAGCCGCACACGCGGCACTGCGGCCAGTGCTACCTGTGTCGGACCGGCAACGTGCAAATATGTTCGCACAAACGCAGTCCCGGCTGGGGTATCCACGGCTCGATGGCAAAGTACCTCGTCATGCCGGAACAACTCCTGCACCGAATTCCTGATGATATGGACTTTGACACGGCCGCGGTAGTCGAGCCGACCGCAAACACGGTCCACGATATATACGAACGCGCGGGCATCACCGCCGGCGACTTCGTAGTGGTGCTCGGTCCGGGGCCGATCGGGCTGTTGGCCGGCTTGACCGCCCGGGCAGGCGGTGCCAGACACGTCGTCATGGTCGGTGCGCCGCCGGATGAAGGTCTGCGGTTAGATACGGCACGCCGACTCGGTTTTCAGACCGTTTTGAACGTCGGCAAGGACGACATTGTTGAAGCGGTTATGGACCTGACCGATGGGATTGGCGCCGACCTTGTGATAGAATGTTCTGGTGCACCGGCGGCGATTGCCGGCACGGTTGATCTGATACGCAAGAAGGGCCGGATTTGTGCCATCGGCTTGACCGGTGGGAAAACCGTCGATTTCCCATGGGAGAAAGCGGCGTTCAAAGTGGCCGATATCCATTTCTGCTTGTCTACGAGCTATACCAGTTGGGACCGTACAATCCACCTGATCGCAACCGGCCAGATTCCCGCTGGCAAGGTCATCACCCACCGCCTGCCGCTTTCCAACTGGGAAACGGCCTTCAATGAAATCGAGGCACAACGGGCGTTGAAGATAATCTTACACCCATAAGCCGCTTGCGGCTTCGCATAGGAGAACACAAAAATGACCACCGGATTCGGAATCCTCGGTGCCGGGATGATCTCGGCTCTGCACGCCGACGCACTGAAAAACTCGCAAAAGGCCGAACTCGTGGCGGTCTGCGACGTTCAACAGGAACGGGCCGAAAAACTCGCCGGCGACTTTGCACCCGACGCAAAAGTCTATACGAAACTTGACGACATGCTGGCCGACCCAAACGTGGCGGTGGTAAACGTCGTCACGCCGAACCACCTGCACACCGACGCCGTGCTCGCCGCGACCGCGGCCGGTCGACACGTATTATGCGAAAAGCCGCCGGCCATGTCGCTGGCCGACACCGACCGAATGATCGACGCCTGCCGCCAGGCCAATGTTAAGTTCGGCATATTCGTCCAGTGTCGCGTGCGCGAGCCGATCCGGCAAATGAAAAAGGCGATCGACCAAGGCCGATTCGGCCGAATATTGCGGGCAGACGCAATTATGAAGTGGTACCGCTCCACGGAGTATTACCACACCGACGCCTGGCGTTCCGACCGACGAAGCGGGGCAGGCGTTACCGTCCAACATGCATTCCACTACATCGACCTGCTGCAATATCTCATGGGTCCGGCCAAAACTGTGCAGGCACGGATGGGCAACCTCGCGCATCCGGATGTAAAACTCGAAGACACGCTCGACGCGTTGATACATTTCGACAACGGTGCGACCGGCTCGGTCACCGCCAGCACGGCACTTTGGCCGGGCACCGACGTGAGGGTTGAAATCTACGGCGAGTGCGGCGCGGCCGTTATGCAGGGCGCGGCGTTCTCGCTCTGGCAATTCCAGGACGAACTGCCCGAGGACGAAACGATCCGTCAAGCTGGCGATGCGGATCAGACCACCGCCGGCAGCGATCCCACGGCGCTGGCAAGCATCGAGCACCAGTTGGTTATCGACGACTGCATCGACGCGATAGCGGAAAACCGCGAGGTCGTTATTCCTTGCGAGAGCGTCCGCCCGACTCTGGAAATGGTCCTGGCCATGTACAAATCGGACAAGGAAGGCCGACCGATTGAATTGCCGCTGACGAACGAAGACGACATTTGGGATTGAGAAATCTGCCCACGACCTAGACGTAGGGTGGGTGCTCGCACCCACGCGAACCGGCAGGCAAGCGAATGCGTGGGTGCAAGCACCCACCCTACATATTCTCTGATCGCCCCGCGCCTACGATTGACAAGCGTCAAGCCATAAGCGAGAATATGGGTAGTAGCGTTTTTAGTGCGGAGGTGATATTGTGGCAGTGCGCAGCATCAAAAAGAACATCACGGGAGCCCAGATCGCCATGCGCCTCGGATTGTCGCCCACGACGGTCTCGATGGTGCTCAACGGCCATGCCGAGCGGTATTGCATTGCCAAGTCGACCGCCAAGCGGATCAAGACCGAGGCGAAAAAGCTAAACTACCGCCCCAGTATGGTGGCCCGACAACTCGTCGGTATGCGAAGCAACGCAGTCGGCGTGCTGATAAACACCCGTGCGGCTGCCGACCCGCGGCTGCTGCAAGAGATGGAACTACTCGCTGCCGATCGCGGTATTCGGTTTATCGTGGGCCACGCCGTCGGCACGCAAGACCGCGTTAGCGAATACCTCGACGACTTCTACTCGCGAGGTGTAGACGGGATTATCAGCATCTTCCACAACCACCCGGATTACAGCAAGGCCGTCCTGCCGAAACTGGCACAGTTCGAACGTGTGGTGTACTGCGAAAAACCGGTCGGCGGCGCGGCCTCAAAAACTTCCAAAAATGTTTGCTACGTAGAGCCGGACTTCTTCGAGGCCGGTCGTCTGGCCGTCGAACATCTGATCGGACGCGGTCGGCGGCGAATTGCCATTGTGCTCAACCACTTGTTGTTCCCATTCGCCCGCGACCGACTCGCCGCATACAAAGAGGTGCTCAACGTGGCCGGTCGGCAGATCGACGAGCGCCTGATCTGGGTGCTGGACCAGCAGCCGTCGATGTGTTGGACCGACCCGTTTACGATGGACACGGCGTTGCAGGTGGTCGATAATTTGGTGATCGAACAGGGCGCCGACGGCATCGTGCTGGTCGATGATATCTATGCGGCATGGGTCGTTGCGGCGCTGCGCCGTCGCGGCCGCCGCGTGCCGGACGACGTGGCGGTTGTAAGCTGCAACGACCTGGACATCGGCCCGCTGATCGACCCGCCTCTTACGGCCGTTAGCCTGTGTGTTCCCGAGCTTGCCCGGGCGACAATGGACATGCTGTTCGAGTTATTGGACCACGACACAGTATCAAAAGACCGCCGTGCCGTGGTGATAAAACCCAAACTGATCGAACGGGACTCTTCATAAAGCCGCGACCGGTAGTCGCGCCAATGCCGTCGGTAGTTTAATATGGTGTGGCGCGACCACCGCAAAGCGGCTTTATGAAGCAACGTGGGCTTGGAAGAAGGCAACGGTTTCGTCTTTGGAAACCGAGCCGTTGGCTACACCGAGTGTAATGTGCTCAAGCTGCTCGTTTGTCGCCGGCAGTTTGCATTTATTGATTCGCAGAAACACTTCTGCCGCAGCCAGCGCAGTTCGTTTGTTGCCGTCGGCGAAGGGGTGGTTCTTGCACAAGTGAAATAGATAGGCGGCAGCCATGGCAGGCAGTTCGTAATGAAGGTACTTTCCGCCAAATTGCGCGGCGGGCATGGCCACTGCGGATTCGAGCAGACTGGGATCTCGAACCTCCGCACTGCCGCCAAATTCATCGATCATCCGACGATGGATCGCCAGAACGTGCTCGACGGTCAGAAAGGTCACGGGCGTATTCATTGGGCAAGCTGCCGGAGCACCTCGCGCCGCTCGGCCACTACACGGTCGAGGCAAGACTCGAACCGCTCCGGATCGACCAGCCGTGGATTGGCCGGCGTGATAATCAGCGAGCCTTCGGTGACGACCAACTGCACCTGGCCGTTCTCTTCCAAGCCGATCAGTTCCAGAATCGGCTTGTCCAGCAGCAAGGCATTGCTGTTTCCGACTTTCCGCAATTGCTTAATCATGTACTGCCTCTATTGTTACAATAATGTTATACCAGCAATGTCGTCTTGTCAAATCCACGAATCGTGGAAAGAAGGCGACATATTCACTATGCATCTTCGAGTTGAACCGTGATCGTCTTGCCGACGGCTTGGGTGTATCTCATCAGGGTGTTGATAGTGACGTTCGGGTTGGGATCGTTCTCCAGCTTGCTGAGTGAACCGCTGTCGATACCAGTTCGCCGGCTCAAGTCCCCCAGGCTCATTCCCTGCCGACGACGTTCCTCTTTGAGCGCCTTGAGCACTTGCTTCAGCAGAATGCGCTGCTTGGCCACCTTGGCACGCCGCTTGATTTCCGGCAACTCCTCGGCGATCTGCTCGCGGACTGTTCGGTACTCGGCACTTTCTTCTTCTGTCAGTCGTCGATTTCGAATAATGCGCTTGCCCATGGTAACCTCATACTTGCTAAGTCCTCTTTCGTCAGGCCGTTATCAGCAATGTGCTGAACATTGCCATCCGGATCGTCGTCCATGTCCCAGAGAACGCTTTCAATTACCAACGGTTGAACCCTCTGAACCCTCACGTGCCACCTATTGAATTATATCCCAACAGCTTGCGTTGTGCAAGACCATCCCTACTTCATCTTGTTGTCTGGCATCTGGCGAATCCCAACGTCTTACGCAGCAACGACTTGCGACATGCAGCCCGGCTTGCCGAGCCAGTCTTTCTGGTGGCAACGATCCCCTCTGCGGAAATTTTTTTGAAAACTTTTGCGATTTAGTCCGCCAAACGCTTGACAAACTAAATGGACTTAGTAAAATCAATATAAATGGTAGGTTACATCGGCTTGGATTATTCATGATAGACACGAAATAAAGAAAGGAGGAAGACAGAAAAGTAAGTGGACAAGATTAACAAGATATCACTATGTGAATCATGTAAATCCTGTCAAAAAACGTGCGTTATATGTTTTCCAACAGTATGCCGGCAGTGGTTGCCGGCGTGCCGACCTGCGTGGAGGTCACTGCGGGCAGCAGAAAGTAAATCTTTCAACGTAAAGGACAAGTATTATGATGAGACACACCAAACCACTCGTGACGATCTTAGCCGTTGCTCTGATCGCAACGCTCGGCGGCGTCGCCCAGGCCGAGATGATCACCGCCGAAGACGACGCCATCGCAGATAAGATGCATCCCAACACTGTATACGACTCAACCTCAACTACCGTTAGGGACCATGGGTCCTGGGCCTACAAGTCCTGGATCAAGTTCGATCTGAGCGGGCAGAATGCAGATGCTGACGAGTCGGCCACCTTCCGCGTCGTTTATACCTCGACTAAGTATGCCCCTACCTTAAGGGCATCCGGCCTGGACGCAGGGTTCACTTCCCCCGGCGGGGGTGTCCTCGGCACGGATTGGTCTGAAACTGAGTTGACCTGGAACAGCGCGCCGGCGAACAATACTACCAGCGGGAGTCTCCTGAGGAGTGAGGCGACCCTTATCGGGAGCAAGAGCTATACCAGCGCGCCGACTATCGGCACGGAGGTCGAATTCGAGATCAGCAAACTCGGTGACTACCTCCAGTCGGACAACACGGTCACGATCATTATGACAAGTGTTGGTAGTGTTGATGCCACCAACGACCGATTCAATTTCGCTGCGCGTGATCACGCGACCTATGACGGTCCTGAACTGGACTTTGCCCAGATTCCCGAGCCGGGGTCGATTTGCCTGTTGCTCTCAGGAGTGGCAGCAATAGCGGCGACATGCTGGTTCCGCCGCCGCCGTCGATCGGTGAAGTAGTAATTTAACCCCGGTGAATTTAGCCCCGGGTAAATGGGGCCACCGGGGGCCGTGTATTCATGGCATGTCCGTTTAGCGGGGTCGCCGGTACGGCGACCTGTTGTCATGGTATGTTTTCTTTGTGGTGACAGGGTGGCTGGGGCAAAGCCGAAGGCGATGCCCCAGCAGTTCCGGGGCACCGCTTCGCTTTGCCCCGGCCACCCAATTACAAACTGATAAAGTAACAAACGTATGCAAGTATACTCAGCACGGTGTGCCACTGCTTGCCGAAAAGGCAAGCAGTGTTTCGGGTTGTCGCATTCACTGCTTCTGCGAAGCAGTGGCACACTGTTTTGGAACGTACCGGGTTGGTGAAAAATTCGGGTGCTTGCACCCACGCGATTTGTCGTTGTGTAATTTTTAACTATGGGATGTTTAACGTGGGTGCAAGCACCCACCCTACGGGATATGGTCAGCAAATGCATAACCGGCGTGGTTTTACGCTCATAGAACTTTTGGTGGTAATCGCCATCATCGGTATCCTCATCGGGCTGTTGCTGCCAGCCGTACAGGCCGCTCGCGAGGCAGCCCGCCGGATGCATTGTTCCAACAACCTCAAGCAAATCGGGCTGGCATTGCTGAATTACGAAAGCCAGCACGGGGTGTTCCCGCCGGGCGGCACCACGAACGCCACGGGTTGCAACCTGAACGGCCCTGGGAACGGCAGCCTGGACATGGCGCCCTGGACGGTGATGATCCTGCCGTTTTTGGAAGATATGTCCATTTACGAGCAGTACGACATGAGCGGAACGTTTTCGGCCACGTACCTTCGCAGCGGGACCACCAATTTCTCGAAGCAGTTCAATCGCAACCCCAACTTCGAATGTCCGTCCGATCCCCAAAATGGCGACGAGTGGCCCAACAACAACTACTTCGCCTGTCAGGGCGGCGGGCCGACGGCGGACTGCACGGCCACGAGCAGCACGAGCTGCAAGTTCTTCCACAACGGCATGTTCTATGCCAACTCCAAGATCAGGTTTGCGGATTTGCAGGACGGCTCCTCCAGTACGGTGATGGTCGGCGAAACGAAATACCTACGGACAAAGACCATCGCCGAGAGTGGTTCTGCCCCCGGCGATCGGCCCAAGTGGATGAGTTGGGACTCGGCGCTTCGGGCCTGGTCGGGTGGAATCCACTCCATCCCGATCGGCCTGGCGGCCACACAACATCCGATCAACGCCTTTGATTCCTGGGGGTGGTGTCAGATGACCTCGAGCTTCAGCAGCCACCACTCGGGCGGATGCCACTTGATGATGGCCGACGGATCGGTGCACTTCGTCAGCGAAGACATCGACATGAGCGTGTACCACTCGATAGGCATTCGCGACGACGGCGGTCCACTCGGCGGGTTTCCACAATGATGAATTGCTCCCGACATCGATCTGTCAGGTTGCTCGGTATTGCCCTGGCGGCGTCGGCGCTGCTGGGCCTTTCCGGCTGCGGCGGCAACGGCGGGCCGCATCGCTATGAACTGTCCGGCTCGGTCGCTCATGACGGCAAGCCGATCCCGGCGGGCACGATCCTTTTTGAGCCGGACACCTCGCATGACAACGACGGGCCGGGCATCCTGGTCGAGTTCACCGACGGCCACTACCGTACCCCTTCCGGGAAGGGAACGGTCGGCGGGCCCCACATCGTGCGGATCGTCGGCTACGACGGCGAACCGCAAAGCGAGATGCCGCAGGGCAAGCCCCTTTTTCGGGAATATCAACTCCAGATCGATCTGCCACGCCACAACGCTCGACAAGATTTCGATGTGCCTGCCGGCCACCAATAGCGACCCCCTCTGTGGAAATTTTTTTGAAAATTTTGCGATTTAGTTTGCCAAATGCTTGACAAACTAAATCGCACCAGTAAAATCAATGTGTATGGCAGACTGCGTTAGTCGCCATGCGAGTTTTTTCCTACCACTGTTTCACACCTGAAACGGACTGCAAAGTCCACGGAGGTCCAAAATGCGATTTGCTTGTAAGCTCATGGCGTTAGTGATGTTGTTCAGTACTGCTGTGCCCACAACCGCCCAAGAAAAGGGCAAGACCGTCGACTGTGTGGAGGAAGCAAGACCTCCGCGTATCCTCGTCGAACAGGGAAAGGACCTCCGCAATGAAAGCTTCGGCGCACGACGCATTGTACGACGCGGAGACATCTCGTACGTGGGATACTCGCAACTGGTCGGTGACAAGTGGCAGATTCTTGTCCGGCCATTCGACCATCGAGCGAAGCTCTTTGGGAAACCTGTGAACATTGCCCCCGGCAACGATGATCACAGCGGCATGGGCCTTGTCTCCGATTCAAAGGGTTACTTGCACTGTGTTATGGGCGGGCACGGCCCTGTGAGTTACGTGCGGACCGTCAAGCCGGACGATATCTCCCAGTGGACCGAACCCCAGAAGATCTCCGACGAGGGCACTTATGCAATGCTGATGATTGACCGCAGAGACCGCATGTACGTCTTCTATCGTCATCACAGGATTCATCTGGCGATGCTGACCTGCACAGCCGGGGCCCAGTGGAGTCGACCAAAGGTGATCGGCACGACCACGGGGGGCAAGTTCTTTTACATCATGGGCGTGGCGATGGGGCATGAGAAGAATCAGCAAAGCTTGCACGTGGCCGGTCATTTCTACGGGAGCCCGAACTCCTACGGCAAACCCTGGCCGAAGGAAGCCTACGGCTACCGCATCAAACCGTGGTACGTCTGCTCGCCAGACGGCGGAAACACATGGCAGAAGGCGGACGGCAGCCCGCTGACGCTGCCGATTACCGACAAGACAATAGACATCTTGTTCGACTTCCCCGAACCCTACGACATCCCATGGTCGATGGATGTCACGCTGGATGAGGGCAACCAACCGCATGTGTTCTGCACGTGGCGCTATCGGAAACCAAGCCCAAAGCCATCCTTGAAACATACGTGGAACTCCAGTGACATGGGGCCTACATTGTCCCCCGTACTCTGGGAGTTGACATGGCAGAACAACAGTTGGGTGCGAAAGGAAGTCACCTCGCCGAGTATCGAGGCCGGCAGCCTTTTCTATTATCCTGCGGCGATCTTCGCCAACGGGGCTTGCCACGTGGCCGCCCGTACCGTCTCCGGCAAGTTGGTGCATCTGTGGTCATCACCGTCCGGGCAGTGGCATGAGGAATTGGTCGATGATATGCAACCCGGATACGCGAACTGGAAGCTTCCCGATGCAAGTGGCGTGTTGGAACTGATGTGGCGCGGCAAGCCAACTGCAAAGGACGCCAAGGCGGCAATTTTTTACTCCTTCGGCCTGAGCGGCTCAGCGCCTTGTGCCCCAATCGAACATAAGTAGGAAAAACCAAGTATGGTAGTGTGAGTGCCATACCACGTTGTTCGCGTGGGTGTAGGGTGGGTGCTTTGCACCCACGCGGTTGTCTATATTAACATTATTCGCGTGGGTGCAAAGCACCCACCCTACTAGAAAGCATCTTACTATGACACGAATAATTTATTTCCATTTGTTTGTTTTGTTCGGACTTCTTGCGTTATCCTCATCGGTCCATGGCGAGGAAAAACCGACTACACATTGGTGGGAAGCGGAAACCGCATTGGCCGAAGACGGCACGTTGATTCTGACGGGCAAGCCGTGGTGGAAGCGTGCCGCGGCGCTGAAGGTCGGCGAGCATTTTCTTGTCAAAAGTGAATACCCCGACGGCGGGCAAATGCTGGTTCGCCGTGAAAAACTGAAGCGGGGTAAAAAAACATTTGAGGCCATTGTCTGGGTGATTGACGACGACGGCGACTTTCAACCAGGCCAGACAGACGGCGACAAGGACAGCGACTGCTACGTGGCCGACTACGGCTGCGACGGCCGGGTAGATCGGATGCTCGACTATATTGACAACGACGGCGACTGCGAGCCGGACGAGATGGATATCCGATACTTTCACAAAGGCCAATTGCGAATTTCGTGGTTCGGCATGGACCTGGACGACGACGGCCACATGTGGAGTATAGGTAGCTATGAATATCAGGGCGGCTTTTTCCGCAGCGATCCTTACGGCGATAACATGATCTATGCGAACCGATACGACCCCGAGCAGCGGCAGTGGGTTCCGATCAGTGAGTGCCCGTTCGCATTCTACGACACCGACGGCGACGGCGAGTCGGAGGCCGTGGTGCGAGTCAGCGCCGCGCCGATAAACTTCGACCCCATAAAAGAGCCGGACCCGGGCAATTCGTTTCACACGGGGCCTTTCCAGGACCGGATGCGGAATATTGGAGCAGTGAATATCCGATATGGCATCGACCTGGACAACCTCAGTGGTCCCGAGCGCCGGCTGCATTACGATCTGGGCTTCAACCTGATCGCCAGGGTGCCGTACAAATTCGAGGGCATGGAGCACACGAATCCATTGCGCCGCGCGCCGAAGACAACCCGCGTGATCCCTCATAAAATCTGCCGCCAGGTGGCCGAGACCTACCCGGCTGAGCAGACCGGCTTTAGTTGGCACGAGTACGGCGACGACGCGATTACACAAGGCTTCGGCCCACATGCCAATGAGGACCGACGCTGGGAAGGTATATTCTGGACCTGGAACCGTCGGGTTATGCACAACACCGGCAGTCCGACGCAAAACTGGAACATGCGACGCGAGTTCCGGCCAACGCCGTCGAAGAAACGTGAACTCTATTACTCTCGCGTAGATCGAAGAATCCACCTGAAAGGAGCCACCGACGGCTGGATTCACGTCGGACACCTCGGCGATCCAAAATCGACGTGGGGTGAAATCCGCATGTTCGACACCAACGGCGACGGATATTTCGACCGCTGGGAAACCTATCGAACGGGCGCCGCCGCACCGGTACGCATCAGCACGGTCGTCGATGCCGGCATCCGCGACTTACCCAACGATTGGGAGAAGTTGCACCAGTTCTATACCAAGGAGATGCTACCGGAGGCCATTGCGGCAAACGATAAACTCACCGCTGCAATGCAGCCGCTGAACGACGAGTTCAAGGCGCCCGAGTACCTGGCCAAGGCACTGAAGGCGGCTGCTTGCGACAGCGAAAAACGTTACGTGCAGGACATCATCCGCGAGAGCCAATACCTGGCCCTGCGCAATAAGTTGGCCGAACGCAGCGACAAGTTGCTTGCAGCCTCCGCGCCAAAAAGTCGGGGTGTATCTACAGCCGACAAGCGAGCCGCCTCCGAGCGTGCTTGGGCGTTTGCCCTGGCCGTTAGTAAGTTGGACGCTGCATATGGAGAAGGACGTTACGAGGATGCCGTCCATCTTTTGCACGAATTGGCGAAGTTGGAAGGGGTAAACATAGCGAAGAAAATTGTTGTCGGTCTGGACCGCTACTACAATAACGAAACACGCGGTGGTCAGCCGTATCACTATGCCTGGGAAGACACCAGTACATCGGGTTTCTCGCAACTCCAAACAATGCTTCACGGCCTCGGAGTCACAACAGTCTCGCTAAAAGAACCCGCCTCGAACAAAGCATTGGCCGGCGTGAACATCTACATCATCGTCGATCCTGATACGCCGAAGGAGACAAAAAAGCCCAACTATATCCAAGACAAGGAAATCGATGCAATCGTCGAGTGGGTCCGCGGCGGCGGCGTGCTGATGCTTCTGAACAACAACCAGGGTGAAGCAGAATTCGAGCACATGAACAAACTGGCCCGTCGTTTCGGAATCACCTTCAATGAAGACACTCGGCTCGGCGTCAAGACCGATCCGGGCAAGCTGAAACGCCAAATGCATTCTCTGCCCGATCATCCGTTTTTCAAAGGCGTCAAGAAGCTGCACATGCGATCTGTCTGCACACTCAAAGTCGAACCGCCCGCAAGGGTTGTCTACAAGCTCGACGGCGAAAACATAATGGCCGTTTGCCGATACGGCAAGGGGACCGTTTTGGCGGTGGGAGATCCATGGGGATACAATGAGTATATCAACTTTGCCGACAACGTTGCTTGCTTGAAGAATGTATTCAGGTGGTTGATCGAACTGGCAAAATAGCTATTTATAAAAAGGAGCCAACCGTGAACCGACGAGACCTTTTGAAAGCCTCGGCAGGCGTAGCCGCCTCCCTTATCGGGCTGAGCAAATGCCGTGCGGAAGAAAAAGAACCTGCAAACGGTAAAGCCGGTCTTACATCAACCGCTAACAGAAAACTCGCCGGTCGCACACTCCAACAGCTTCGTAATCAGTATCGTTACGACCTGTTCGACGACTTCTTGCCGTTCATGGACAAGCACATAATCGACCACGAGTTGGGCGGTTTTATGTGTAACGCCGACCGCGACGGCACACTGCTGAACACGAAGAAGAACAGTTGGTATATCGGCCGAGGCATTTGGGTTTACTCGTTCCTGTACAACGAGTTGACACACGACAGAAAGCATCTTGAAGTTGCATGCAAGGCTACCGAGTTCGTCCTACGCAATCCGCCCACAGGCGACGATCTCTGGCCGGCGGAATATACCCGGCAAGGCGCTCCAATCCAGGCAACAGGCCAATACATCGGCGGCAAGCATGTTCCGGTGAGCAAGGAAGTTTACGGCGACCTGTTTATCGCCAACGGACTTGCGGAATACGCTCGGGCATGCGGCGATGAGCAATATTGGCAAACAGCCAAAGGGATTATGCAAAAGTGCGTCAAGATTTACGACCGGCCGGACTACGCCCCGGATGCGCCCAAGGTGTATCTTGGCGGCAAGGGCAGCGACTTGCCCGGCGTGCGGCCTCTTGGGGTATGGATGCTGCTTCTGCGACTCAGCTCCCAGATGCTTGCCCAACGGCCTGATCCGTATATTCAATCCGTGGTCGACCGTTCGCTCGACGCCATCTTCAACCATCATTACAACAGCGAATACAACTTGTTCAACGAAGTGCTCAACCACGACATGTCGCGTCCGAATAACGAATACCGCGAGTTGGTATACACGGGCCACGGTATCGAGACCATGTGGATGGTGTTGTATGAAGCACATCGCCGCAAAGACAAAAAGTTGTTCGACAAGGCGGCAGGAATGTTGAAACGCACTATGGAAGTGGCCTGGGACGACGTCTACGGCGGCCTGCTTCGAGGGGTGACGAACGTCGATGAGAACACCTGGATACTGGACAAGGCGCTCTGGGTTCAGGAAGAAGCCCTTATCGGTACTCTCTTCGTCATCGAGCACACCGGCGCCCAGTGGGCAAAGGACTGGTTCTCAAAGATTTTCACGTACGTTCATGCAAAGTTCCCCCTGAAAAAGCACGGATACGCGCTCTGGGACTTCTGGCCGGACCGTAAAGTCACCTTCACGAAACACTATTCCCGTGTGGGGAACTTCCATCACCCCCGACATCTAATGCTTAACCTGCTGGCGATCGAACGCATGATCGGGCGGAGTGGGAAAGCATCCGGCGTTTTTCCCAATTGACAGCACAAGGAGATATGAAACATGGCTTTTACGAAACTACGGCAAAGAGGATTGCAGGTGGTCTTTGCGTTAACGATGAGCATGACGGTACTTGTACTCTGCCAGTGCATGGCCGTTGCCGAGGACACCAAGCAGGCGATGTTCGAACGAGTTTTCGGCGACGCCGTCAAGCACGACGCGCAGAAGCAAACCGCACCGAAGGACCCTGCGCTCCGAAAGGCATGTTTTGTCGATGCGGTCGTCCGTGGCAAAGGGCTGATGCCGTGGCAAAAGCCCGGGCCGTCGCCGGAGGAAGTTGCCTTCCGTAAGAAAATCGAGGTTCGTAAGGACCGAATGCTGGCCAATATGGAGTTGGTCGAGCACCCGGCGTTGCTGTCGGTGGAGCAAATCGCTCGGTCGAAGCGTAACATCGAAAAAACTGCTTGGGGTAAACAGTGGTTCAAAGCGAAGAAGAATCTGGCGGATTATGTCGTCGCACAGGACGACGCCTGGATCAAACGGATGATTCCAGAGCTAACGCCGACAAATCCGTATGGGTTTACCTGTCCAAAATGTGTTGGTGTCAAATCGCTGGAGGGATCCGGCCGCAACCTTGTTTGGGATTATCGCAAGCCGGACGTTATTCGCTGCAGGTGTTGCGGCCAAACGTATCCCAGCGCGGATTTCCCCGAGACAGCGACACTACAATCGCCTCGGATGCGCCAAACGTTTACGTATTATCAAAATGAGCGTCAGCGGGCAGCCCCCGAGGATCACACCGGCCGGCTGGCGTATCATTGGGTCGGGCGACCGATAAACGTCAGCTTCACCGGCGTAATTCGTATGCAAAAAATTTCCTTTATGATTGGAACGACCAGGACTCTGGCGCTGGCTTACCTTCACACCGGCGATTCCCGCTACGCCGCCAAGGCCGTTAAAATCCTCGAACGCCTGGCGCATTGCTACAGAAACTGGTTGTATCACGATTACTGGGACACCGTTGCCGACTGTGACCCGATGTATGCCGCCTGGCATGATAAAAACATGAAATTGGAGTGGAAGCGGCACTTATCGTCGGATCAATACCGGAAGGATACCCCGGAACGCGCCTCAATGTTGCAAAGCTACTGGGGAGCCGGACGTGCTCATACCAGCACCGACATAATATCCAGCAGTGTACCTCATCTGTGCCTTGCGTTCGACTTGACGTACAACGCAACCGATTCCCAAGGTAAACCACTCTGGACGCCCGAGAGCCGAACCAAAGTAGCGCGAGACCTGATTCTCGAATGGATCATCGGTGCAGAGCCGTTCTTGGGCGGCCAGGGCAAGGCGACGAACGTGACCAACAAGGCGCCAAGGATTTATGCGACCCAGGCAATAGTTGCTAAAGTGCTTGGCGAGCCGCAATTGGCCGACGTCGCACTGCGCGGTTACGAGGCGATCCGCGAGCGATCGTTTTTGTTCGACGGTTTCTCTCGCGAATCACCAGACTACACCAACATGTACTTGCGTACTTTATTGTTCGTGTCCGAGTGCCTGGACGGTTTTACCTGGCCGGCCGATTTCAAACCACGGCAAGGCACGGTCAACCTGTTCAAAACCGATCAGCGATTGCGCTGTATGCTTCACGCAGTATTGGATCAACTCCAACCCGACGGCCGTTACGCGCCACTCTCGGATACGCCTATCTATGCACGAATTTCGCGGCAGATTCTTGAAATCGGGCTTAACCGCTATCCAGAATATTTCCGCGGTAAAATGCCGACGCTCTACAGAGGTGGAAAACCTGGCGAATATGCCGTGTTCAATCTCGAATCCAACGACATCGAGACCGACACTGGGCTTGACCTGCCGGAAATATTCTATCCAGCATGGATGACCGCCTTTTTGCGCCACGGCAGCGGTCCCAAGGCGACAATGCTCGCGATGGTAGCGAACGCACCAGGAAACCACCGCCATGCAGATAACCTCTCGGTGTTCTACCTCGACCGCGGCCAAACCATCCTTGGCGACCAGGGTTACTTTTGCGACATGCCGCAGAACAAATGGATCAAGTCGACGTTCAGCCATAACTTGGTCGTCGTGGATGACAAGGGACAGGACACGCAATCTCGTGTGCCGAAACTACACATGATGTTCACTACGCCTACCGTCTCGGTGGTGGAGTGCTCCAGCACGGCCTACCCAATGTGCAGCGAATATCGTCGGCTGGTGGCGATGATCAAAGGTCACGATGCGGAGACGTTCGTGGTCGACGTCTTCCGTGTTAAAGGCGGTTGTAAGCACGCCTTTCGCGTTTTCAGCGAGATCGGGGCTTCTGATGCAGAGGCAGGCGGCATCGAACTGGTCGGCGTAAACCTGCCGCCCGAAAAACCAATGCCCAACTTCGGCGGAAGCTTGGAAAGGGAACATATTTACGGCTTACGCGACATCCACACGGCTGAAAAGCCCAAGGCGCCGTGGCAAGCAATCTGGCAACAAAAAAACCGACGTTATCGCATGTGGATGCTGTCGTCCGCCGGTCGTATGGAGATATCTAACGGCCCAGGGCAGGAAACCCAAGAGCAACAATTTGGCCGACGCGTTAGGTACGTAGACACCGTCAACGAGGGTGATGATCTAAACAGTACGTTTGTGGCAATCCACGAACCCGGCAGCAACGACGACTCGTTGCCGATCAGTGATGCGAAGCTGTTGGAAGTGCCTGTGCAGGCCGGCGACGGGGCCGTGGCGGTAAAGGTCGAGTCGAAGTGGGGTACGTACCTGTTGCTAAGCGGCTTCGACAACGAAGCCACAATCGAAGGCACAAGGTTTAAGGGAAAGTTCGGCATGGTGAAGACGGAACCCAATGGCAAACGCCGCTTAATCGGCTCGGGGGCCGCAACGTTGAAGTGCGGCGACCTTGGTTTTGTAAACCGGGTGACACGGTGGACCGGGGTAGCCGATAAGCAAACTGATTCGGTATTTGCCACCGACACACCGATGCCAAAAGACTTTCCACCGACACCAAACGAATGTCAAAACTATGTGCTGGTGGATGATGGTAAGTGTGTTACCGGCTACGCCGTCGGATCGCTGGACCGGAACCGCATCACGGTTCGCCGCTTCCCGCTGGACGCCCCAAAGGAATTCGACCTGCCCACACTACGGACATTTACCGAGTAGTATTTTTTGCCGAGCAGCTTTTGTTTATTGACCTTTGATTTTCCAATGTGTGCTAGAGATGTAGTTTTGCATGGGCGATGTATGCCTTAAGGAGTTGGGGAGATTGGCTTTGGGTGTTGAGCGATTTACCAAGCGAGTGTTCGAAATGGTTGATGTCGCCAGGACTAAACTACTGCCGGCTTCAGCCGGTAGTAGTTTAGTTCCTTTCACCAAAAGTGTGGGAGAACCCAATCCTGTTCGGCATCGAGCAGGCTGACGACGTTGAAGACATCACCAGGTCCGAGCAGAAAGAGGACTTTCTCACGCCCGGTCTGCGGGTGGTACACCGACGCTTTGGCACGGCCGTCGATGATCACGTACAAGTGCTGGTGCGTTTCGGTGGACGCCAGGGAGGTGTCTCTTTTCCGCCGCCTCTCGTGCCGAAACATCGCCATTATGTCGTGCAGTTCGGTATCGGACAGATCTGCGTACAAAGGCGACTGTCTGAGCACGTTGGCACAGTGTGCATAATGTGATGAGTTTGGAATCATGGCAGTTGATACTTCCACGGCCCGTCTGGAGATATCGTCAAAAGTTGCCAGCGTCGCATCCGAACACACGCATGAGGCGTCTGGAGAAAAATATCCAAAGGAGGAACATCAATCCCGGCGGCAATACCCAAACCGGCAGAGCTTAGCTCCATTCTACCGAGCAACCCTAGCATATCAGATCTGAGAGTTTGTGAATAAATTGATTTCCCGGAAAAATGCCGTTTCTTTAAGCACGAAAATGTATGATTTCGCCTCTGTAGGGTAAGCGCCGATGTCAAATCGAAGGTTTTTGAAACCCGAATTCGATGTGATTTTGATTTATTCACAAACTCTGAGCGGCCATCGACACCCACCCTCGGACACCCATCCGTTGTTCCGTCGTCACAAAGCCGGGCGGACTACTTGCTTCGATACACCTCCGACGACGGCGACAAAGATTCTCTCAAATCAAACGGCCCCCCTTCTTCCCGCGTACCATTGAGCTTGCATCATCCTAACGCCTTAAGGAGTTCGACCAAGGCAATCCGTTCGTCCGGGTCCATTTCCGCCAACAGGCGGATGACCTTCAACAGAGATGTTCTGTTTTGTTCCCCGTTCGTGTTTGGCCGACTCTTCCCACTCTTATCGCAATCGTTTTCCCCGATCAACTCTCGCAGTGTAGAAGTTATGTTCGCTTGGATGTCGGACGTAGGTTTGTCAGCCATTGTCAGCGTGCGGCAGCATTTGGTGCAAACCCTAGTGCAAACTGAAACATCGGCATCGTTTCGCCCTTGTTTTTCAGGGGTTTCCGCACTGCACCCATACGTTCGGGACGCAGAGGTCGCTGGTTCGAATCCAGTCGCCCCGACTCTTTAACTCCTTGCGAGGAAACGACTTGCGACGATCAGGGTGCCGTCGAACCCTCGGCAGAAAACACGGTTTGCACCAGGGTTTGCACCAACTGTGGCCGCCTGTTGACAGTTCCTGACAACACGAAAGCCGCCTTTGCCGCAGTTTGCCGCTTGGCGACAGAGATGTCCCCGAGCGATCGAGCCGCTCTGATCGAGTTTCTCAAAACGCTCGAATGATGCGCCAGATGGTCATGCCGAGATCACCCTGCCCACCTCACTACGGCTCCACGACCACCGAGTCAGCATCCCCGGTTCCTGGCCATCGAACCGACGACCTCCTGCCTGCGATCTCGCTTTCGAGCATGGGGATGGGCAAATACGTGTTTCCGAGTATTTTAGCCGAGTGAACCCGATGAATGTGGTCCTGACGTTATGCGAGTGTGATGATCCCGAGAAGGTGTGCCTTTGTGGCTATTGGCCGCCGATTTCCGCGGACTGAAATTCGATGACAATTTACAGTGTTTAAGTGTACACGAATTCAAACCGGTGGTTGGCCAACCACGACGTCGCTCACGGCACCTTGTCAAGATACTCTGTCAGGCAGATAATAACCGCACAGCAAACTCATGGAGGGATAATCGTGTTCAATCAGGACGAAATCCAATCTCTTATATCGGAGGGGCAGGTTTTTCCTGCTTCTGGGATTTCTGCGTATGACCGGACGCAAGGTCTGGCGCGCCTCGTCGTTGAGACATTGGCTGTCAATGTCGATGCCTTTCGGCGAAAACATTTTATGCAGGCTTTTCCGGAGAAGAATCTGAAAGGCATCTTTGGCCCAAAATGTTCGACCTATCGCTCCAGGGAACGCAAACTGACCGAGACCCTTTCGTATCTCGAATCGCGGAATCTGATCACCATCGACAAGGGGGTTCCGGCGATTTGCTCGGAGTTTCGCGAGCTTATTGCCCATTTCCTGTGGGAATATGATTCGATACGTTATCAACTCATCCACAAGATCGCCACACTTGTCGTTCCCTGGCAACGGCAACACTACCATTTTCGCGGGGCCTCTCCTCCGGCGGCAACAATTGGCACGGCGGTGCGGGAGGCGAGGCACGCTTTGTTCACGGGCGACTTGGATCGTTATCGTCAGTTGCGGCAGGAGTACAACCGTTTCCTGTCTCAAGGCCGACCCGGCTGGAAAACGCTTGAGCGGGAACTAATTGGGCCATCGTTCACTGAAGATCGCTTTCTGGCGATGCCGCTTGAAGTGGCGAACGGTTATTTCGTCGGCCAATTCGAGGATGCCATCGATCGATTGAAGCCGTTGACAAAACGGGACCAACAGCTATATGTCAAGTGGACCAACGCGCTCGACAAACCTCTCGACGACTACCTGACATCGAAGTTGGTCGAATACCACCTGTTGCTTGGCTGTCTGAACGATTTGGATACGGAGGCCGTTTGGCTGTCCAAGAAGAATCGCGATCTCCTGGACGCATCGCAACATCTTTTGAACTCCGACTTGGAACGGGCGAGTACACTCTTTACGGAAGCCATCTCACTGGCCAGGAAGGAATCGCGAAAAAGGAGCCTTGCTTTCCCGCCGGTTTTCGAGTTCTTGCACTTTCTGCTCTTGCTTCGCACAGACGACGATGCCGGCTGGCGATGGGCGGCCGGAGCCATCCGTGTGCTGAGTCCGCGGTCGCACGTAGCACCATTTTGGCGGATATTCCCAACGATTCGCAAGGCGATCGGGCATGATAAAAAAGCATTGGATAGTCTTCGCACTTCCTATTCGGATCAGTGGGGGCAAAGCAGTAACCTCTCGGAAGTCTTCCCATTGTTGCTCCATGTGGCCCAGGCGCGATGGTTGAAACGGCCACCCGTTGACAGGCTCAAACAGCATCTTACGAATATCCTCGAACGAGCTTCGGGCAATGGTTTCTGTTGGCTGGTCGATGAGGGGAACTCGCTGCTGAACAAGAAGAAAAGGCGGGGGAAAGCTGCTCGCAAGGATGGCGAGAGCGCTCGGAAGCCGCTGTTGGCCGACTGGATTCACCGACGTCCGGAATGGGAGGTCAAGTTCGACGCCCTGCGCGCCGTTATCGAAGGTAAATCAGCCAGTGACGACGCCGAACAGAAGCCCACCTCGGATACGCGGACTGTCCGACTAACGTGGCGGATTAGTCTCTACAAGGCGGAAGGCAGTTTTAATCTTGAGCCTTACGAGCAGCGTCGCAAGTCGGAAAAAGCCACGTGGACCAAGGGACGTAAAATCGCATTGAAGCGGCTCTACGAAGATTGGGCAACAATGGATTTCCTGACCGATCAGGACAAGGATATCTGTCGAACATTGATCGTCGAGACTACCCGATATCGCTATTACCCCGAAACGACGTACTATTTTTCCGAATTTGCGGCATCGCATCTCATTGGCCACCCTTTGGTTTTCCGTGCCGACAGGCCCGAGGTCAGCGTTGAGATCTTTCGCGACCAACCGGCAGTCGCGGTGAAAAAGAAGAAGAATTCCCTACATGTTACGCTCTCACCGTTTCTCTCAGCGGACAGTGACAGGTCGTATTTTATTCGCGAAGACTCTGCCAACCGGTTGGGAGTCGTCTTCTTTGCTGAAATCCACAAACGGCTTGTCTCCGCCCTGGGAGCCAAAGGGTTGACTCTTCCGTTGGATTCCAGCGACAAGTTGGCCAAAATGATCGCTCCGTTGATGTCGAACGTGACCATCCTGATGGACGAATCGTTGGCATCGCTGACAACAACCGTTGCGGAAGATGTCGAGCAAGTCGAGGCAGACAATACGATTCATGCCTGCCTGTCGCCGGACGGCGAAGGGCTGCGGCTCGAACTGACGGTCACTCCCTTGGGATCATCAACGGCCGGATATCCGCCAGGCGCCGGTTCCGAAACCGTACTGGGTGAAGTGGCCGGGCGTCGGTGCATGGTGCGGCGGGACAAAGAGGCAGAACTCGCCCGGGCGACCATGCTTATTGAGTCGTGCACCACACTCAGCGGTTATGAATCGGACGACTTCCGGTTTGTCATTCCAGAACCGCTCGATTGCCTGGAACTGTTGACCGAGCTTCGAGAGCAGCCCGACGAAACGGTCGTCGTCGAATGGCCAAAGGGCGAGGCGTTCCATGTATCGCAAACGGTCTCTTTCGGCAACTTGAGACTTAGTCTTGGCGGCGCGAACGGCTGGCTAACGGCCTCGGGAACCTTGAAAGTCGACAGCGAAACCTCGCTCCAGCTCCCCGAATTACTCAAGCTACTGGAGAAATCGAGTAACCGTTTTATCCAACTCAGCGAGCGACGCTTCCTCACACTTTCTGCCGAATTCCGTCGCCGACTCGAAGACCTTCGGCTGCTGGCTCACTCGCGTGCAAAGAACGTCAAACTCCATCCACTGGCGGCCCTATCGCTCGACGAGTTGGTCGACCAGTCGAGCAAGGTTCGTATCGGCAAAGCGTGGAAAGATGTTCGGGCAAGACTGGAAAAAGCGAGGAATTACCAGCCGCAGTTGCCCGGTACATTTCAGGGCGAACTCCGCGACTACCAAGTGGATGGTTTTGATTGGCTGGCCCGACTATCGGCCTGGGGCGCCGGTGGGTGCCTGGCCGACGACATGGGACTCGGCAAGACCGTCCAGGCACTGGCGCTGTTGCTTGTGCGGGCGGCGGAAGGCCCTGCGCTGGTCGTCGCGCCGACTTCCGTCTGCATGAATTGGCAACGCGAGGCGTTGCGATTTGCTCCCACGCTTGCAATACGCCCGTTTGCCGCGATCACCGGCCCCGGCTCCAAGCGTGCAAAAAAGGAACGGGCCGAACTGGTTGAAACGGCCGGACCGCGAGACGTCGTCGTCACAAACTACAGCCTCTTGCAACAGGAGACCAAGCTGTTTGCAAAGCAGAAATTTGCCACAATCGTCATGGACGAGGCGCAAGCGATCAAAAACTACGTGACCGGTCGGGCCAAGGCAGCAATGCAACTTCAGGGCGAATGCCGGATTATTACGACGGGAACGCCCATCGAAAATCACCTGGGTGAACTCTGGAGCTTGTTCCAGTTTATCAATCCCGGATTGCTCGGCTCACAGAAATCGTTCGAGCAACGGTTCGCCCTGCCGATTACCCGCGACGGCGACGCGCATGTCAAAAAGCAACTTCGGCGGCTGCTCCAACCGTTCATACTGCGACGGACCAAGGGCGCCGTACTCGAAGAGTTGCCGCCAAAAACCGAAATCACGCTCGAAGTCGAACTATCACCCAAGGAGGCCGTCCTCTACGAAACGATCCGCAGCGATGCCTTGCGGCGGTTGGAACAAGCACGCAAAAAGGGAGAAAATACGGGATCGCAACACCTGAAAATACTCGCCGAGCTGATGCGATTGCGGCGGCTCTGCTGTCATCCGAACCTTGTCCTGCCCGATGCCGACATGCCTTGCTCGAAACTGGATGTGTTCAGCGAAACCGTGGAGGAACTGCTTGATAACGGCCACAAAACGTTGGTCTTCAGTCAGTTTGTCGATCACCTCAAACTGCTCCAAAAACGGCTCGACCGAATGGGCGTATCGCACCAATATCTTGACGGCTCGACGCCAACCAAAAAACGACAGAAGGCGATTGACGCATTTCAGTCGGGCGAGGGAGATGTCTTCCTCATCAGCTTGAAAGCGGGCGGATCGGGACTGAACCTGACCGCGGCCGACTACGTCATTCACACCGATCCATGGTGGAATCCGGCCGTCGAGGACCAGGCGTCGGACCGCGCCCATCGCATTGGGCAAACGCGGCCGGTGACTATCTATCGCATGATTACCAAAGGGACCATCGAAGAGAAGATCGTTGCGCTACACCATCGCAAACGCAAACTGGCCGAGGAACTACTCGAAGGGGCCGACGCCGCCGCGAAACTGTCAATCGATCAACTTATGGAAATTCTGACGGGCTAATGAGGCAGTCATCCAAGCGTTTTGAGAAACTCGATTAGAGCGGCTCGATCTTTCGGGGACATCTCTGTCGCCAGGCGGGAAACCGTAGCGAAGGCGGCCTTCGTGTTGTC
>Ga0255384_10042_pt1 | contig 23249 bp, 21 predicted proteins | sample ANMaggSeSYBR01F7_FD_182106 | JGI IMG/M metagenome (GOLD analysis project Ga0255384, IMG submission 182106) | Sediment cell enrichment communities from methane seep in Santa Monica Basin, California, United Staets - ANME aggregate JGI... | ecosystem: Environmental > Aquatic > Marine > Cold seeps >... | reverse complement strand
TAGTTCAAAAGGGCTCTCCTCTTCCTCAAGCTCCATGATTTCTTGCTCATACAAAGGGGATCTGGGCGTATCCATTATATAATTTCCTTTGCCTCCTCTGCTTTCCGTAATGCCCAATATTTCCAGCGCACTCAGCGCTTCTCTCACCGAAGGGCGAGAGGTGCCAAATTTCTCAGCCAGCACTTGCTCCGGAGGAAGTTTATCTCCTGGTTTTAATTTACCCTCTTTTATTAAATCTCTAACTTGTTCTACTATTTTCATATAAACTTTTTTAGTCTTAATTTTATTAAACAATGAGATTCTCCTTTTTATAGATTACATGCCTAATTATTTAACTTGTCAGACAAGTTTAATAATATTATATCATAAAACAATACAAAGTTAAACATAATTCTAGATTTTGTTACTTAAAAATTAAAAGTGAGGTCCTGTATTATGAAACAGTTACGTAAAAAATTTAATGATGGCCAGGTTAAAGGCTTAATGACACGTATCTATAAAAAAAATAACTTTTACCTATCAAAGCCGAAGAGAAATATACATGATAGAGAAATGATCACTAACTATTCCGGAAAGCTTATTCAACATGATTTTTCTCATCATCAGTTCTCTAAATATGCGAATAAATGGTATTTTATTTCATCACTTAATGATTATAGAAGACTTATCCTGTAGACTGTTTTAGTATAAAGGAGAGACTACCTGGGTAAATATCATTACTTTAAAGGTAGTAATATTAGGTTATGGCATACCCTATTCCTACTATACAGACAGCTATTCTGTCTACCGCTTTGTACAGGGAAGAGATAGCAACTGGAGAAATCACTACAAATTCACTGATGAAGCAGATCCTCAGTGGAAACAGGTTTTGGATGATTGTGGGGTAGGAGAATACCAATAAAATTACGCACTCCAACCGATCCGTCCAGTATAGGAAAGCCATAAAAATCCATATATCTTTTTCCTTTTTTAAATTTTATACATTACAAAATTATATTATAACTCTTAATATTTTATTAGCTTTATTCGTCTTCCTTTTTAAATTATATTATTTTTAATGGTGGTTGTTATTTCTTTTTATAATAATTTTTACTTTTACATATTTACTATTTTTTTCTAGTAAAATCAATAGCCATTTTAATAGCTTCTATCATGCTTTCTTCATTAGATCTACCCTCTCCAGCTTTATCTAATGCGACTCCATGATCAACTGAAGTACGAGTAATCGGTAATCCTACAGTAATATTCACTCCACTTATTCTTGACCATTCATTTATCAATTTATTATACTTAAATCCAGTAATTTTCACGGGAATATGCCCTTGATCGTGATACATTACTACCGCAATATCATATTGTCCACCAATAACCTTAGAAAAAATCGTATCCGGAGGAACAGGTCCGTCAACGGTTATATGTTCTTTTTTCGCTTGCTCAATAGCAGGAATAATCTCTTCAAGTTCTTCATTACCGAAAAGTCCCCCTTCTCCGGCATGGGGATTTAATCCGGCTACCCCGATTTTTGGATATTTGATTCCCAGATCTTTCAATGCCTTATCCGCCAAATGAATAACCGTTAAAATTCTCTCCTTTTTTACTAAATCACACGCCTGACGTAAGGAGACATGTGTAGAAACATGAATTACTCTTAAATTATCATCTACTAACATCATGGCATAATTTTTTGTTTTAGTAAGAGATGCAAATATCTCAGTATGGCCTGCGTAAGGTGAACCAGCCGCTTTAATGGCTTCTTTATGAATGGGGCCTGTGACAACCGCATCCACTTGCCCCTCCATGGCTAAATCAATCCCCTTGTAAATATAATCCAATGATGCCTGGCCTGCTTTAGCACTTACTTTTCCATAATTAAAATCATCGAGTCCTATATTGTCCATATCTATAAAGTCAATTATTCCGAATTCTCCTTTTATTTCTTCTATATTTTTAAGGACCTTTAACTTTAAATTCGAAGGAATAAATTTTATTGCATCATTTATAACACATTTACTTCCAATAATTATCGGTTTTGATTTTTTATAAATCTCTTCTCTGCTTAAAGCTTTAACTATAATCTCTGCTCCTATACCTGCTGGATCTCCCATGGTAATAGCAATAACCGGTCTTTTCATTGTAAAATACAATCTAGTCCACTATTAATGAATAATGAACTTTTCCTCCATTCTTAATAGTTTTTTAATTTATTAATTAAATTATACAATGTATCTTTTTTGCCAAATCCACCTGCTTTAGTTATAATATTTAACTTATAGTTTTCATAATTAGCGATAGCCAAAGGAATGCCTGGCAAAAGTTCATCTAAAATATCCATATCATATATGTCTAACTCTTCACAAACTCCTAATGCTATGTCGCCACCAGTTAAAAATAAATTCCTTACACAATTATTTTTTAATATTTTAGATATGAGTTCTCCAAGAAAAGTTTTAATATGAATCTCCAACTCTCTGAAACTAAGCTTGTATTTCAACATCAATTTTTTATTTATCAATTTCTCTTCATTATAAGTAGCATTAGTGTGTATTACTAAATCACGGTTTGCTTTTACAGCCTCAATGCATTTAGTACTATAATTATCTAATATCCCGTCTTTGTTAGAAAATATTTGTTCTAAATCTATTTTTAATTCGGCAAAATTTACTCTATCTTTAAGATAATTTATTTGATCCTCCATTATAGAATTTCGCGAACCTGCAACTACTATAACCGGACTTTTACTATTTTCAATATTTATCTTGAGATCTTCATTCTGATTATATGTATTAGGAAAATTATTGGCTAAACCTGCGGATCCTGAAAATAAAACTGATCCATCAAACTTTAAGCCGCTACTAAATATATCCGCTAAATGTTGCTCGCTGGTGGAATCAATAACTATTATTTTATTTCCCTTTTGGTATAATTTATTTATTTTTGCTAAAATAGTTTTTTGCCCTTTAACAACATCTTTTAAGTCAATCTGCCCAATAGGAAAATTAGTCTGGGTTTTTAATAAAAAGGGGATAAAAGAATTCTCTACCTGTGTTGAATTATAGCAACAATACTCACTTAACCCTAAAGGCTTCTGGCCAACAATTAGATAACCACCCACTGTTATCCTTTGGTAAGACGGAAAACTGGGGCTAAAAACACAAATATCTTTTTTTAAAATATTCATTATTTCTTCAATTTCATCACCTACGTTGCCTCTTAAAGTTGAATCTACTTTTTTATAAATCATATCATTTTTATTAATATTTAATTTTTTTAAAATATTTCTTAATTTTTCTCTGGCAATTTTACTTTTCAATTCACGAGTCTCGGTATCAACTACAAAAACATCTAAATTATCAAAAATAATTATTGTTGATTGTTTATTAAATATTGATACTTTTGTATTATATCCTTTTTTAGTAAATTGAACTCCGGTATCGTTTGCACCAGTTAGATCATCCGCTATTATATATTTCATCTATCGTACCTCAATAAATACTTTTCAATTTTACTATCAATTTTGTTAATTTATTTTCATTCTTATAGTAGATACCCGCAGGCAAGCCCGTGGTATGCTATCTTTCGAGTTGATAAAAGTAATTTTCATGTCAATTTTAATTTTAAATAAATACTTACCCTTCATCCTTATATAATCTAAAGGAATTTTCAAATATTAATAATTATATCCTCTTCAATAATTTCCCGATGTTCATTAGTTACTACATTATTATTAAAACCTACTCCTACCTTCTCTGCTGCTTCCTGCATCTCCTCATGAAGAGGATTACCCCAAAGCTTATTGCCATTTTTCAAATTACCCAAATCTTTTAAGTGTGGGCTATCACAGGTATGATTAATAAATTTATAGGCAGAAACAATATTTTCTCCAAACATTTCCTTGATTTTTTCTGGGGAGTTGCTTATGTTTTTTTTAGGGTAAAGCTAATTGTACTTCTTCTTTACCATATTTTCACTTTATCTTTATCTTAAACCTCCATAAAAAAGAAGCAAATATCTGGTGCAAACAAATCTTCTAATAATATATTTATTTTATGTTTGGGATCTTTTATCTTAAGAAAAGTAATTAAATGACAACAAAAAATTTAATAACCTGATAAATTATAACATAACAGAAGGGCTTAAATAAAATAGTCCTTGCATATCATCATTCCTATTACAAGGACTATTTTAAAATAGATATTTAAATTTAAATCTTTTTAGTTCGTTTTTTGCTGTATTGTTTTTCTCAAACTTTTACCCGAAGATAAAAATTCATTAATTGCCCGAGCTGCTACTTTGCCATCTCCTACTGCAGAGATTACCGTAGCCGAACCTCTGATAATATCTCCTCCGGCAAATATCCCTTCTTTGATAGCAGCTTTGGTGTTATCATCTATAATGTAGAATTTATTCATATTTTAAACAGAAAAGAAATAAATTTTAGAGTATGGGAAAGAGAGGTGGGAGAAATGGAAATTTAATTAACCGATTGACCAACTAATTTTAGTTAGCCCGCTTGCTGGTTAACCAGTTTACCAGTCGAATGCACATTAAAAATATTAAAATAAAATAATGATAAAATTATTAACAAAAGGAGAAATTTTTACCTACTCTGAAATGACTTTTGATAATTACAAAGCCAACAGTTTCCTGAAAATAGATAGGACTAAAGAAGTAGGAATAAAATTTCATTCTCTAACCTCCCCCGATAATCGGAAATAGTTTAACTTCATTAGATTCAGTTAGAAGATAATCTCTTTTTACAATTAAATCTCCTGCTTTAATGAAAAAGATATCGGCAGAAGAAATCTTAGCATCTTCTAAGACCTTGTGAACGGTTATCGGTTTAGAATAATTTAGTTCTAAGATATCAGAGGGGTATTTGTACTTCAAATACCCCTCCAGCTTAATACTTACCTTCATCGTTTGACCTCATCAATAAGCCAGTATAAACCTATTTAGATTAGTTTTTGGCAGGGATAAGAATCCGGTGTATGTATCCTATAATCTATTAGTTTATAGCATAATCTTACCACTTTTATTTAGTTAACTTTTGCATAATATTATCAACTATTTTCTCAGGAGTAAAACCAAAGCATTCAGCCAATTGCTGACCAGGTGCACTCCTGCCAAAAGACTTCATAAATACGGTGTAATCAGAATCGCTTATTAACTGATACCAGCCCTGTCCGCTGTTGGCTTCGATCACTACCCGGAGTGCGTCTTGGGGTCCCAGGACTTCTTCTATGTACTCTTTCTCCTGTCTTAAAAATTCCTCCCGGTCCGGAACAGATACTACCCGGGAGGTGATGCCGCTCACCTTCAAGATAAGGTTTACCTTTTGAGCTATTGATACTTCGCTGCCGCTGGCCATCAGCACTACCCGGGGAGCTTCTTTCTCTTTAGGGGATATTAGATAGCCGCCACAGGAGAATTCTTTGCTACCGCGGTGTTTTTTCAGATGGGGTAGATTCTGCCGGGATAGAACCAGGGCGGTGGGACCTTCTGTTCTTTTTAAAATTTCTATCCAGGCTAATTTGGTCTCTTCTTCATCGGCAGGTCTTAAGACTTTTAGGTTCGGTATAATCCTTAAGGCTTCTAATTGTTCTACCGGCTGATGGGTGGGACCATCTTCCCCCACCATGATAGAGTCGTGGGTAAAGATGTAGATTACCGGGAGCCCCATTAGAGCTGCCATTCTAATAGCCGGACGCATATAATCAGAGAAGACAAAGAAGGTGGAACAGTAGGGCCTTAATCCCTTGTGTGCTGCTATACCATTAACAATCGCCCCCATAGCATGTTCCCTAACACCAAACCTGAGGTTTCTACCTGCAAAACTGTCTTTTTGTACCTCTTTATACTTATTAAGATAGGTTTTAGTAGAGGGAGATAAATCTGCTGAACCTCCGATAAGATAAGGAATTTTATCGGCAAGTTTATTTAAAACTTCCGATGAGGCCACCCGGGTAGCTGTCGGAGATTTTATTTGCAGGCTATCCAGTTCTAAGTCCTGAGGGATGATTAGATTTAAAGCCTGGTCCCATTGTTCTTTTAATTGGGGATACTTTTTAGCCCACTGGGTAAATTTATCTTCCCACTCTTCTCTTTTTTTAATAAGCTGTTTTTTACGGTCTTCAAAAAATTCCTTAACCTCAGAGGAGAGGTAATACTTTTTATCTGAGGGTAATCCTAAATTCTTCTTCAAGCCTTTTACTTCTTCTTCTCCTAAAGGTGCTCCGTGACAGTTACTGGAATCCTGCTTGGTAGGGGCACCATAACCGATATGGGTTTTAGTAATAATTAAAGTAGGTTTGTCTTCATTCTCTTTGGCTTTAATAACAGCTGCTTTAAGCTCTTCGATACTATGACCGTTAATATGATCGATTACTTTCCAGTTGTAGGCCTTGAATCTATCGGCTACCGATTCGCTAAAAGTTGCGCATGTCTCCCCGGCAAGACAGATATCATTATCATCATAGATAGCGATTAATTTTCCCAGACCCAGGTGTCCTGCCAGTGAGGCGGCCTCAGAAGTAATGCCTTCCATCATACAGCCATCACCTAAAAGGGTATAAGTGTGATGATCAACGATTTTATAATCATCAGTGTTATATCTGGTCGCTAACATCTCCTCAGCAAGAGCCATTCCCACAGCATTGGCAAAACCCTGTCCCAAAGGTCCGGTAGTAACTTCTACCCCGGGGGTCTCTTGGTATTCAGGATGACCGGGGGTTCTAGAATTAAACTGTCTGAATTTTTTTAGATCTTCGAGTGAAAGGTTATATCCCGAAAGGTGTAACAGGGAATACAACCAGGCTGAACCGTGTCCGGCAGAGAGCACAAAACGATCCCGGTCGGGCCAGTCCGGAACAGAAGAATCGTATTTTAATACATCTCCAAAGAGTACTGCACCGATCTCTGCACAACCCAGGGGTAATCCCGGGTGACCGGAGTTGGCCGTTTCTATCATATCCACAGCCAATCCTCTTACTATATTAGCGATTCTGTTAAACAATTTATAATTCCTCCTTCTCTTCTAGGTATTGATATTTAGTATTTTACACTTATTTTTTTATTTCTACAAACTTATAAATTCCATGCAATTTCTCACGAGATACTATTCGCTATTCAATAACGACTATCTTCCTCTCCGTTAATATTGCCCGCAATTGTTCCCCTCACACTTTAATTTTAAGTTTTGAGTTTTGGTTTTGCACTTTTAGATTTTAGTTTTTCGTTAATCTTACTTTCACTTCCTGTCCGCACTATACGCTGTACGCTCTACACTAATTTCGTTATTTAAAGAATACCTGCGCCAGTTCCCACCATTTTCTATCTACCACTTTAAGCTTACTCACTGCTTCTTCCAGGGGAACACCGATAACTTCATTCCCCTGCAAACCGGCCATATAGCCATATTTTTCCTCATGAATCAGATTGACTGCAGTAACCCCTGAGCGAAGACCTAAAATTCTATCAAAGACTGTGGGTATTCCACCTCTTTGCATATGTCCGATTACGGCATGTCTTACTTCTAACCCTGTTTTTTCACAGATCAGCTTATTTAACTGACTGCCTACTCCTCTTTCTCTTAAAATCATATGCCCGAACTGATCTAACTCTTCTTTTTTCTCGGAAGTCCCCAGATCAACTCCTTCCGAGGTTACCACAAGGGCATATTTTTTTCTTTCATATACTCTCTGTAGCTGTTTACACATTTTGCCGATATCTGTTTCGTATTCGGGGATTAAAATCCAATCAGCTCCACAGGCCATTCCGCTGAAGAGGGCTACCCAACCGGCGTGTCTGCCCATAACTTCCAAAACCATTACCCGGTGATGAGAACGCCCGGTATCTTCCAAAGCTCGCATAGCCTCTACCGCCCTGGTTACCGAGCTGTCAAAACCGAAAGTATAGTCGGTCCCGCTAAGGTCATTATCCATGGTCTTGGGAGCACCGACCAGGTTCACTTTTTCCTCTTTAAATAATTTATTAGCTACCCCCAGGGTATCTTCTCCGCCGACAGCTATAATAGCATCTAAACTGTGATTTTTAATGGTCTTTAAAACCTTTCCTACACCATCTTCTATTTTGTAGGGATTGGTTCGGGATGAACCTAGAAAAGTACCTGCCTTATCTACTAATTCCTCAACATCTATAAGATTAAGGGGAGAGATCGATCCTTCGACTAAACCCTTCCAACCATCATGAATACCGAATAGCTGGTAATTAAAATCTTTAGCCCGGTAGACTGCTCCTCTGATCGTCTGATTTAAGCCACAGCAGTCTCCTCCCCCGGTTAGGATACCTATCCTTTTAATCATCTTTATCACGCCTTTCCACTGCAACCGAAGACCTTTATTCTATCCCGAATAATCTCTTTGGCCGCCTCTTTTGCCGGTCCCAATATTTTGCGGGGGTCGATCTCTTGAGGGTTTGCTTTTATTACCTCTCTCATCTTTTGGCTAAATTCCATCCTGATGCGGGTATCGATATTGATCTTGCATATCCCGGCGGTGATACCTTTTCTAATCTCTTCATCATCAGCTCCGGAGGCACCGTGTAAGACTAAGGGAACTCCGCTTAATTTTCTTATCTTTTCGATACGGGGGATGTCTAACTTGGCGAAAGGGGTACGGCAGCCGTGAATGGTCCCCACGGCAGCAGCCAGAAAATCTATCCCGGTTAGCTTGACAAACCTTAGCGCTTCTTCCGGGACCGCCATGCTCTCTTTTACCTTCTCTAAGGCCACTCCCGGTTCATCACTATCGCCCATCTTACCTATCTGTCCTAATTCTGCCTCTACCGGAATATCACAGGCGTGAGCCATCTCTACTACCTTTTTGGTCATCTTAACGTTTTCATCAAAGGCTAATTTTGACCCATCATACATTAGAGAGGTAAAGCCCGCTCTTAGACATTTTATATTCTGATAATAGTCTGTTCCGTGATCTAAGTGCAGGGCTACCGGTATCTTCACTTTTTCAGCCATAACTTTAACCATGGCTACAATCATATCCAGTCCGGCGTACTTTATAGCTCCCTGGGAGGCCTGTAAGATCACCGGTGCTCTTTCTTCTTCGGCAGTCTCTATTACGGCCTGGATAATCTCCATATTATTGGCATTGAATGCCCCGATAGCGTACCTTCCTTTTTGAGCTTCTTTTAACATCTCTTTAGTGGTTACAAAAGACATCTTTTTCTCCTTTCGTTTATTTGTACTGTCTATAGTTGTTCATTAATTATAGATATTGTCTCATTTCTTATTTTATTTAATAACTATTGAATTTTAATTATTATAGCTAAAGAGCTGTATTGCGGATATGTTTGGGCTGCTATCGTACTGCTAAATACTCTCCTCTATCTACTAATAATCTTACCTATCCAACCTCATCAATAAGCCAATCCAAACCTAATTCAATTAATTTAGCAGGAGCAGGAATTCCGATATCCGGATTCCAACCCATAAGTTCATAACGTAGTCTTAGGGCCTTTTCGAAATCTTCTTTATTAATGGCCAGTTTTCCATCCAATGGTCCGCCTTTGAAGTTATTGAAGAAGACCTCAGGTAAGGTATCATCTTTAGAAGTAAATCCTTCCCGGTAATTAAAGATACGGGCCATATTGATAGAACGTTCTCCTACCTGCATTAGCTCAAACCAGCTGGTCCTCCATCCGGTAGCAGAACGAATGATCTCCAGAAGCTCTTCCATGGAACCTACACTACGGGGGACGTAACCAAAAACACAGACTCCTAATAAATCAAGTAAAGACCAATAGATATCCCACAATTTAAAGAGAGCTACTTTCTTTTTACCCATATCAGTGGGAGATATCGGCTCTAAGATACCCAATCCCTTCATCTCTTTTATCCCTACAGAATCCTGGTCTTTAAAGAAAGGATCATGGGGAGCCTTCATATGGTCTGCTCCGTAATCAGAGAGGGCATACTGCAAACCCAGCCCGGTCTTAAGACGGGGATCGTGCATGGGAATCTCCTGTCCTTTTACCTGGTGGATAAATTTTTCTGAACCTTTGCCTATTTTTTGAGCAGCAAGGTAAGAACCATGAGATAAGAGCTCTCCTAATCCTTCCCGATGGGCAATCTTCTCTATCATCTCAAGCATCGCCTCTTTGTTGCCAAAGGTAAGCTCTATCCCTTGAGTATCTTCCTTATCGAGTATACCTTCCTGGTAGCACTGCATGGCAAAGGCGATGGCCATACCGGCAGAGATGGTATCCATAGCATATTTATTACAGAGCTCATTGGCTTTGGCAACATATTTTAGATCGGAAATACCACAGACAGAACCAAAGGAAACGATGGTTTCATACTCCGGTCCTCCGTAGAGAGGAGAAACTTTAAGTCCTGATTCATCTACTTCTACTACCCTTTTACAGCGAACGGGACAGGCATAACAACCTTCGATCTTTTTCAATATGGTTTCATTGTAGGTTTCGGCAGTTAAGGATTCCCCTTCTTTAAAGTAGCCGGTAGTCCAGTTGTAAGAGGGGAGGCATCCTGCCTCATACATAGGGCGGACTGCTCCCGGGGTGCCTAAGTCCCGAAGACCCCGGCTTAGGGGGCTATCTATAATTTTCTTAGTAATCTGTTTTGCAGTCTGACTTATTCTCTCTTTATCAAAGAGGTTTATGGGTTTTGTTCCCCTTACAGCTATGGCTTTTAATTTCTTGGAACCCATCACTGCTCCCAGGCCGTTCCTGCCATTAAAGTGTTTTAATTCATTTACAATATTGGCAAAGCGCACCAGGTTTTCTCCGGCTGGACCGATCTGGGCAATCCTGATCTTATCATCAGCTAATTCTTCTTTGATCATCTTTTGAGCAGTTCCGGTATCTTTACCCCAGAGATGGGTGGCATCTTTAATCTCTACTTTTCCATCATTGATCCAAAGGTATACCGGGGTGGAAGAACTACCTTTGATGATTACAGCATCAAAGCCGGCTTTCTTCAGCTCCGGTCCCCACCAACCTCCGGCTTCGGCCTCTCCCTGGGCTCCGGTAAGAGGTGATTTGGCACAGACGGTATAACGGGGCAAAGCGGGAGCAGGGACTCCGGTTAGGACACCGGAGGCGAAGATAAGCAGGTTATCGGGAGACAAGGGATCAGTCTTAGGTTTCATCTCCTTTAACATGTAGTATAAAGCTAAAGCTCTACCTCCACAATAAGTACGATAGAAGTTCTCGGGAGGATGCTCTATCCAGTGTTTTTTAGTAGTCAGGTCCAGATGAATGATATTTCCGGTATAACCGTATGGCATGGTAAATAACCTCCAATTTATTTTTTAAATCTTTTATATTTTCTAAACTATCAGCTTATAATTCCGATTTTTATTCTAAAATAGCTACCTCTAAACAGCTCTTTAGATATCGAATTCCATTTTTAGCTGCGGTTTCGGGATATAGAAAGAAAACCACGGACAAGCCCGTGGTTTTCTTTCTATATTTTAAATTATATTTAATGGCCCTCGGGTAAATTTTACAATCATCCACAGGCGGGACCACAGTGTTCTGTCCTTCGGGTTCATAAAAATAACAACAAAACTCAAGCAAAATATCCTTTAGTATTTATTTTAATTTATTTACCGAATAACAAGTCCATTATCATTTCATGTGATTTTAAAGCATCCATCTCTTTGAATGCACTCTCTAATGTTTCCTCATCGAATTTTTCAATTAGCGCACGCATTCTCTTTAGATTTTTTATACTTACCTCGGCTACTTGAACCGGGTCTTCTCTATAGGGGAACATATCAAGGGTATACCACCCTTCATAACCGACCCTATCCAGCCAATAAAGATATTCTAATGTCTCCCATATATTTACCGAACCTACCACCATATCATCATCCCATAGTCTAAAATTATCGTTCTGATGAGTATGAAAAAGCTTACCATATCTCGCCATTAATGCAATCATCTCTGCGGGATCTTCTTGTGCTTCAATAGAATGACCAACATCCATGGTTATTCCTACGTTATCCATGTTAATTTCATTAATAATGGTCAGTAACTGTCCGGCAGTTCCGGCTAATTGATGAGTACGGGGTTCTCTCGGTTTATATTCTGTAGAGACTTTTACTGTTCTATCGTATTCACCAATTTCAGTGATTGCGGCTACCATTAAATCAAATTGTCTTGAAAAATCAACCGCAAAAGGATAATCAAATCCGTCAGAACCGAGCCACATGGTTATACCGCCAGCGTTCAATTCCTTTACCATATCGATTGTCTTTTTTGCGCGATCGATAGCCTCTCTTCTTAATTTTTCATCTGAAGAAGTAAACGCTCCTTTTGCCCATCTTGGATCACTGAAAGTATTCAAGGTAATCCTCGAAACTTGAAGATTATATTCCTTTAAAAGAGCTTTTATTTTATCCGTTTCAATGGTAAAAGAAGACGGATACTGTAACTCCACTCCCTGTATCCCCTTAACTTTACTCGCCAGCTTTAATTGCTCTTCAGTTGTAATCGGTTTCTTATAACCAGCACGAACAAACCTGTCTCCCGGATTAGAAAATACCCAAAGTCCTGCAGAATATTTGGGGTTTGTTTTCATCTTCATTATTAGATCACTCCTTTTGTTTTATTTAATTCCAATTTGAAAACTAATGCCAAAATTATATCGTTGACATAATTCGTTTTTTCAATATAGTAATAATTTCCCTTATCTATTTTACTATCCATCCGATGTTTAATTCATCTAATTTTGCCCTTCGAGGAATACCCTGTTCTGACCAATTCATCATCTCGTAATAATAGTCTCGTGCTTTAATAAATTCAGATTTTGAAATACTTTTTCCTTCTAATGGATTTTTACCTTCTAATGGTTCAAAAAATCGTTCGGGTATCATGTCATCCTCTTTTGTAAAGCCATTCATAATATTAAACATTCTTGCCATATTAATTCCACGTTCTCCCGCCTTCATAAGCTCCCAAACACTCGTTTCCCAGCCAGTTGCCGCCTCCACTAAATCAGACATATCTTTAAGCCTTAATGCTCCTAATACTGCACAGGTAAATGTGCATATACATAATACATTATGTAAACTTGATAGTTGCTGTAAATATACAAATTGTCTAATCTTTTTAGGACCTAAATCAAGTGCACCAAGGGGCTCCAGTATTCCTAAAGGATATAGCTGCTCAAGAAAACAATTTTCACTTTCAAAACATGTATCATGTTCCGCAGTCATGTGGTCTGCTCCTTGAGGTGCAACAGCATAACTAAGACCAACTGACACCTTCCCTCTAGGTTCATGTGCAGGGAGCATTTGTCCTTTTACGTGCATAGCGTATTTTTCTGTTTCTTTGCCTAATATCTTAATGGCACCTTTTGCACCTTCAGCTAAAATATCTCCCAATCCTTTTCTCCTGGCAATATCTTCTACTAATTGAAGCATCATTTCAGCATCTCCATATTTTAGCTCAATTCCTTTTAAATCTTTTAATAATCCCTCAGAATAACAATCTATTGCAAAAGCAATCATACCGCCTGTGGAAATTGTATCTAACCCATATTTACCACATAATTCGTTGGCTTTAGCTATTGCTTTTATATCATTAATTCCGCAAGATGAACCAAATACTCCAATGGTTTCATACTCTGGTCCGCCATATTTTCTTTCGACTTCATAAGGCTCGTTAACTTCTACCGAATGCTTACATCTTACCGGACAAGCATAACAGCCTTCTTGTCCAACCCCTATGGTCTCTTCCATAAATCCTCCTGATATTTTTTCGGCACCATCAAAATTTCCATACTTGAAATTTCTTGTTGGAAGCATTCCTGAAGCATTTAAGTCATTTACCATACCAGAAGTTCCTAATTTTTGAAGTCCTTGTAAAGCAGGATAGTCTTTATAGTTTTTTGCAAATTTTGAAGCAATTTCTTTGATCTCGTCATGATTTTTAAAATTAATATTTTTTTTGTTTCCTCTAACTACAACAGCCTTTAAATTTTTAGAACCCATCACTGCTCCAACACCTGTTCTGCCATTAGCGTGATTAAGGTCACTAATTATACAAGCATACCTTACTTTATTTTCCCCTGCCGGACCTATCTGAGCGATTCTAATTCTTTCGTCATTTAATTCTTCTCTGATTAACTGCTGAGTATCACCAGTGATTTTACCCCATAAATGTGTAGCATCTTTTATTTCAACTTGCCCGTTATTTATCCATATATACACAGGGTTAGGTGACTTGCCCTTTATTACTATGGCATCAAATCCTGCAAACTTTAATTCCGGACCCCAAAAACCTCCGGCTTCAGATTCGGCAAAAGCATTAGTCAAAGGAGATTTTGTGACAACACTATATTTAGAAGGCCCCGGTACAGGCACTCCTGAAATAATACTTAAAGAAAATATTATTACATTATCAGGAGAAAAAGGTTCTGTAGTAGGATCCATTTCTTTTAATAAGAAATAAGCTCCGATATTTCTCCCACCCATATACGTTCTATAAAAATTATCATCTGGTTTTTCAACCGAAATCTCTCTATTGGTTAAATTTATTTTTAATATTTTGCCATTATAACCGTAAGACACGTTAACTCCCCCTCATTTACTATTTTTTAGTTCTAAATAATTCTATCTAAAAAATAAATAAAAATATAATCCTGTAAAAAATGTCCATCTCTTATCAAATTAAATTATTACATTCCTTAAAATAGTTCTAGGTGGGGCAAACTTTAAAATAAGTTTACCCCACTTTATTTTATATTTCTATGAACGATTAATAACCTTCAAAACCAGTTGCCTCTAAAGTAGACATATCAATAACTTGGGGTTGAACTCCAATCCGTGCACCATTAGAACCATAAGTGCAAGGGACTCTCCCGCCTTTAGCAATTGTAATTAAGGTTTCATAAGCTGTTTGAGCTTCCATATGCGGCATTTTATCAACTGTCATAGTAAACCATCCTTGTTTCATGAGTTCTACAGCAGCTATTACACCGTCAGCTCCGGTTACCATTACTTCGCCTGGTTGATAACCTGCATTTTTTAATGCTTCAATTGCTCCTATGCCCATTTGATCATTACTACAAAGGAAAGCATCTACATCCGGATGAACTATTAGTAAATTTTGTACGACTTTCAATGCTTTTAGCGTATTCCAATCTGCTGCTTGTTGGGTAAGAATTTCTATACCGGGATATTTACTTATGACATCATTATATCCCAATACAAAATTTATCCCCCAATAATTACCTGGTTCACCAGAGATAATAATTACTTTACCTTTACCGTTCAATTTTTCAATAACATATTCAGCGCTTAAAACGCCCATTTGTCGTGAATCTATACCTATAAAAATGCGCTGTCCTGCAGCCGTATCGCTGTCCAACATAACTACAACCTTCCCAGCATCATTAATTTTACGAACAGTTTCAACAAGTTGAGCTTCATTTGATGTTTGAACAATAAATGCATTTACCCCCATTGTCAGCATATTTTCTATATCAGCCATCTGTTTAGCAGGATCCATCTCTGCATCTGTAGTAACGAATTCATATCCGTCTTTCTCTGCAAGTTCTTTAATTGTGTCACGGTAAATCTCAAATACGCGATGATCCAGAGCACGAGCTGCAAAACCTACTTTAATAGGTTCCTCTTCTGCGCATAAGCCAATCTGAACAATAAACAAACTAATTACGAAAGTTAAAGTCAAAATCAATACAATAGATTTCTTTAAATTTTTCATTTTTTCCTCCTTTTAATAAAAAATTGTTTTTTAAGTAACTCACTTATTATCTTCTTATTTTATTTGCTTTTAAACCACCTCCTTTATATTAATATTTTGTGCCTTTCAGAAAATTCTAAAACCCTTATCCGACCTACCCAACCTTCTTAAGTTTTCTGAAACCCTTATTTTTAATTCTAAGAAAATCATCGAGTGTTTTAAACTAAATTTCGATAATCTTTAGAGTAATATTTTTTATTTCATTAAAACATAAGACAAAACATTTTCTTCTTTTATCTCTTCTCCTACTAAATAAGCATTTATTTTTCCTTTACAAAGAACAACTACTTTATCACACAATCTGCATATTTCAGGAACCTCTGACCCCAATATGATAATACCTAAATTTTTATCTGCAAGACCTCTTATTATTTTATATATTAAAGCCTTACTTCCCACATCTATACCTCTGGTGGGTTCATCGAGTATTAAAATTTTTTGATCGTCTCTTATAATCCACTTCCCAATAACTACTTTTTGCTGATTTCCCCCGCTTAATAGTCCCAATAGCTGATTAAAATCAGACATTTTAACATTTAATTCTGAAGCAACTACAGTACTTCTATCTAAAGATTTCTGTTTTTTTAGCACCCCTCCCCAATGATTTAATATATCTAATGAGGATATTGTAAGATTTTCTATAATAGGCCGACTAAGAAATGATCCTTGCCTTCGGCGGTCCTCTGGAACAAGCCCAATTCCCAGTTTAATTGCTTCCTTGGGAGAATTAATTTTTACCAATTGATCTCTTACGGTAATTTTGCCAATACTATTTAAATCAATGCCAAACAAAGATCTGGAAATCTCAGTTTTTCCTGATCCTACAAGCCCTACAATTCCTAATATCTCACCTTGATGTAGTTCAAAAGAAATATCCTCAAAGTGCCCTTTTCTTGAAAGCCCTTCAACTTTTAATAGTATTTTTCTCGACTTATCTACATTTTTTCTCTTCCTTGTTTCCATATTTTCAAATTCTTCGTAATTACTTCCCAACATTATTTTTACAATATCGTAAATATGGACTTCGGAAATCTTTTTTGTAGCAATATTACTCCCGTTTCTAAAAACCGTAACCCTGTCAGCTAACTTCATTACTTCTTCAAGACGGTGGGATATATAAATTATTGTTTTGCCCTCTTCCTTTAGCTTGTTAATAATTTCAAATAATTTACTGGTTTCTTTTGAAGAAAGGGTAGAGGTAGCTTCATCCATGACAATAATATCGGCATTTGATTCTAATGCTCTGGCAATTTCTACAATTTGCTGTTGCGCAGTACTAAGTTTTTCTACAATAATTCCAGGATCTATATCGGCACCAATTTGAGCTAATCTTTCTTTAGCAAGTTTTCTACAAAGCTTATGATCCACTTTAATTTTTATCTTATTGTCACCAGGTTCATTACCAAGAAAAATATTTTCGCTCACATTCAAATTTGGAACAAGGTTAAGTTCTTGATATATTATTGCTATTTTTGCTGCTTTAGCATCCAAAGGATTTTTAAAATTCACTTCACTGCCATTTATATAAATATTTCCTGTATCTCTTTCTTCAGCTCCAACCAAGATTTTCATTAAAGTTGATTTTCCTGCACCATTCTCTCCAACCAGAGCGTGAATTTCACCTTGTTTTACATTCAAATTCGCCTTTTCAAGTGCTATAACCCCATCAAATTTTTTTGATATCTCTTCCATTTTTATTAAATATGGATTATTCATTCGAACTCTTCCCCCCACTTACATTATCAACATGGTTGGATTTAAATAGAGATAAAAAACGATAATCTCTAAATTTCCATTTAATGCCACCCTGTAATATTAGAGCTATAATTATGACCAAACCTTTTACCATATAATAATAAAAAGGATTAACGTTATTTAAAGTCAATATATTGGTTAGACTTGCAAAAATTAAAATACCCGGAATTGTTTGCAAGATAGTACCAGACCCACCGTGGATTGAAACTCCACCTATTACTACCATTGCAATTACATCTATTTCATATAATTGTCCATTTGTAGGTGCAATGCTGGCAAGACGAGCCGAATAAAGCAGACCTGATAAAGCAGCAGTAAAACCCATTAGAGCAAATAATTCAATTTTAACTCTATCTACATTAATACCACTAAATTTAGCGCTTTCTATATTACTGCCTACGGCATAAGTCTTCCTTCCAAATGTAGTAGATGATAATAAAAAGTGATATACTATAGCCACGATAACAAAAATATAGCAGTACACTGGGATTCCTATAAATTTAGCTTTTCCTAAAGATATAAAAGTAGAATCTGAACAACTAATCGGGTAACCTTCCGTATATAGCAGGGCAAACCCACGAATAGCAGTCATCGTTGCCAAAGTTACGATAAAAGAAGGAAGGTGCTTTTTCGCAACCAGCATCCCGTTGATAAATCCAATAATAACACCTACTCCAAGCCCTGCAAGAACTGGTACAAATAATGGTGCTCCGGTTTTTTGCAAAGAAACAATAACAATTCCACTAATACAGAGGATTGCACCTACCGATAGATCTATTTCTCCACAAATAATGATAAAAGTCATTCCTAAAGCAAGTATTCCCTTAAAAGAAATTTGAGTAAGAAGATGAATTAAATTTCGAGGAGAAATAAATACGGGTTTAATTATCGTAAAAACTATAACCATAAATATAAATATCAACCATATCTTAAGTGTATAATTTCTTCTCATAAGTACCTCTCTTTTTACATAACATTAAAATAAAATATTAATTAGGCCTTACTTAATTTACGCGATGAGAGTAAAAGAGCAAGAATCAAAATAAAAGCTTTAGTAATTTGTTGGATATCTGACCGCATACCTAAAAAATTAAACGCAGTATACATGGTTTCTAATAAAACAACACCCAATATTGCTCCAACGACTGTTCCTTTTCCACCGTTTAAAGTAGCACCACCAACCACCGCCGCTGCTATAGCTTCTAATTCAAGACCAGTGCCAACAAATGAATCAAAAGCCTTGGTATTAACCATTATTAAAAACGAGGTAAAAGAAGCCAAGCCTCCCATAATTACAAATGTAATAAATTTTACACGTTCTACTCTAATACCACATAATCTAGAGGCATCTTCACTACCTCCTACAGCATAAATATGGCGTCCTAAAATAAGATGTTTAAGCAAATACCATGCTCCGATTAGTATTATCAATAATAACAAAAATATATAAGGTATACCCATTAAAGTGCCGCTCCTAACCGATTGAAATGTTGCATTAGTATCATATTTGGTAATAGTACCAAAAGAAATTAAGGTAATGGTTTTTATAATAAGCATCATGGCTAAAGTTGCAATAAAAGAAGGTATCTTTGCTTTTACTGTTAAAAACCCGTTTACACTACCGATTACTATGCCACAAGCTAAACAACTTAAAATAGCAGCTAATGCTCCGTATCTATCTATAAAAGTTACCAGTACTAATCCACAAAAACTAACAGTAGCGCCAATTGAAAGATCGATTTCACCGCCTATCAGTACTATTGCACTTCCAATTGCTATACTACCCAGCATAGATATATTTAGAAGCAAATTTCTTAAATTTCTCACGCCAATAAAGTGATGGTTATAAAATGTCATATAAACAAATATAAAAAATACAACACCGATTAAACTTAAATATCTTACTGTTTCCTCGGACTTATAAACATTTTTTATCTTTTGGTTTATAGTGTAAGGTATTTTCAATCTTTTCATCATCCCTTCATAACAATAATATCTTAGTTTTATTTTGTAACTAAAAATAAACAATTCAAACATCAGGGGCAACTATACTCTTTAATTCAAAAACATTTTACAAAAATTACTTGCTATAATTATTTTCTTAAATATAATTTTTTTTACAAATCTTAAATTTTAAGCATAAATACACTTAATATTCATGCCTACCCCAATATTTGCTCTACTTTCTTAATTATATTCTCTTCGGTAATCCCAAAATACTCATTTAAAGCATCTATGGAAGGACCAATTACTGAAAAAGAATCGTCGGGAATGGAGACATGTTTAACTTTTGCAGGTTTATTCTGACATACAACACTGCAAACTGCAGCTCCCAATCCACCGGATGCATTAGTATCTTCTACGGTTACGATCCCTTTTGTTTCTTCTGATGCCTTTACAATGACCTCTTTATCGATAGGCTTAATGGTGTGCATATTAATCAATCGTACACTAATGCCTTTACTTTCTAGGGTATCTGCTGCCTTTTTGGCAATATGTACCGAGCTGCCGGTGGCAATTAAAGTGACATCCTGACCATCTTGTAAGGTAATGGCTTTACCTATTTGGAATTCATAATCATCAGGAGAGTACAGTTCCTCTTTGGTGGTTCGTGAAAAACGCAGATATACCGGACCTTCATGTTCAATAATTCCTTGATATGCGGCAGCGACTGTTTCAAGTGGAGTTGCCGGTTGAATAATAGTTATATTGGCAAGATTACGTAAAAATGAAACATCTTCTACACCATGATGAGTGACACCTCCGGCAGGTAGATCAAAAGTAGCTGTTTGACATAATATTTTAGCATTTTTATTGTTGTAACATATATCATCTCTTATCTGCTCTAATGCCCTGGCAATTACAAAGCCATAAACTATGCTAATTGGTATCTTGCCCAATATAGCGAAACCCGCTGCAGCACCTAACATGTTTGGCTCGGCGATACCAAAATTAAAAGTTCTTTCCGGAAATCGCTCTTGAAAGAGCTGCCCTCCTGCTTGACCAAGGGAATCTGCTCCCAGAAGAACAGTCTTTGGCTCTATTTCACCGATATCAAGTAAAACTTTATTGATAATATCCCTCCCGGTTAATCCTTCATATTTTTTAAAATCTATTTTCTTCATATTAAGCTTACCTCTTTTATAATTTTCATAATCGCCACTAATTACATTTACATTTTTCTAATAGATTATAATGCTCCTGATAATCGTCATCATTTAATTTGGCATAATGATATTCCCAATTGCCTTCCATGCAAGGAATTCCTTTTCCTTTAATAGTTTTTATAATTATACAAGAGGGTTTATTCTGTTCTATCGGTACGGAACTTAAAGTATTATATAATTCTCCTATATTATGGCCATCAATTGTTTTTACTGCCCAGCCAAAACTTTTCCATTTATCTTCTAATGGTTCAAGAGGCATGATTGATTCTGTACTGCCTTCATAATTCATCATATTACGATCAATGGTAGCCACAAGATTATCCAGTTTGAACTTGCCTGCCGCCATTGCTGCTTCCCACACAGATCCTTCATCATTTTCACCATCTCCCATATGCACAAATACGCGTGAAGACAGCTTATCTATTTTTTTTGCTAAAGCAGCTCCTACGCCTGCAGATAAACCGTGGCCTAATGATCCGGCTGCAAACTCACAACCGGGTATCATAAGTGTAGTATGCATACCTATCGCACTGTTTATCTCATCATAAGTGGAAAGCATTTCTTTGCCGAAAAACCCCTTCAAGGCAAGCACTGCTACAAAAAGTCCGCAAATATGACCTTTGCTTAAAATAAAATGGTCTCTCTCTTCCCAATTGGGGTTTTTGGGATCAATCTTTAAAATCCCATTATAGAGTACTGTTAGAAATTCTGCCGAAGAAAAAGAACCGCCATAATGTCCTCCTTGACCGCTTTCATGAAACATTTCCATAGTTAAAAGTTTGCTTTCGATAGTTAAATTTTTCAATTTTTTTTCTAATTCTTTATCAATAACCATTCTCCCCTCCACAAGTATATTATTATTTATAATCAGCATTATCTCTTAATTACAAAATCTTCTCTTAAATTTAATAAATAAGTTTTTACACTAATTACACTTTAGTGCTTTTTAAATATCTCCCGGTTAGAAATAACTAAAAATATATTTCCGCTATGTTTTTTTATTAATCTCCGTATCTTTAAGTTCTCCTGCACTATTTAAAATCATTTTTAATGCATTATTTAAATGTACCCGAACTAATTGTTCAGCTTCTTCCGGATCCCTCTTTTTTAAAGCTGCAAGAATATCACTATGTTCCTCTAATGAATTTTTGTATTTTTCTGGTTCATTAAGTGATTTAAGCCAAAATCTATAAGCAATATCGGTAAAATTACTCACAATCCTGGTTAATCGTTTATTGCCTGAAGCATGCAATAATAAATTATGAAATTTAGCATTTTCTTTGCCAAAAGCCAATAAATCTTTTTTTATTGCAAATTTATACATCTGTTTATTGTATTCTTCTAATTCTTTGATCTCTTCCTTGCTAATTCTTTTTGCAGCGAGGTTAGCAGCCATGCCTTCTAAAGCCATGCGAATTTGTAAAAATTCCTCTATATCTTCGATCAATATTTTGTTTACGACTACTCCTTGATTTGGAGTTATTCTAACAAACTCTTCATCAGCTAATTGCCGTAAAGCTTCTCTAACCGGCGTTTTACTTACTCCTAGCTCCTTGGCCACTTTAGCTTCGGTTAATTTAAATCCTTCATCTAAATCTCCTTGAATAATTGCTGTTTTCAATATACTATAAACTCTTTGGCTTAATAGTTTATGATTTTGTATTTTATCAATTTTTAAAAAATTATCCATTTTATATAGTCCTCTCTTAAATTAAAGAATTTTTCCTAAAAAATAGATCTCAAAATTACTTAATAATTTATAATATATGATATATCATATATTATATACTATTAATCTATAAAATCAAGCTTTTTTTAAAAATATTTTAAAAAAGATTAAATATCTTTATTAACAACGGTTTCACATCGACTTTAGAATAATAAAAAGATTTTTTCCTATATGTTCTAATTGAAATAAGTGAGGAAGAATTAGAAGAATTGATGGGGGATATAACTTAATAAGGGACTAAAGATCGGTTTATTTAATAGATATGATAAAACTTGTTAACAGGATTTTATAAAATATTTTTAATAGGTAAATACTAATGATGATTTTTTAAATTTTTTCAGGTAGGGGATTAATCACCCTCTTTCTAAAGCAGTCAAGAGTTGTAGGGGAAATTTTTCTGTTACTAAGGTTCTTCCAGAATTAATTAAAAATATTAGACCTTATTTAAGGTTTATTTTAATAAATCTCCTTGAAAGATAAAATAATGTTCAAATATAAATCGTTGATTTCAGCCAAATCCACTTTAACTGCAATAAATTCACATGAATAACATGATTTCGATTTGTGTCATAAACTAAAATTTAATATAAAGGATGTATTTATTTAAGAGGACCACTTAATAATTTAATTGGGAAACTAAATTAATTGAGGTAAAACTGTATTCCCTGAAGGAAGAATATAGGCTTGAAAATCCTCACCATATTTATTTTTAATATAATTTAGAGCTTGAGAAATATTTTCCATGGGAATAAAAAATAATTTACGGACTTTTTCTGAAGGAAGGGAAGAAATTAAAATCACTTCCACTTCTTTTACTATTTTAGCTACACCAT
>Ga0255384_10041_pt1 | contig 23335 bp, 35 predicted proteins | sample ANMaggSeSYBR01F7_FD_182106 | JGI IMG/M metagenome (GOLD analysis project Ga0255384, IMG submission 182106) | Sediment cell enrichment communities from methane seep in Santa Monica Basin, California, United Staets - ANME aggregate JGI... | ecosystem: Environmental > Aquatic > Marine > Cold seeps >... | reverse complement strand
ACGGCTGTGCGGCCGCCATCATCCGGATATGTGCCTTCCACGGAATCGACCTTGTGCCGCCGGGCGGCGGTATGATGGACTGCTTCGGCACTGCGGTGTCGATGAGCATGCAATACGGCGTGCCGCTTGAGGTGTATGTCAACAAATTCTCGCACACGCGGTTCGAGCCGATGGGCTTCACGAAGAACCCAGACATCCGAATCGCCAAGAGCATTGTTGATTACATCTTCCGGTGGCTTGGGCTTGTGTTCCTGTCGGACAACTCGCCCTCCGGTAACGGAGCCGACGCAGATCGACCCGATGCGAAGCAGGGGGAAACCGGAGTGGGAGAGCCACAGCCCGCCGCCATGACGGCCGGCGGGCAGAACGCCGGGCACGGACCCGCCAGGGCCAACGGCTCGACGGGCGGTAACGGCAAGTCGGGCGGCAACGGCAAGTCGGGCGGCAACGGCGCCGCAGCGGACATGCTGCAACACGTCGCCGTTACGCCGCAATCGGACGGCGAAGCAATGCAAACCGCTCAGAGCGAGCAGTTCGCCAACTTCCAGACCGACGCGCCGGCCTGTGACAACTGCGGTGCAATTACCGTGCGGACCGGCAACTGCTACCTGTGCCACAACTGCGGCAACAGCATGGGCTGCTCGTAGGAAACCGGAGTTCTATTATGCTCAAGCGTATCCACATCAAGGGTTACAAGTCGCTGATCGATGTCGATATCCAGCTTCAACCGCTATCGGTGCTCTTTGGCCCAAATGCCGCGGGTAAGAGCAATTTCCTAGATGTCCTGCAGTTGCTGTCTCGGATTCCCACCAGCAGAACACTAAAGGAAGCGTTCGAGCCGCCCTATCGGGGAAAACCGCTTGAGTCGTTCACGTTTGGTCCTGGCGGTCTCAACGATCTCATCAAGCAGGATGAAGCCTCATTCTCTATCGAGGTAGACGTCGAACTGGCGCCCGGTGTGGTCAGTGATGTTAATCGGCAAATACGCGAGATGAGGAAGGGTAAGGCTACGGACTCGGGCAAAGGGGAAAAGTCCAAGACGCAGGCATCCGTACGGGAGAAGAACCTGAGGTACCGCATCGAAGTAGAGATTCGGCCCAAGTCCGGGGTCTTGCGCGTTTCCAACGAGTACTTGGCTGCTATGACAGCCAGTGGAGATATCAACCAATCTCGTCGTCCGTTCCTCGAACGAATGGAAGGCAAACTTCGCCTTCGCATGGAAGGACAGGCGCACCCGACCTATTACGAGCAATACCTTGACCACAGCATCCTTTCTCTTCCGCTTTATCCCCCGCATTACCCACACCTAGTGGCCATGCGGGAGGAATTATCACGGTATTTCTTCTTTTACTTCGAACCGCGTGAGCGCATGCGGGCTCCCAGCCCGGTCAAAGAAGTCCGTCACATCGGTCTTATGGGAGAAGAACTGGCCGCCTTCCTTAACACGCTGAAAACGCTGGATATAAAGCAGTTCCGGGCCATCGAGAAGGCTCTCCACGCTATTGTTCCCTCCGTCAGCGGAATTGATGTTGAGGTGAACAGCCTCGGTGAAGTTGACTTATGGCTTCTCGAAGGCAAACTTCGCGTGCCTGCACGGGTCGTCTCTGAGGGAACGTTGCGAATCTTAGGACTGCTCGCACTCGTTGGCGCCAAAGATCCGCCCGCTCTCCTGGGCTTCGAGGAACCGGAGAATGGCATTCATCCCCGGCGGATAAAGCTGATCGCGGAGTTGCTGAAAACCCGGGCGGCAGCCGGTGAATCCCAACTTATTGTCACGACGCACTCGCCTATCCTGCCGGACCTGATTCCCAATGACAGCCTTTTTGTATGCTGCAAAGGTCAAGGACGTACGGAAATAACTTCTTTCGAGACGTGGGGACCGCTCGGACGTCGACAGGACATTGACAAAGCTCTGGACGAACAACTCACACCATCAGAGCGGATTATGCGTGGAGACTTCGATGCGTAAGATCAGTTTCTTCGGCGAGGACGAAGGGCACAGGGTGTTCTTGATGCCTTTGATCCAACGCATTGCTGACCAGTACGGTGTAGAGATCGCTGTGCGGCAGTATTCCGTCCGTGGCGGCTTCGGCAAGGTGGAAAACGAACTGGCCGAATACGTGCGCGACCTTCTTAAGTTCAGAGAGGATATGCCAGATCTTGTCGTTGTTGCAACCGATGCAAACTGCTGCGGTTTTCGTCAGCGTCGCCAAAAGCTCCTTAAAACAACAGAGCCGATCAAGGACCGTGTGGCGTATGCTGTCCCAGATCCGCACATCGAACGCTGGATGTTAATCGACTCAGCCGCTTTCAAGGCTGTCTTGGGCGAATCATGTAACGCACCGGATCAAAAATGTGATCGTGACCGTTACAAGCAATTGCTTTTGGAAGCCGTGCGTAATGCCGGCGTTGCTCCGCTGTTGGGAGGTATGGAACACGCAGAAGATATCGTACGCAAAATGGACTTGAACCCAACAGGCAAAAGTGACGATTTGGGTGACTTCCTCCAGGAATTGCATGCACACTTCAGGCGTTGGAGCTAAGAGTGAAAGCTCGGGAATATCCCACCGACCTTGTTGCCATTACGAATATCAATTTATGGTGCCAAAGCGGTCGATAAATACCCCAATTGCACCAATTACACTGCCTGTCGGCGGGGAAATCGTGGTGGAAAGCCGAAAATCCGGAATTTTTCCGCTATGGGCCGTTGACGGGATTCCTGGAAATTGGTATTCTTTGAGGTTTCCCGTCAATATGGCGGGCGGTTCATTGGCAAACTGGATTTCGATTTACCCCGGAGGGCTTCCGTGGCCGGTAAGACCAAAGAGATCATTCGCATCCGGATGGAGGCGTACGATCACGCGATTTTGGATCAAAGTGCGGTGGATATCGTCGATACGGCGAAACGGACCGGTTCGGTCGTCCACGGGCCGATTCCTTTGCCTACCCGAATTGAGCGATACACGGTGCTTTCCGGCCCACACGTGGACAAAAAGGCCCGAAAGCAGTTTGAAATCCGCACACACAAGCGTCTGATCGACATCCAGCAGGCCACGGCCAAGACGATCGAGGCGTTGAACAAGCTGAGCCTGCCGGCAGGCGTGGACATTAAAATCAAGGCGACAAGTAGATAATATGCAACGGAAGTTTGTCGGGTAAACCCGGCCGCGAGCCGGTCGTTCCCGGCGGCGACGTACAAAAAGGCAAGAACGATGTCAGTTGGACTACTCGGCCGCAAGGTCGGGATGACACAAATATACGATCCCACCGGCAAGGTGATCCCGGTTACTGTCATCCAGGCAGGCCCGTGCCACATTCTGCAAGTAAAGACGCAGGAGCGAGACGGCTACGAGGCGATTCAACTGGGATATTTGGATAAACCACGTCGTCTTGCCGGTCGCTCTGCCCGCGGCCAAGTCGCCAAACTCGACAGCAAACGTCAGCGTCGCCGTGCCGCCGCCGGAGTCCAAGCGGTGCAGAAGCCCGATTGTGAACCGAAGCGATACGTGCGCGAATTGTGTGGTTCGGTCGGCGATTGTGAAGTCGGCCAGGAACTCAAGGTCAACGTCTTTGCCGAAATTGCAGCGGTCGATGTTGTCGGCACGAGCAAAGGCCGTGGGACCGCCGGTGCGATGAAGCGGCACAATTTCAGCGGTCAGCGGGCATCTCACGGCGTAAAGAAGTGTCATCGCCACGTCGGCGGCACCGGTTGCAGTGCCACTCCAGGCCGAATCATCAAGGGCAAGAAGATGGCCGGCCGCTACGGCAACGCCCGATGTACGGCGCGGAATCTCAAGGTGGTGCGGGTAGATGTAGACAATAACCTGTTGGTGGTGCGCGGCGCTGTGCCCGGGCCGAACGGCGGGTACGTGATGATCAAGCAGACAAATAAGATATAAACATGGCCAGTTTGCCCGTTTACGACCGAACCGGAGCGGAAGTCGATACATACGAGATCGACCCGGCGCAGATTGCACCGCGCATCAACAAGCAACTCATGCACGATGTGGTGGTCATGCACCAGACCAATCTGCGACAAGGCTCGGCCAAAACGAAGAGCCGAGCAGAGGTCGCCGGTACGACACAAAAAATGTACCGCCAGAAGGGTACCGGGCGAGCCAGGGCAGGCTCTCGCCGTAGCGGTATTCGTGTCGGCGGCGGACGAATATTCGCCAAGCGGCCACGCGACTGGTCCTACCGGCTGCCGAGAAAGGCCGTCCGGCTGGCTACGCGAATGGCAGTTGCTTCGAGGATCGTCGACGACGAGATTACGCTGATCGACCAGTTGAACTTCCAGGCGCCGAAGACCGCCGAGATGGCCTCGATCCTGAAAGCACTTGAACTGGGCGGCCAGACGCTCCTTGTGGCGGTCGACGGTTACGACGTGAACGTCTATAAGAGCATACGGAACCTGGAAGGCGTGTCGGTCGTGCCGGTGGCGGAGCTTAACGCGTTGAGTGTGTTGCGTCCTCGGCGGTTGTTGATGACACGGGCTGCATTGGATGCGTTCCGCCGGAAGGCAGCCGGCGTGAAGGCGGAGGGAGAGTAGATGTTGCAAGCGAATACAAAAAAAGACGTTACCAAGACGAAGCTCGACCTTGAGCCGCACCAGATCATACTCCGCCCGCTTGTAACCGAGAAGGGAATGCACAAGGCCAACCGCTACAACTCGTATGCCTTCGAGGTGAACCAAATGGCCGGCAAAGACGATATTCGCCGGGCGGTCGAGGAGTTGTTCGAGGTGAAGGTGATTCGTGTAAATACCCAGAACCGCAAAGGAAAACCACGGCGAACCAAATTCCGCTGGGGAGCTACCAAGGCCTGGAAGAAAGCGATTGTTACATTGGACCCGGAAGACAGGATTGATTTCTTTTAATGTTTAGCCCCGGCGTCCTCGCCGGGCATATCCGCCGCCAGTCAAGCGACGGCTAAACGGAAAATTATCAACAATGGGAATACGCCGATACAAACCGATCACGCCCGGCCGCCGCGGTGCAACCGTGAGCGACTTTGCCGACTTGACACCCGGGGCGAAGCCGCTTAAGAAATTGCTCCGGCCGAAGCGTCGCACCAACGGACGAAACAACCAGGGCAAAATTACCGTCCGGCATCGTGGCGGCGGTCACAAGCGAAATTATCGCAAAATCGACTTCCGGCGGAATAAAGACGGTGTGCCGGCGGTGGTAAATTCAATACAATACGACCCGAACCGCAGCGGTCGGATCGCACTGCTGTACTATATGGACGGTGAGAAGCGATATATTCTGGCCCCCGACGGCCTTAAGGCGGGCGACCGGGTTGAAAGCGGAGCGGACGCGCCGCCGGCGATCGGCAACTGCTTGCCGCTGGCGAATATCCCGCTGGGGACCGACATACACAGCATCGAGTTGCATCCGGGGCGCGGAGGCGTGCTGTGCCGGTCGGCCGGGACCAAGGCAACACTGGCCGCCCGAGACGCCGGCTGGGCACAAATCAATCTACCCAGCGGCGAGATTCGTCGCGTGCCGGCGTCGTGTCGGGCAACGATCGGCAGCATCGGCAACTCCGAGCACATGGGCATCGTGCTTGGCAAAGCCGGGCGGAAGCGATGGCTGGGACGTCGACCGCACGTACGAGGCACGGCGATGAACCCGGTCGATCATCCGCACGGCGGCGGCGAAGGCCGCACCAAGGGCGGGCGACACCCCGTCTCGCCCACCGGAAAACCGACCAAGGGCGGCTCTACCAGAAAGAAACACAAACCGTCGAACAAGGCGATCGTACGCCGCAGACGGACAAAAAGGTATGGATTGTTGAAAATATAAAGGTTTGTTTAGCCGTCGCCTCCTGGCGGCGGAATTTCCCGGCGTGGACGCCGGGGCTAAACTACTACTTGCCAATGAGCAGATCACTAAAAAAAGGCCCTTACGTCGATCCGAAGCTTTACCACAAGGTGGAAAAGCAAAACGAGGCGGGGACGAAAGAACCGATTAAGACGTGGGCACGGGCATGTACCGTGATTCCGGAGTTCGTCGGCCATACGTTTATGGTCCACAACGGAAAGAATCACATGAAGGTGTTTGTGACCGAAGAGATGGTCGGCCACAAGTTGGGTGAATTTGCGCCTACCCGCACGTTTCGCGGGCATGGCGGAAAGGGTAAGCGGTAAGATGGCTTACAAGGCGGTTCACAAGTTTGCACGGATCAGTCCACGGAAAGTTCGGCCGATAGCCGAGTTGATCCGCGGCAAGTTAGCCGACGATGCTTTGAACATTTTGCGGTACCAGCCGAATCGCGGTGCCAGGATGTTGGAGAAGGTGCTTCACAGCGCACTGGCCAACGCCGAGGACCGCCGGGCACCGAACTTGCAACACCTGACGGTTGTCGACGTGCGTGTGGACCAAGGACCGATGTTCAAGCGAATGAGGCCGAAGGCACGTGGAATGGCCGCGATTATCAAGAAGAAAATGTCACACATACAGGTAATATTGGATTAAATAGCATGGGTCAAAAAGTCAATCCTGTTGGGTTTCGTACCGGTGTGATGATAGGCTGGAAGAGCCGGTGGTACGCATCGAAGCAGGAGTACGCAGAGCTTTTGGTCGAGGACCACAAGATTCGGGAGTTTGTCAAAAAACGTAAGGATCGCGGCGGCAAGCCGATGTATCCGGCCATTGCCAAAATCGAAATCGAACGCACCCGCGACGAAGTAAAGGTGATACTGTTCTCGGCAAGGCCGGGCGTGCTGATCGGGCGGAAGGGCGAACGGGTCGAGGAGCTGCAAAAGGAACTGCAAGAGAAGACCGGCAGGCGAATCAATCTGAAAATTGAGGAAATCAACCGGCCGGAAATCGTCGCACAACTGGTGGCCGAGGACATCGCCGAGCAATTGGCAAAGCGGTCCGGGTTTCGGCGGACGATGAAGCGGGCAATGGAACAAACCATGGAAGCGGGCGCCAAGGGGATCAAAATCCAATTGGCCGGCCGGCTCGGCGGTTCGGAGATGGCCAGACGTGAGAAACAGATGTCCGGCTCCATCCCGCTGAGCACGTTAAGAGCAAAGATAGACTACGGCTTCACCGAAGCCAAAATTGCCCAGGGCCACATTGGCATCCAGGTGTGGATCAACCAGGGCATGTATAGTAGCGAGGACGAGATCGATGGCGTTGATGCCAAAAAGAGTAAAGCACCGAAAAAGCCAAAGAGGTCGTATAAAAGGTGAGGCGTCGCGCGGCAACCGGGTCGTCTTCGGCGAGTTCGGTTTGCAGACGGTCCAGGGCGGCTGGATCAGTGCGGCGACCATCGAGGCCGGCCGTGTCGCTGCGCAGCAATATCTGCGTACCGAGGGGCGGTTGTATGTCCGCATTTTCCCGCACAAGTCGATTACCTCGATACCGCTGGAAACGCGGATGGGTAAGGGAAAAGGCGAGCCGGACTATTGGGCGGCGGTTGTGAGGCCCGGGACTGTGCTCTACGAGATCAGTGGTGTAAGCGAAGAGGCTGCCCGGATGTGTTTCACCCGGCTGGCGCACAAAATGCCCGTCAAGGTCCGGTTCCTCAGAAGAAGGCCGATGTAGGAATAATAAATTATGACCAAGGTAACCGAACTTCGAGAGATGAGCGACGAACAGCTTGCGGTGGTGCTGAAGGAGACGACTGACAATTTCTTCCATCTGCGGCTTCAGGCACAGACGGAGAGACTAGACGCACCCAGCGAGTTGCGGAAGAATCGTCGGTTGATTGCCAGAATCAAAACGATCCGCCGCCAGCGTGAGTTTGCTGCGGCCGCCAAAACAGAGGGGACCGGCCATGCCGAAACGAGTTGAGGTAGGTGTTGTCACAAGCGACAAGGCTGCAAAGACACGCCGGGTAGAGATCGCACGGCTGGTCAAGCATCCGAAATACGGAAAGTTCGTCCGCCGCAGAACCGTCTGCCACGTGCACGACGAGCAGGAGCAATCGCACTTCGGCGACAAAGTCGAAATCGTCGAGTGCCCGGCAAAGTCGAAAACAAAGCACTGGGAGCTGATCCGCGTGGTGGAGAAGGGCCAGGTGATCGACTTAGCGGCAATGCGTACAGAGTCCAAAGATAGTGGGTAGTGGATAGTTAAAAGCCCCCGCAGAAGCGTGCGTGGGCACTGCGAAGCCGCAAGCGGCTGAAGAGTGAAGACGATAACCATGATTCAAATGCAAACACGACTGGCTGTGGCCGATAACACCGGTGCGAAGGAACTGATGTGCATAAAGGTGCTCGGCGGTACTCATCGGCGCAGCGCCGGCGTGGGTGACATTATCGTTTGCAGTGTTAAGAGCGTTATACCCGGTGCAGAGTTGAAGAAAGGCACGGTGGTTCGGGCGGTCATCGTCCGCTGCAAACAGCCCACCCGTCGCAAGGACGGCAGCTACGTCAGGTTCGATTCCAACGCAGCGGTCATTATCGATACCGAAAAAAACCCTCGCGGCACACGGATATTCGGTGCTGTCGCCCGGGAATTACGCGAGCGGAACTTTATGAAAATTGTCAGCCTCGCCAACGAGGTGGTGTAATGTTGATAAAAACAGGCGACACGGTAGAAGTGGTAACGGGCGACGATCGCGGCACGCGCGGCAAGGTGTTAAGCGTAGACCGAACGGTCGACAAGGTGCTCGTAGAGCACGTCAACCGTGTGTACAAACACGTGCGTCGCAGCCAGCAGAACCCGCAGGGCGGCCGGCTCTCGAAGGAGATGCCCGTTCAGACATCCAACGTGTTGTTGGTCTGCGAGTCGTGTGGGGCTGCTGCCAGGCTGGGGGTCCGGTTCATGGACGACGGTACGAAGGAACGTTATTGCAAAAAGTGCGGCGCCGGCAACGGTCAGATATCGCCGCCTAGGACACAGCACGCGAAGAAGTGAATGGGTAATCAAGCATGGCGACTACCGAAACGATGCCCCGACTATTAGAAAAATACAACAGCGAAGTTACGCCTGCGCTGGCCGAGCAGTTTGGCCGCAAAAATCGGCTGTCTCTGCCGAGGTTGGAGAAGATTGTTATAAACATGGGCGTCGGCAGCGCAACCAGCGAGAAAAAACACCTCGAAGAGGCCGTCGGTGCATTGACGATGCTCTCCGGCCAGAAACCGATCGTCACGCTGGGGCGCAAGTCGATTGCCGGGTTCCGGCTCCGAGAAGGCATGGCCATCGGGTGCAAGGTAACGTTGCGGGGCAAACGGATGTATGAGTTCCTCGACCGGCTGATTTCGATGGCGCTGCCCCGTGTGCGCGACTTTCGGGGCTTAAGCCCCAACGCGCTGGACGGGCACGGGAACTACAGCCTCGGGCTGACCGAACAGTTGGTCTTCCCGGAATTGAACCCCGACAAATACACCACAACACAAGGAATGAATATTACGCTGGTCACCAGCACCGACAGCGACGACGAGTCGCGCGAGTTGTTGCGTAAACTGGGCATGCCGCTTCGGACAGAGTAACATATTGTGTAAAAAGGAAAAACATGGCAAGCAAGTCGAAGATAGCCAAGGCACTTCGGACGCCGAAGTATACTACCCGCATCGAGCGGCGGTGTAAGATATGCGGCCGCCCCCGGGCTGTTTATCGGAAATTCGGCATCTGTCGAATCTGCTTCCGCAACCTTGCGGACGAAGGTCTGATCCCCGGTGTGAAGAAGGCAAGTTGGTAGCGTTAAGGTAATTAGGACTCTAAATATTATGATGACCGACCCCATCGCCGATATGTTGACCCGCATCCGCAACGCGGTGCGCGTCGAACGGCCCCATGTCGATATGCCTATCTCGAAGGTCAAGCGCGGCCTGGTCGAGGTGCTCAAGCGCGAGGGCTATATCTGGGATTGGGAAGAAGTGGAAGATCGGCCGGCAAACCTGCTGCGCATTCACCTGAAATACGGCCCCAATGGGGAGCAGATAATCAGGCGCATTCGCCGTGTGAGCAAGCCGGGACGTCGTGTGTACAGCGGTGCCGCGGCGCTGAAACCGGTACTTGGCGGGCTGGGGATTCGCGTTATCAGCACAAGCCGTGGAGTGATTAGCGACCGCGAAGCACGACAACGAAAACTCGGCGGTGAAGTACTCTGCGAAATCTGGTAATAAAGGCAAACGGATATGTCACGGATCGGAAAAAAACCGATAACGGTTCCTGAGAAAGTCAAAGTGCAGATTGTAGATCGCACCGTGGCCGTCGAAGGACCAAAGGGAAAGCTCCAGTGGGAACACCGGCCGGAGATCGACGTGGCGTACGACGAGTCGTCCAAGACGGTTGTCGTCGCTCGGCACGACGACCAGCGCCAAAGCCGTGCACTGCACGGGCTGAGCAGGGCATTGATCCAAAACATGGTCGTCGGAGTGACGGAAGGATACGAACGGCGGTTGGAGATACACGGCGTAGGATACTTGGGCTCGGTCCAAAATCAACAGCTTGATCTCCGCGTCGGGTTGGCGAACGAACTGCACGTTCCAATTCCCGAGGGGTTGGACGTAAGCTGCCCCGACCCGCAGCATATACTCATCCGTGGGATCGACAAACAACTTGTCGGCCAATTTGCGGCCGAGGTGCGAGCACTGCGAAAACCCGAGCCGTACAAAGGCAAAGGCATTCGATACATGGGCGAGCAGGTTCGCCGCAAACAGGGCAAGGCAATGGTGAAGTAGTGGGTAGTGGGTAGTGGGTAGTGGGTAGTGGGTAGTGGGTAGTTAAAAGCCCCCGCACTGCGTGCGGGGGCAAATGTGTAGCGGTCGGATTTGCCCGGCGCGGTATGTGGTGACAATGAATTGCCGCCACGAAACAGAAACAAACCAATGAAACACGAAAAGAAAATCGGCAAACAGCGTCATCGCCGGCGATGCCGCGTTCGGAACCGCTTGAAGCACGACTCTACCCGTCCGCGCCTGAGCATCTTCCGCAGCCACAAGCACATATACACCCAAATTATCGACGACCAGACAGGTCGCACGCTGGCGGCCGCCGGTACGACCGACAAGTCACTGCGCGATGAGATCCGCTACGGTGGAAACAAAGACGCCGCGGCGGCAGTCGGCAAGGCCGTCGCTTCAGCGGCACTTCAGGCCGGTGTAAAACAGGTCGCCTTAGACCGACGCGAATACAAGTACCACGGCCGGGTCGCCGCATTGGCGGACGCTGCACGTGAGGCAGGATTGGAGTTATAAAGAACTATGTCCAACGAAACAACACAAGGCGAACTGATCGACAAGGTCGTCAAGATTCGGCGGTGTGCGGCCGTGGTCAAGGGCGGCCGACGATTCAGCTTCGCGGCGATGGTGGTCATCGGCGACGGCCATGGCAAAGTCGGCTGGGGATACGGCAAGGCCAACGAGGTGCCGCCCTCAGTCGAAAAGGCAGTTAAGGACGGGACCAGGAACATGTTTCCTATTGCGATGAAGGGCACTACCATCCCGCACGCCGTGAAGGGTCATTATGGTGCCGCAAAAGTGGTCCTGTTGCCGGCCGGGCCTGGAACAGGAGTAATCGCCGGCGCGGCGGTCCGCGCAGTGTGCGAAGCAGCCGGAATAAAAGACATACTTACAAAAAGCTTCGGGGCGAACAACTCAATCAACCTGGTCAAGGCAACCATCGGCGCCCTAAGAGAACTCCGCTCGCAGAGCGAAGTCGAACGCCTACGTGGAGTCTCGCTCTCATGAATCTCAACGACGTCCATCGCGGTATCCGGAAGAACAAAAAGCGTAAACGCCTGGGGCGAGGCATCGGCTCGGGACACGGCAAGACCTGCGGACGCGGCCACAAGGGCCAGCGTTCCAGGGCAGGGTATTCCGTACACCCGACCTTCGAGGGCGGCCAGATGCCGCTGGTCCGCCGAATACCTAAACGGGGCTTCAACAATCGCTGGGCGCAGGTCGTTGCAATCGTAAACCTCGGCGAACTGGAAGAATGCTTCGACGACGGTGCCGAGGTAACCCCGGAGGTGCTGAAATCCAAAAATTTGGCCAAGGGACGCTACGACGAGCTAAAAGTGCTCGGCGACGGCGAGTTGACCAAGAAGTTGAAAATCTCCGCACACCGGTTCAGCCGGTCCGCTTTGGAAAAAATTCAACAGGCCGGCGGCGAGGCGGTAGTGTTGCCCGGGAAAAAGCCGGTTGTTAAGAACAAGCAAAAAGTCAAGGCATAACCGTAGGGTGGGTGCTTGCACCCACGTTAACAACGCAATAGCAGCAAACCGCGTGGGTGCAAGCACCCACCCTACGAGTTGCTTACCACGGAGGCGGATCGAGCGATGTGGGAAAAAGTTCGTGTCATCTTCACGATCCCTGAGCTGCGCCAGAAAATACTGCTGACGCTGCTGTTTCTGGCGATATATCGCATCGGCTGGCAAATCACGTTGCCAATAGTCGACCAGAAGAAGATGACGCAGTTCTTCAGTTCCGATGCGGCCGGCGGGCTGGGTGCGATCATCGAGCAGGTCTCCGTGTTCAGTGCAAGCCAACTCAGCCAGGCCACGATCTTCGGGCTGGGTATCATGCCGTACATCTCCGCCTCGATCATCTTCCAGTTGCTCGGCAGCGTCTATCCTCCACTGGAGCGGCTGCAAAAGGAGGGTGAAAGCGGCAGAAAGAAAATCAACGAATACACCCGATACGCCACCGTTGTGCTGTGTCTGGGCCAAAGCTGGTTTTATGTGGGGTTCCTGGTCCAAAACAGCCTGGTCTACGACGATCCGGCGTTCCTGACCGCCGGCGGTACGCTCACCTTCGGATGGCAGCTTACCGCCGTGTTGACGATGACCGCCGGTACGGTCTTTCTGATGTGGCTGGGCGAGCAAATCGATGAATACGGAATAGGCAACGGTATCAGCCTGTTGATTATGGCGGGTATCCTCGCCCGAATGCCGGCCGCCGGACTGAAACTCATCAAGCCGATGATAGATCAAGGCGGCATTCAACTGGGGGCCGCTCGTGGGCAGGTAGGTGTGGAAACATTGCTCGTGCTGGCCGTGCTGTTCGTCAGCGTGGTGTTCGGCGTGGTGTTCATAACGCAAGGCCAACGGCGCATCCCCACGCAAAGCGCAAAGCACGTTCGTGGGCGTCGCGTCTACGGCGGCACACGGCAGTACCTTCCGCTGCGGGTGAATCAGGCCGGGGTTATGCCGATCATCTTCGCCAGCAGCCTTTTGCTGTTCCCCTCGGTGATTTTCGGGTGGTTAGCCGGTAATTTCCCCCCGCCGGACGACGCAAAATGGTACAGCTTCTCGGAAATTTGCACTAACCTTAATCATGCGTTCCAGCGCGGCGATTCGTTCGTCTACAACGCACTGTACGTCGCAATGATATATTTCTTCTGCTACTTTTGGACAGCCATTACGTTCAATCCGAAAGACATGTCGGACAACTTGAAAAACTACGGCACTTTCATCCCGGGCTACCGACCCGGTAAGCGGACCGCCGACTACCTGGAAAAAGTAATGGTACGTATCACATACGTCGGTGCCGGTTTCCTTGCACTGGTCGCCATTATTCCTACTATCATCTCCGGCTGGATGGGCATCGACTACACGGTGGCCAGTTTCTACGGCGGCACCGGGCTGCTGATCGCCGTCAGCGTGGCGTTCGACCTGGTGCAGAAGATCGACAGCCACCTGGTCATGCGAAACTACAAGGGGCTGCTGGAAAAAGGGTGAAACCCATAAAGCCGCGACCGTTGGTCGCGCGCGGGTGCCACTGCTGGCTTGTCCAGCAGTGCAAAATGGATCTCCCCAAGAAACACTGCTGGACAAGCCAGCAGTGGCACCCATTGGAGGCCGATAAGCCATTTCAAAACACGTTCTTAGCAATGCAGGGTGCGTACAATGCACCAACCCCAACACATTATGGTGCGTTGCACGCACCCTACGGAGAAAAGCACAATGCGGATCGTTTTCATAGGCCCGCCCGGCGCAGGCAAGGGTACACAGGCCGAACGACTGGTCGAAACCTATCATATGGCACACCTGTCGACCGGGGATATGCTCCGGGCGGCGCGAGACGCAAAAACGGAAGTCGGACAAAAGGCGGAAAAATACATGTCGGCCGGAGAACTGGTCCCGGACGATATAATGGTGGCGATCATCGCCGAGCGGCTCCGGCAGGACGATTGCCGCGAAGGCTATCTGTTGGACGGCTTCCCTCGGACAATTGCCCAGGCCGAGGCACTCGACAAGATGCTCGCCGAACAAGGCACACCGCTGAACGTTGTCCTGGAACTGAAAGTTCCCGAAGAAGAACTGTTCCGTCGCCTTGCCGGCCGCGGCCGTGCCGACGATACGCCGGAGGTCATCCGGCAGCGCCTGGTCGCTTACCGCAAGCAGACCGAGCCACTGCTTGAATATTACGGCCGGTGCAAGTTACTCAGTAGCATTGACGGGCTGGGTACCGTTGAGGAGATTTTCGATCGCGCCCGGGCAGTGTTGGATAAGTTAGACTGATGGCAACACTTCAGCCGTTTGAAGTAATAGTAGCTGAATCGAAAGATGTTTACAGGATTAGATGTGTAATAAGGAAAAAAGGGAAAGGGGAAAAAGGGGAAATCAAAATATTGTAATACTTCAGCCATTTGAAACACACACCCTACATATCTTCGTGTTCTTCGTGCTCTTCGTAGTGAAAAAGAGGTGATTGGAATTAACTACGAAGAGCACGAAGGACACGAAGGTAAAAGGATGGATTTTCCGTGTGGAATTCGCTATGTTCACTCCATTACAACTTCAAATGGCTGAATAGTTGCAAAATATTTTGTTCTTCTTTTCCCTTTTCCCCCTTTCACTTTTTTCCTTTTTACACAGTTGTTTTAATGGCTGGGTAGTTAGACTGATGGAAATTTTGCGTTCACCACGGGAAATTGCCCAGATGCGTAGGGCTGGGCTGCTGGTCTGGCATGCCCACCAATTGGCCAAGTCGTTGATCCGCCCTGGCACGACCACCGGTGAGATCGACGCTGCGGTCGATGCGCTTTATGTGGAGCACAATGCGGATCCGCTGTTCAAAGGCGTGCCCGGCACCGTGCCGTTTCCCGCCGTGACGTGTATATCAATCAACGAAGAAGTGGTTCATGGAATTCCCGGCCCGAGGAAACTGGTTGAAGGAGATATTGTCAGCGTAGATACCGGCTGCAAACTGGGCGGATGGTGCGGCGACGCGGCGGCGACATACCCGGTCGGACGGGTCAGCCAGGAAGCCAGGCGATTGCTCGACGTGACCAGCGGTGTTCTGGAGTTGGCAATCGAGTTGCTGGGCAAGTGTTCGTTGTGGAGCGAAGTGGCCGGCGAGATGGAAAAGTTTGTTAAAGACCATAAGTTTTCGGTCGTCGAGGCGTTTGTAGGCCACGGTATCGGACGTGAAATGCACGAAGACCCACAGGTGCCGAATTTCGTCAGCCGCCAACTCCGCCGCCGCGACGACTTTCAGCTTGTGCCAGGGCTGGTGATTGCCATCGAGCCGATGGTCAATATGGGGACAAAACGAGTGCGGACGCTCTCCGACCACTGGACCCAGGTGACCGTAGACCGCAAACCGAGTGCCCATTTCGAGCACACCGTGGCGATTACACAATCGGGCACCGAGATCCTGACCGCCGGGCCAAACGGGGAAAGTTGGTAAAAAAGGTGGGCGGCGGTAGTTTAGCCGCCGAGCTTGCTCGGCGCGGGTGCCACAGCTGGCTTGTCCAGCAGTGAGAAGCACAGATTCAGTCATGCACTGCTGGACAAGCCAGCAGTGGCACCCGCGCGTTGGCATAAAGCCGCGACCGTTGGTCGCGTTGAATTAGTGGTGATATCAAAGAAAACCAAGTGGCACCGGCGCACAATAGGCAAAATGGGCAGGGCGGGGCACATGCAGCGGGAAACCATGTGTAAAGTGGCGTTACATTTACCACCTGGATGTTCAAAGTACAGTAAAAATGTAATTTTCTTTCCGGTGGGCACTTGTGTATTTCGGTACTTTGTGATTATACTGAGATGCTTTGCATCTTGTCCTGGGGATCGATGGATGGATAAAGAGTCATGAAAGTCCGTTCCAGTGTGAAACGAATTTGCGAGCATTGCAAGATCGTCCGCCGTCGGGGCGTAGTGTACGTAGTATGCACCAATCCTCGCCACAAACAGCGGCAAGGCTGAGGGAACCAGTAAAGGGAGAATCTGAATATGCCGCGTTTGCTTGGTGTTGACATTCCGAACGATCGCCCGACTGTTGTTGCACTTACGTATCTTTACGGCGTGGGCCAAAAGACTGCTCAGACCTTGTGTCATGATGCGGGAATCGATCCGCAGGTTCGTGCGCGTCATTTGCGCGAGGACGAGTTGGCACGTCTGGCGGCTTTGTTGGATAAGGACTACGTTGTCGAAGGACAACTGCGGCGACAGCGGAACCAGAATATCATCAGATTGCGCGACATCGGCTGTTATCGTGGGCTGCGGCATCGCCGCGGGCTGCCGGTCCGAGGTCAGCGCACCAGGACCAATGCCCGGACCCGAAAGGGACCGAAGAAAACGGTTGCCGGAAAGAAGGGCGTTAAGGACTTGCGTTAGTAAGGTTTTGGAGTTTATAAGCAGTGGCAAAGACTAAACGACGAAAAACGACGCGTCGCAACGTGACAGTGGGCGTTGCCCATGTCAAGGCGACGTTCAACAACACGACGATCACCATCACCGACACCAAGGGCGATACGCTCTGCTGGTCGAGTGCCGGCACAAGCGGGTTTAAGGGCAGCCGTAAGAGCACGCCGTTTGCCGGCCAGTTGGCTGCGCAGCAGGTAGCCGAGAAGGCAATGAAGTGCGGTATGAAGGAAATTGACGTAAAGGTGAACGGGCCGGGCAGCGGTCGGGAAAGTGCGATTACCGCATTGCAAGCCGCCGGGTTAAAGATAAAATCAATCGAAGATGTCACGCCGCTGCCGCACAATGGGTGTCGGCCGAAAAAGCGACGTCGCGTATAATCGGGAGTAGAATCGAATATGGCTCGTCAGACCGGACCTGTTTGTCGAAAGTGTCGTCGCGAGGGCACCAAGCTGTTTATTAAGGGCACTCGTTGCGATACTCCAAAATGCGCATTCGAGCGTCGCGAAACACCGCCGGGAATGAACAACTTCCGGCGCGGCAAGCAGACAGACTACGGATTGCACCTGCGCGAAAAGCAGAAGGTGAAAAATTACTACGGCGTGTTGGAACGTCAGTTTCGAAAGTATTATGCGATGGCCGAGCGAGCCAAGGGGAACACCGGCCAAGTGCTGATGAGCCTGTTGGAGCGCAGATTGGACAACGTCGTTTGCCTGTTCGGGTTCGGACGGTCACGTGCCGAGGCCAGACTTATTGTCAGCCACGGGCACGTGACGGTCAACGATCGGCCGGTCGACGTTCCAAGTTACTTGACTCAGCCTGGAGACGTGATCCAGGTGAAGGACCGCCCGAAGAGCATCCAGTTGGTCAAAGCCAATCTGGAGGAGCTTGGCAGAGAGGTTCCCGATTTTCTCGATCTGCAGGACGGTCCTCGGCCGGCCGGGCAGGTGTTGCGGCTGCCGGAGGCCGCAGACGTGTCGATTCCGGTTCAGACCCAATTGATCGTGGAACTTTGTTCCAAGTAGTCATTCTTGGTTACAGCTTGAGTATTAGGAATTTGGAGGTTTACTGATGCGTATTCGATGGCGCGGACTCGAGTTACCCAGTCTGGTAGCAGCAGAAAGGTCCACCATTTCTGCCACCTACGGCAAATTTACCGCCGAGCCGTTCGAGCGTGGATTTGGCACGACGATCGGTAGCAGTTTACGGCGGGTGCTGCTTTCCAGCCTTGAAGGCAGTGCGGTAACACAAATTAAACTCGGCGGCGTTCAGCACGAATTCAGCACCATTCCCGGTGTGGTCGAAGACGTCACCGATATCGTGCTCAACGTCAAGTCGTTGGTGGTGAAAAACTACAGCGAGCAGACCCGGGTGGTGCGTATCGAAAGGAACACTGCCGGGGCGATCACCGGCGCAGACGTCCAGACGGACGATCAGGTCGAGGTCGTCAACAAGGATCACGTCATTGCCACGTTGACCGAAGACGTGCCTTTCCTGCTGGAGATGGTAATCGAGAACGGTCGCGGTTACGTCCCGGCCACGGAGCACACGCCCCAGGCCCAGGAGATCGGCATTATCCCCATAGATGCGGCCTACAGCCCTGTGGCTTGCGTCCGATACGACGTGGTCGAAACCCGAGTCGGCCAGAAAACCAACTACGATAAGCTAACCATGGAGGTCTGGACCAACGGTTCGGTCACACCGGAGATGGCCGTGGTCGAGGCGGCCAAGATCCTGAGAAAACACCTCAATCCGTTTATCCAGTACACCGAGCTTGGGCCGATGGTTTACAGCGAAGCCCGCTCGATCGGCAGCACGGGAATCGATCAAGCGACAGAATCCAAGCTGGCCATGACCCTGGCCGAATTGAATCTGTCGGTCCGAGCGACCAATTGCCTTGAGGCGGAAAATATCATCACCGTTCGCGACCTGGTTGCATTGAACGAAGACCAATTGCTGGAGGTGCGGAACTTCGGCGAAACCACCATGATCGAGGTCCGCGAGAAGCTTTCCGACATCGGGCTGCAGTTGGGAATACAATTGCCGTCGGTTGCGGCCGGTTCGATTTGAAGAGAAGCTATCAGCAGTCAGCTATCAGAATCCCTAGCCCCTAGCCCCTAGTCCCATGCGACACAGACGACGAGGCCGAAAACTCGGCCGCAATCCGAACCATCAACGTGCATTGCTGCGAAGCCTCGCCAGCGCCTTGATACTTACAGAGCGCGACGCTGAACTCGACGATAATGCGCCTAAAGTGAAAGGGCGCATCATCACTACGCTGCAAAAGGCCAAAGAGGTCAGGCCGCTGGTCGAGCGATGCGTTACCATTGCACGACGCGCCTTGCCGCACCAGGAGACTGCCGATCAGCTCGAACCGAACGTAGATCGAAACAGCGAAAAATGGCGTTCATGGCGTAACAGCGACCAGTGGTGTGAGTGGAACCAGACGGTAGCCCCGGTGGTTGCTGCCCGACGGCGAGCGCTGAAACTGCTGGGCAACAAGCAGGCGGTCCGGATATTGTTCGAGGAGATTGCGCCACGTTTCGAGGACCGCCCAGGCGGCTACACCCGGGTGCTGCGGCTGGCCAAGCCGCGACTGGGTGACTCCGGCACACAGGCGATTCTCGAGTTCGTCGGCACACACGACCGCGTCAGCCGTGCCGCACCGAAGCCGGCATTCGAGGACGATTTCGACGAAACCGAAGTCGAAGACGTCGAGTAAATGTGTAGCGGCGGTTGTTGCCGCCTGCGTCTTAGAACGTGTTTTGAAATGGCTTATCGGCCTCCAATGGGTGCCACTGCTGGCTTGTCCAGTAGTGCGAAATGGATCTCCCCAAGAAACACCGCTGGACAAGCCAGCAGTGGCACCCATTTCAAAACACGTTCTTAGCATTAAATCCCTAATCCCCAATCCCCAATCTGTATGGCTATGGTCGGTCGGCAGGGTTTCGATTTCACCGGCCATATGCGTCGGCTGTGCGATGACATGGTCGCCAGGGTCGATTGTCTGCGGCACATCGACATGGCCCGGGTGGCCGTCAGCTATTCGCAGACTCGCAAGGCCTCAGAGTACGGGATGTATGCCGCACTAATGCCGATGCGTTTTGCCGGCGGTCGGATGCACAAGGTCCGTCGCGGGCAGAAGTGGGGCGTTCAGCGTCTGCACGGTGCCGACGGCTGCGAGATGCTCTACATACTGAACTTCTACCTGCCGAGGTTTCTCAACCTGAAGTTCCGTGAAAAGCTGACCACAACGGCCCATGAACTGTGGCATATCGGCCCGAAGTTCGACGGCGACTCGCGTCGGTTCGCCGGCCGGTGTCACATGCACGGCTCCTCGCAGAAAGGTTACGACGCACAAGTGGCCGTACTGGTCGATCGCTACATGGCCTCTGACCCGCCCGGAGCGGCTTACGAGTTCCTGCGATACAATTTTCGCGAGATGCTGGCCCGTCACGGCCGCGTCTTCGGGCGGAAAATCCCGACACCGAAGTTGCTGCGTGTCGGATAATTTAGCCGCTTGCGGCTTTGCAGCTTCTCTCCACCAGCGCGCCGAGCAAGCTCGGCGGCTAAACGGCTAAACTTGCCCTTTCAAGCGGCATTGACACACCGTCCGGCTGCGATTACCCTTGTGGCCTCAAATCCAGTGCTGTTTCCCTATCTTCACTCTTCTGCCAGCCATGCCGCCATTCTCTGGACGAATTGCTCCGCTGCTGCCGGTCTTGGTGATGTTGCTGGGCTGCACAAGCACTCCCAAAACAACGGGCAAATCGCCGCTGACGCCGCCGAAAATGTCGCCGGATAGCTGTGTGCTGGATATTTTCTTCGTTCGGTTCCCGTTCGACGACCCGGAAGTCAACACGCTGATGTGGCAGGAGATCGACGAGCAGCACTTCCCGCCGCAACTCAGGCAGCGGCTCAGGAGCAACGGGTTTCGCGTCGGATTGGTCGACGGGCAGATGCCCCTTGTGCTGTCTAAACTCCTGGAACTCGGTGAGAAACCGCCGCCGACCGGCGAGGCGCTTTCGACCGAGGCTGCCGATTTGGAGGATGAACCGCAGATGCTGCGTCGTCACTTGCAGCTTCGCGCCGGCCGACGCGGCGAGATCATCGCCTCGGGCATGTACGACCGGTTGCCGGTGCTGATCTGCAGGCCGGACCAACTCTGCGGAGAAACATACTATCAAGCACAGGCAATGCTTGCAGTGAAAACCTTCCCGCAGCGCGACGGCCGCGTCCGGCTGGAGTTGGTCCCGGAACTGCACCACGACACGGCCAAACAGCGCTGGGTCGGCAGCCAGGGTGTAATGCGGTTGGAAACCGGCCGGCCGCGTCGGGTGTTCGACAACATGGCCGTAGAGGCCATGCTCTCACCCGGCGAGATACTGGTGCTGAGCAGCATCTCCCGCCGACCCGGTAGCCTCGGCCATCACTTCTTCACCGAGCAGGCCGACCGACTGGAGCAGAAGCTGCTGGTCATCCGGCTCTCGCAGACGCAACACGACGAGGTGTTCTGCCCGTCGGAAGTGCTGCCGTTGTGAATGCGGCAGGCTGCCCGGCCCAATTTACCCCATGCAAACCACCGCGACCAGTGCGGCAATCAGCAACATCCCGCCGAGAATCACAGCCGCTCGGAGCATCGGCCGCCGGCGGGTTTTCGGGGCGATGGTCGGTATGGTCCCGACGACCGGCGTCGCCGCGACGGCTTGGACCTGTCCGACGGAGTTCAGCGTCGGCTCGATGGTTGCGCCTGCGACGACCATGCCCACGCCTGTGACCACGAGCAGACCGGCCAGCAACGCCGTCGGCACTCGCCACGTGCCGGTGTTGGCACCCTGGGCGATTTCGCACGGCGTGTTCGGCTGTGGGTGTATCGGCTGCGGCGTTTGCCGCGATTCCTGCCATGCCTGCCGCTCGGCCATGACCGCCTGGTCGTAGCGTTTTGCGGTCTGTTCCACTTCCGCCTTGAGCCGTCGGTACTTTTCCGCCGCCACGGCCCGTTCCGCAAGTGTTTCGTCCGTCGGCTTTATCTCTGATGCTTCCGGTGTTTCGGCGGCCGGAACTACTTGCTCCTTGCGAATTTCCTCAGCGGGCCACTCGCCGGGTATTTTCCTTGGGATGAAGGACATTTCCTGTCGCATCGCCGAGATGCGGTTTCTACTGTCTTCGACCTCCGGGTGGATCGGCGTGCGGTCGATGAGCAACTTCTGTCGATGTTGGATCATCCGGTCGAGTTGTTCGCTCAGTGTGAGCCACTGCGGATTGTCGACCATTTGCGATTCGATCGGGGTGATAAGTTCCGGCGTCCTCTGCACGACAGGCTTCGGCAACACGGGTTTCGTTCGCACTGGGGACTGTCCCGATTTTCGCATAGCGAAAATGGGACTGTCCCCTTCCGACGTATTTTCAGAAAGTTTAGGCTTCAGTTCATACTCCAGGAACGCATCGAGCCGGGCGTTTGCCTTTAGCACATCTTGCCTGGCTCGGTCCAATGCCTCTTGTGATTCGGCGTATGCCCGATGCGAGTTGGGGTTGTTGCCGCTTGGCGCGACCACGTTCCCGTCCGTCGCGACCACCGGTCGCGGCTTTGTGGCTGGACGCAGCGCGTAGACCGCCGCTGCGACGCCGATAAAGACCACCGCATACAGCACACGATGCTGCCACCACGGGCGTGTTGGTCTGACGGTATAGTTTGCGTGTTTGCCGGTTGCGATCATGGCATGCTCCCACAATCGACATCGACACACAACCGCCTGGAGCTTGAGTGGCAATATGCGGCGTTCTGCAGTGTTGTTAAATCGGATCTATGACATCGAGAAAGGGGAATCGGTTGAAATCGGCGTCATGTGTGTAGATCGTCTTCACACCGTGTTCCTTCATCAAGATGGCGGTGTGAGCGTCGAAAACCAGATTGCCCGTAATATCACGCACTACGGCAAACACCTCAGAGGCAACATGTTGGTGGCGTTCCGTTGCTACCAACACATCTGCACTCGGTGAAGCTAGAACTGCCTCAAGGAATCTCCAGGCGTCTGCCATTGAGAAGGGCTTGCGAAAAACGTTGGGATGAGTAGCTACGCGGAGGAATTCGTACACGATGCCCCACGTGATGTACCAGTGTGATGACTGCAGACGCCAGTCCTGGACGAGCTTGCGGCACTTTGCGTGGTCAGGCGAATCGCGGTCGGCTGCATAAATCAGGATATTGGTATCGACTACAAACACCGTCAACGCTCCATAACGTCGTAGAGCGCTTCACGATTGGCCAGGTTTACACGCGCTCCACCACTGGTGAATTCCGGCAACGGCGGCATATCCCGGGGCGTTTGAGGCTTTGCAAGCACTTCCTCCGAATCGTCTCTGAGAAACTGGTCGTACGCTGCACGTCGCCAAGCGGCATCTTCCGGGTCCATGCCAACGCACAGCAACACAGTCGCCTTTCCATTCCGTGGCAGGGCAGACGCAATTTCCGGCGGTATGCTCAGAGTCTGTTTTCCCGACAATTCAGTCTCGAATTCTACTGTCTTCATAACACCTTAATCATACTGTGGCAGTAACACTTCGTCAAGACTGACAGATGTGACACACATTGTCTTCTGACCGGTTGTCATGTGCTGTTCCAGCCAACGTTGACGAGATAATGCGGTGGTTAGGCGATTTTCTTCATGCGAACTCGGCTCGCGAAATACCCGATTGACGAACGATTGACATCAACGTACCGGTCCGGACTGCTTTGTGGTTTGGAACAGGGACGGTAACCGTGCCGCCGGATATTTGCTTTTGCATG
>Ga0255384_10039_pt1 | contig 23515 bp, 18 predicted proteins | sample ANMaggSeSYBR01F7_FD_182106 | JGI IMG/M metagenome (GOLD analysis project Ga0255384, IMG submission 182106) | Sediment cell enrichment communities from methane seep in Santa Monica Basin, California, United Staets - ANME aggregate JGI... | ecosystem: Environmental > Aquatic > Marine > Cold seeps >... | reverse complement strand
CATCCGTTCAGCTGCAGCAATTTGAGAAATTTCTATTCCTTTCATCGCTTCACCCAATCCTTCTGAAACTTGAGCAATAATTTTAGGGTTATCATAATGGGTAGTAGCCTCTACAATGGCTCTCGCCCTTATTTTGGGATCGTCTGATTTGAATATTCCTGAACCTACAAACACTCCATCTGCCCCTAACTGCATCATTAAAGCTGCATCAGCAGGGGTAGCAATACCTCCGGCAGCAAAATTAACTACCGGCAATCTTCCTTTTTGAGCTACCTCTTGTAAAAGTTCAAAAGGAGCGCCTGATTCTTTAGCTTTGGTCATTAATTCCTCTTTAGGCATATTTTTTAATCTTCTTACCTCATCCATAACCTCGCGCATATGCCTCACCGCTTCCACAATATTTCCTGTTCCCGGTTCACCCTTAGTTCTAATCATGGCTGCACCTTCTCCTATCCTTCGCAAGGCCTCACCTAAATTTCTTGCTCCACAGACAAAAGGAACTTTAAAATTCAATTTATCTATATGATAATTTTCATCAGCGGGAGTTAACACTTCGCTTTCGTCAATGTAATCTACACCTAAAGCCTCTAAAACCTGGGCTTCCACAAAATGCCCAATCCTTGCCTTGGCCATTACCGGAATAGTTACAGCTTTCATTATCTCTTTTATTATTTTAGGGTCGGCCATCCTGGCTACACCGCCGGTTGCACGAATATCAGCGGGGACTCTTTCTAAGGCCATAACTGCCACTGCGCCAGCTTCTTCGGCAATTTTCGCCTGTTCCGCATTCACCACATCCATTATTACTCCACCTTTTAACATTTCGGCTAAACCTTTTTTAAGCCTATGGGTACCTTTTTCTACCATTTATTTACTCTCCTCTCCTATGCGTTCTATTAATCTATTTATATTATAATAGAAAAAAAAATAAAAACAACTAGTATTTTATTCGTATCTCGAATAAAATACAGTAATAAGTAATATGTAGTGAATAACAAGATTAAAAAAAGATACCGCAAAGCTAAAAAAGTTTGCGATATCTTTTTTTTTGTTTAATCTTTACTGTCTTATATTGAAAGATTATCTATTAGAGTTTATTTGTTATTTTTTTTCAAAGAGTGAGGCTGAGGCTAAGTGTTCATATAGCTTCCAACGCTTTAAAACCCCTTCTTGAGCTTCTTTTAACAATTTTTTAGCTTCCTCCGGCATAATTCGGGTAAGCATTTTGTATCTATTTTCATTATATATATATTTTTCCAAAGGAATGCTCGGAGCTTTGGAATCCAATTGGAGAGGGTTTTTCCCCTCTTTATAGAGATCCGGATTGAATCTGATTAAGGGCCAATATCCCGATTGAACTGCTAACTTTTGCTGTTCTAAACCCTGAATCAAATTATATCCATGGCTAATACAAGAACTATAAGCTATAATAAGAGAAGGACCATCAAAGGCCTCTGCTTCCCGGAAAGCTTTAATCACTTGTGCATCATTAGCTCCCATTGCCACTCGGGCTACATATACATCCCCGTAGGTAATTGCCATCATTGCTAAATCTTTCTTGAAAGTCCTCTTGCCTCCGGCAGCAAACTGGGCAATTGCTCCAAGAGGAGTTGCTTTAGACATCTGTCCACCAGTATTAGAATAAGTTTCTGTATCTAATACTAAGATATTGACATTACGCCTCTGGGCGATAACATGATCCAATCCTCCATAACCGATATCATAAGCCCATCCATCTCCTCCTAATATCCATACACTCTTTTCAGTAAGGACATCTAGCAAGCTAAGCAAGTTCTTTGCTTCTACTTTGTTTATTTTTTTCAATTTATTTTCTAATATCTTCACTCTTTCTCTCTGTTTGTATAGTCCTTCTTCGGTAGACTGATCGGCTTTTTTAATTTCACTTACTAAATCCTTCCCTATATCAGAAGAAAGTCTATCTAATAATTCTAGGGCATGTTCAAGCTGTTTATCTATAGCCAGCCTCATACCTAATCCAAATTCTGCATTATCTTCGAAGAGAGAATTGGACCAAGTTGGGCCTTTGCCTTCTTTGTTAAAGGTCCAGGGGGTAGTAGGTAAATTGCCTCCATAGATAGAAGAACATCCAGTAGCATTGGCAATAACTGCTCTATCCCCAAACAACTGACTTAAAAGTTTTACATACGGAGTTTCTCCACAGCCAGCACAAGCACCGGAGAACTCGAAAAGTGGCTGTAAGAACTGAACGTTTCTAACCGCACTAAGTTTTAATTCTTTTCGGTCAACTTCGGGAATTCCCAAGAAAAATTTCCAATTTTTAGATTCCTGTTCCCTAACAGGAGGTTGAGAAACCATACCTAAAGCTTTCAATTCAGGATTAGTTTTATTTTTTGCCGGGCAATTAACCACACAAAGTTCACAACCGGTACAATCCTCAGGAGAAATTTGGATAGTAAATTTCATGCCTTTAAATTGAGAATTTTTTGCTTCTGTAAATTTAAAATTTTCCGGCGCAGAAGAAAGCAATTTTGAGTCATAAACCTTGGCCCTGATAACTGCATGAGGGCAAACCATCACGCATTTTCCGCACTGGATACAGGTATCTGGATCCCAGGCGGGAATTTCTTGAGCGATATTTCTCTTTTCCCATTGAGTGGTGCCACTGGGGAAAGTTCCATCAGGAGAAAAGGCACTAACCGGTAAATCATCCCCTTCTCCGGCAATTATCTTTGCGGTTACCTTTTGTACAAATTCAGGCGCTTCTACCGGAACAGAAAGATGTTTCGGTAATTTACTATCAGCTTTACCTGGAATCTTTACTTCGTGAAGATTTGAAAGGGCATTATCTACAGCATCAAAATTAGTATTTACTATCTTTTCCCCTTTTTTACCATAGGTCTTCTTGATAAATCGCTTTATTGCCTTTATCGCTTCTTTAATAGGAATAACTTTACTAAGAGAGAAGAAACATACTTGCATTATGGTATTAATCCTTGCTCCCAAACCTACTTCTTTAGCAATTTCATAAGCGTCAATTACATAAAAACGTAACTTTTTCTTGATAATGGTTTCTTGAGTTGAGTAAGGCAGATGTTCCCATACTTCATCAGCAGAATAAGTGCTGTTTAACAGAAATACTGCCCCCGGCTGAGCAGTTTTTAATACATCATAACGCTCCAAGAAGGAGAACTGATGACAGGCTACAAAATTTGCACGATTGACTAAATAAGTAGAGTGAATAGGAGTTGGTCCAAATCTTAGATGAGAAACAGTAAGTGCACCGGCTTTTCGAGAATCATAAACAAAATAACCCTGAGCATAATTATCGGTCTCTTCACCGATAATTTTTATAGAATTTTTGTTAGCTCCCACAGTTCCATCTGAACCAAGACCGTAAAAGACCGCCCGAGTTCTATCAGTAGGCTCTACGGAAAAATTAGAATCATAAGGAATGCTGGTATGTGTTACATCATCATTTATCCCTATAGTGAAATGGTTCTTGGGAACTTCTTTTTTCATCTCCTCAAATATTCCCTTTACCATAGCGGGAGTAAATTCTTTAGAAGAAAGTCCGTATCTCCCTCCAATTATTTTAGGGGTCTTTTTAAAGGGGGTTATCCCTTCAGATATTCCTTCCTGTATTGCTGTTACTATATCAATATATAACGGTTCTCCAATACTTCCCGGTTCTTTGGTGCGGTCCAAAGCAGCTATAGTCTTTACAGTTTTTGGGAGAGAATTAATAAAATGCTTAATAGAGAATGGCCGGTAAAGACGAACTTTTATTAAACCTACTTTTTCTCCCTTTTTCACTAAATACTCCACTGTTTCCTGCACTGCTTCAGCCCCTGAACACATTAATATAATAATCCTTTCAGCATCCGGGGCGCCAAAATATTGAAACAGTTCGTATTTTCTCCCCACAACCTTCTCGAATTTTTCCATAACCTTTTGTACAATATCCGGACAATCAAGATAATAAGGATTGACTGTTTCTCTTGCCTGGAAATATACATCCGGATTTTGAGCTGTCCCTCTAATAACCGGGTTATCAGGAGAAAGCGCTCTTTTTCTATGAGCCCGTACCAAATTATCATCAATTAAAGGCTTCATATCTTCCGGGGTTAAAAGTTCAACTTTTGAAATCTCATGTGAAGTACGAAAACCATCGAAGAAATGAAGAAATGGTACTCGGGATTCTAAAGTTGCCGCTTGAGCAATTAAGGGAAAATCCATAGCTTCCTGAATTGAGTTAGAAGCAAGTAAAGCAAAACCGGTTGATCTGGTTGCCATTACATCACTATGTTCACCAAATATGGAAAGTGCTTGGCAGGCTACCGAACGAGCAGAGACATTAAACACGGTAGCGGTCAGTTCGCCGGCAATCTTAAACATGTTAGGGAGCATTAATAAAAGACCTTGAGAGGCGGTAAAAGTTGTGGTAAGACCTCCTCTTTGCAAGGAACCGTGAACAGCTCCCGATGCACCTCCTTCGCTCTGCATTTCAGTCACCTGAGGAATCGTCCCCCAGATATTAGGCTTTCCTTCAGCAGCCCAGAGATCAGCAAGTTCACCCATGGACGAAGAAGGGGTAATCGGATATATGGTTGCAACTTCGTTTAGATGATACGCTGTATGGGCAGCTGCAGTATTCCCGTCGGTAGTAACTTTAGTAACTTTTTTTTTGTTCATTACATTGTACCTCCATTTTTTAAAATTATTTTTTAAATAGATTTATAGTGCTATTTTATCAAAAAATTCAAAATTTATAAATTATTTATTTAATTTCTTGCCTGCCCATTAAGGCTTGAGTTAAAGTCACTTCATCGGCAAATTCCAGGCTTCCCCCTATAGGCACACCATAAGCAATACGGGTTACTTTTATATTTAAAGGTTCAATCAATTTAGTAATATAAGAGGCGGTAACTTCTCCCTCAATATTGGGATTGGTAGCTAATATTATCTCTTTTATCTTTTCAGTCTTTAGCCTTTTTAATAAACTATCAATCTTTAAATTTTCCGGTTCTACTCCGTCTAAAGGGGAGATTACTCCTTCCAAAACATGGTATAACCCTTTATATTCCCCCGTATTTTCTATGGCAATCAAATCCCTTACCCTTTCTACGACACACATGACAGACTTATCTCTATTAATATTCTGGCAAATTTCACATATCTCTTGATCGGTTATATTGCCACAAATCGAACAATGTTTAACTTTTTCTTTGGCCTCTAATATTGTCTTGGCTAAACTTCCAACACTTTCCGAGGAATTCTTTAAAATATAAAAAGCTAATCTCTGGGCTGTCTTGGGGCCTATACCCGGCATTTTTGAAAATTCATCAATTAATCTGGCAAAAGGTTTAGTATATCTAAAGGACACCTTTACCTCCTCTTAAAATAATCCAGGAACATTCATACCCCCGGTTAATTTACTCATTTCCTGAGCAGCCAACTCTTTTGATTGACGTATTGATTCATTGACCGCTGCCAAAATCAAGTCTTCCAACATCTCTTTTTCATTTGCATCTATTACATCCGGTTCTATCTTTATTTCTTTAATTTCCTGTTGGCCATTTACTACAATCTCAATCATCCCTCCACCAGAAGAAACTCTAACTTCTTTCTGAGCCAACTCTTTTTTCATCTCTTCCATCTTTTTCTGCATAACTTGCGCTTGTTTCATAAGAAATTTCATATCCATTGATTTTCTTGCTTCCTCCTTTCTCTAAAATACTCTATTTTTTCTCAGTAATCGTTCCTTCAAATAAACTTAAGGACTCCTTAATTAATATATTATCTTTTGAAATCTCATTACTTCTTTTTTTTGTATTATCTTTCTCTTCTCCTGCTCCTTCTGTTCCTTCTGCTCTTTCTTCGTTCTCTCCGTTTCTTGTTTTTACGGTTTCCCTCTTATTTTCTTGTTTACCCTCTAAAAAAGAATCTTCCTTGTTATTGTCATTGATAGTACATTCTATTACTAAAAGCCTGCCGGTCTCTTCTTTAATTAATTCTTGTAATAATATTTTATTATTTTGCTTTTCTAAACTCTCTTTGTGAAATGTATATTCCTTGTTAAATCCGATTATCAATTTATTATTTTCAACAGTAATTAAATTGTTGGCTATAATAAAAGAATAGACGGCAATTTTAGTTTTTTTTATCCTATCTAAAATCGTGGGCCATGCCTGCATCAATTCTAAATTGACAGGTGGCTCTTTAACCTTAATAGAAGAACCCTCTTTGCTTTTAATTTTATCTTGAATCTTCTTCTTTGGCAGCGGTTCCTCTCTTGTTTCCGCGTTTTTCTTGCCTGATATTGATACCTCTTTCTTTGTAGAGAAGTCTAAGAAATAGTCATCTTTTTCTTCTTCAGCTTCTTTTAAAGAAAAATTCTCCCCTGCGGTAAATTTAATAACCAACATCTCCAATAAAATCCAGGGGTGGCGAGTATACCTTATCTTTCTTTCTACTTCTGCCAAATAATCAACAATATTAAATAATTTTTCCAATTTAATTGTTTTAGATTGTTCTAATAAACGTCCTCTGTCTTCGATAAATATGCCCTGAAAATTCATTATATTTTTTTGGCAGACTTTGGCTAGAGATAAATTATGAACATACTCCATCAAGTTTTTTATAAATTGAGAGGCATCTCCTCCTAAATCAGATGTTCGGTTAATTAACTCTATCCCTCTAAGCGTGTTATTTTTTATTATTGCTTCCACAAGTTCAAAAAAAACTTCTTCTTCAATTATTCCTAAAACCTCTTTGACGCTTTGAGAAGTAATATCTTTACCGCAATAAGCAATTATTTGATCCAAAGTACTTTCGGCATCACGCATAGAACCCGTCGAATTTCGAGCTATTATATCTAACACCTTATCATCTATTTTCAGACCTTCATCCTTAACAATTATCTTCAATTTAGCCACAATATCCTCTAAAGCTATCCTTCTAAAATTAAACCATTGACATCGGGATAAAATAGTACTGGGAATTTTATGAGGATTAGTAGTGGCAAATATAAAAATCACATGGGAAGGCGGCTCTTCCAAAGTTTTTAATAAAGCATTAAAAGCTTCTGTGGTCAGCATATGGACTTCATCAATAATATATACCTTATATTTTCCCTCTGCAGGAGTAAATTTTACTTTATTCCTTAAATCTCTAATGTCATCAATTCCCCGGTTAGAGGCACCATCTATTTCTATTACATCCATAGAATAACCATCGGTGATTCTAATACATCTTTCGCATTTATTGCAGGGATGAGCAGTCGGACCTTTTACGCAATTTAATGATTTAGCTAAAATACGAGCGGTTGTTGTCTTCCCTACTCCTCTTGGACCAGAAAAAATATAAGCATGAGAAATTCTATTTAAAGAAATAGCGTTAATTAAAGTTTGGGTAATATGTTTCTGCCCAATTACATCCTCGAAAGTCTGTGGTCTCCATTTGCGATAAAGTGATTGGTATTCCATAAATACTCCCTATAATCTAATCTAAATTCAGACAAAAATTGCCTTAAAATTATCAACTATTGTTTTATTTACAACTTGTAATTTTAATGATCGTGCACCTACCTCCGATTCACCCTTCCAAGCGATACTAAGACAGTTTGCTCCAATCAGGTTTACCTGCGGCACCCAAAGAGGTTTGCTTACCGCTGCTTCCTTCCAGATCTGACGGAGTTCACAATTCTTTGCTGCACAGGGCCCAATCTTCATCACCACTTACCTTAGCCGGCCTTAAAAAGATAAAACCTCGGGCAGGAATTCAACCCTGCTATAGCGGATTGCAGGTTACAGGGCACCGCTATCTCCCCATCTAGCACGACCACCTATCGTAATCTAAAAATATTTGCTTTAAAAAATTGCTTTAAAAGTGGCGGAGAGGGCGGGATTCGAACCCGCGAGACAGCTTATGGCCGCCCAATCGCTCTCCAAGCGAACCCGTTATGACCACTTCGGTACCTCTCCTCTATATTTGTTTGCCTAATAAATAATAACCTTAATATCTGTTGGTGTCAAAAATATTTTCCTGTCAAACTTCCCGACTATCCTGAAATATTTTATCCTATTTTCTATAAGATTAAAAACATTGATTTTTGGCGGAGAGGGCGGGATTCGAACCCGCGAGACAGGGACTACCCGCCTACTCGATTTCGAGTCGAGCGCTTTCAGCCGGGCTCAGCCACCTCTCCTTTTTCGTTCGTTACCTAGTTACCTGGTTAATTGGTTAATTAGTTTAATATTAATTCCTCAACTATGTAACCAAGTAACCATTTAACTAAAGTACACGAGATACTATCTTATTCTGGCTCCTGAATGCTGTCTTCTGACTTTTGATTTTTATCTTTTATTTTCTTAACTAGCTAACCAGTTAACCAAGTAACTAACTAACGTTTGAAATCACCGTCTTTCCTGAAAGAATTTTTGTAAAATTAGACTACATTCTTTTTTTAATACTCCGCTATTCACCTCTATTTGATGATTAAATCTCCTATCTTGTACGATGTTAATGATGCTGCCTGCTGCTCCGGCTTTAGGGTCAGGAGTCCCAAATATTAATCTTTTAATTCTTGCTTGAAGCATGGCATAGGCACACATCGGACAAGGTTCTAAGGTAACATAAAGGTCAATATCTTCTAAATGCCAGCTACCTAAATATCGAGCAGCTTGTTGGATTGCTAATATTTCTGCATGAGCAGTAGGATCTTGTAACTCTTCTTTCTGATTATGAGCCCGGCCTATTATTCTGTTTTGATATACAATTACCGCTCCTACTGGTACTTCCTGACAAGAATAAGCAATTTCTGCTTCTTTCAGGGCTTCTTGCATCAAGCTAATATCCATATCATTTTTTTTTAGCATATTTTATGAAGACTTTCCGGAAGTATTGATATTGGTGCGCCCGGAGGGACTCGAACCCCCAGTCTACTGATCCGTAGTCAGTTGCTTTATCCAATTGAGCCACGGGCGCACTTTTAAAATAAAAGTTCCCTATTGATTCTATTATAATTTAAATTCTTAGTCAAATAAATTAGTCGTTAGCATAAATATAAGTTTTCAGAATGCAACTAAAAACTTAAAACGAAAAGCGAAAAACCATAATTCAAAACTCAAAACTTTTTCTCTCAATATTAAATTTTAAGTTCTGTTTTTTGCTTCTTTGGTTTTTTATTTTTACAATATAGTATGCGAGATAAGATATATAAAAATCAATATAATATATACAATGCCATTATATTTAAATTTTAAATTTTTAGCTATGACTTTGCGTTTTGCGCTTTTCGTTTTTCGCTATATATTATACGCTATACGCGATATGAACTTATTCTGGCTCCTGGCTCCTGAATTCTGTTTTCTTTACGATATACGATTCACGAGATACGAGATACAAACTTTATTAATTGAAATATTAGTTTAATTTTGTTATATTTAGACAGCAGGTTTTTTAATTTTATTAAAGAAAAATAGATTAAAAGGAATTATATTTCGAATGATAAAAAATCCTGAAGATTTAAAAAATAAAAGAATCACTATAATGGGATTAGGATTAAATCAAGGTGGCTTGGGAGTTGCCCGGTTTTTAGCAAAAGCGGGTGCTAAAATCTTAGTTACGGATTTAAAGACCGAAGAAGAACTTGAACCTTCTTTAGAAAAATTAAAAAGCTTTGATGTTAAATATATCCTGGGTCAACACCGGGAAGAAGATTTTATCAATACAGATATGGTAATTCAAAACCCGGCTGTTCCCCATAATTCAAAGTATTTAAAAATTGCCCGAAAACATAAAATTCCCATTAAAACCGATTTGGATCTTTTCTTTCAGCTTTGCCCCTCAAAAAATATAATTGCCGTTGCCGGAACAAAAGGTAAAAGCACTGTATCTCAACTTATCTATCATATTTTTAAAGAAGCTCAAAAAGATACAATTTTAGCCGGTAATATTGGCATCTCCGTTTTAGACATTTTGGAAAAAATCAATCCTCAAACCTGGCTAATTTTGGAAATATCTACCTGGCAAATGGAGGGGATAAAAGACTATAAATTTCGACCCCAAACAGCAGTTTTAATCAATATCCTGCCTGACCACTTAGATCGTTATCCTAATTATAAAGAGTATATCCGGTCAGAAAAATTAATCTTCAAGCACCAAAGCCCAAATGATAATCTGATAGTAAATTATGATAATGAAGAAACTATTAAAATTAAAGAAGAAACCGGATTACCGATTTACTGGTTCAGTGCTAAAAAAAAGACAAAACCAGGATGTTATTTAAAAAATAATGAGCTGATCTTTCAATCAGGAGAATTTAAAATGGCCTTTGCCAAAATATCCGATCTCCCTCTACCCGGGCTACATAATCTGGAAAATATTTTAGCAGCAAGCACAGTAGGCTTTATACATAATATTCCGGGTGAAATTATTCTAAAAGCTCTAAAAAATTTTCCCGGAGTTCCTTACAGATTAGAATTTATTGGGGAATTTAGAAGAATTAAATTTTATAATGATACCTGTGCCACCACTCCGGAAGCAACTTTAGCCGCTTTAGGGTCTTTTCCCGGACAAGCTATTATCTTGTTCCTGGGTGGAAAAGATAAAAAATTAAATTATGAAAATTTTGGGATAGCTATCGGACAAAATAAAAAAATTAAAAAGATTATCCTCCTGCAGCACCCCGATTATGATGCCTCTTTAAAAATATTTTCTGCCTTAAAAAAACATCTTGATTCAGAAAAAATTATCCAAACATCAAATCTAAAAATAGGAATCGAAATAGCTCTGCAACAAGCTAAAGCAAATGATCTTATTCTCCTCTCCCCCGCAGCAGCCAGTTTCGGGATGTTTAAAAATGAATTTGACCGGGGAGACCAATTTAATAAAATAGTAAAAAACCTCAAATAATCTGTCTACTGTAATCTAATTTTTACAAGACTAAGATATCGGAGAGTTTTTCGTAAATAAATACTTAAAAAATAACAGAAGAAATTAGAGTAAATTTACATTCACCATACCCAAAAAATAGAGTACCGCAATTATTAAGGGCTGATGGAGCAAATAAATTAATAAGGAGTGCTTTCCTAAAAAACAGAAGCCTTTTATCCCTGAAAAGAAAGAAATATCAACAAGTTGAAACCTTCGAGTGGAATCTGAATAGAGTAAATTACCAGTAAATATCCCTATTAAAACTACTCCAAACCAGGGCAAAAGGGGGAAATAATCAACTGAATAAAATTGAGCCGGCTTAAACCCTAACCATGACAACCAATAAAAATCAAAGGAAAAGCCCTTTAAGTATGCCCCTAAAAATATACAAAGTAAACCGATTAGTAGGTTCCAATAGCGGAGTTTCAAAAAAGGATAAGCCAAGATAATGGAAATTCCGATAAGGTGAAGTATGCCAAAAATTACAAAAGCTTTACCTAAAAATATTCGCGTCACCAGGGTTATAATTAAACCCCAGGAAAATACTTTCAAACCTCTTCGAAGATATTTTATGAATAATTTATTACTATCCCTATGAATTTTCTTAGTCCTGGAAAAACTGATACTAAGAGATACCCCGACTAAAAAAATGAATGTCGTAGCGGTCGCCCGCGCAAAATACATCCAGAATCCGGAATAAACATTGACATTATAATGAGCAAAATAGTGCAGATTATAAAGCAAGTGGTAGAGCACCATCATTATTATGGCAATTCCTCTCAGGAAATCTATTTCCCAGAATCGCTGTTGTAAATTTCTATCCATAAAATACCTCAAAAAAAGATCGTTAATAAATTTCTCTCTATCTCTTATTTTATTGTATTGAACCTTGGCTATCTATTTATACTCCAAGGTTTGACCTACACCTACTTCTTTAAGGTTCGTTACTTGAGATAAGGCAATTTTTGATTTTAAATCGGTGCAGTGGCAGGCATGCACTTCACGAGGTTTAATTTTCTCCAAATATTTCAAAGTACCCTCTAACTGTTTCTTCTCCGGATTAAGCAAATGAAATCCCCCGATTATATCAATTATCCTATCATCATTACAGATCTTTTTAGCATATTCCACGATATTGCAAATCCCTGAATGAGAACAACCGGTAATAATCACCAAACCTTTTGCCGAGCGGTAAACCAAGGCAGAATCATCTATTGAATAATCATCCTCTTCAAAATCATCTTTTACCACCTTTCCGATTGGACTTTTTGCTTCAAAATCATTCTTTCTTTCTATTTCCCCCAGAAATACCAATTTTTCTGTTAACCATTGCGGTTCTTTGCTCAATTTCATTTTGAAATGCCTGCTTAATTCTTCCTGGGAAATTACAGAACCTATCTGTTTAAGGCCCTCGAGTTTCTTCGCCAAAAAAGTAGAAGGATGGGCAACTAAAGTTAGTGTATTGTAATCTATTTTTTCTATCAGGGCCTCTGTATAATAGCTTATTAAATAAATTAATCCCCAGGTATGGTCGAGATGTCCATGAGAAAGGATCAGGTAATCTAAGTCCCGGAAATGAATATTCATCTTCTGTGCATTTTTAATAAAAATATCTGAATACCCTACATCAAATAATATTTTACATCCTTCATCCTGAATAAGATAAGATACCCCCGATTCGCCTAAGAAGTAGCGGTCTATCAGAGTGTTATTGTCTACTAAAACGGTTATTTTGATTTTTTTATCCTCCTCTATTTTAAATATTATAATAAAAAAATTAAATTGAATTTTAGCTATTCTGCTAATTCCAAAGCAACTTCTACCATTTGGTTAAAGGTCTTTTGCCGCTCTTCTGAAGTGGTCTCTTCTCTGGTTACTAAACTGTCGGAAACAGTTAAAATCGAAAGGGCATTGACTTTAAACTTTGCTGCCAGAGTATATAAGACAGCTGTCTCCATTTCTACCGCTAATACCCCGTAATTTGCCCAGTGCTTCCAGGAATTAGGGTCATCGTTATAAAAAGTATCGGAGGTTAAAACACTCCCTACTTTTACCGAGATATCTTTCTCTAAGGCAATATCATAAGCTCTTTTTAAGAGGTTAAAATTTGCAGTCGGAGCATAATCCATGCCATTAAAACGTATCTTATTAATGTGGGAATCCGTCGAGGCGCTCATAGCCAAAATAACATCTCTTATTTTTATATCAGCCTGCATAGAACCACAACTTCCGATTCGGATTAAATTTTTAGCCTTGTAGTTTGTGATAAGTTCATTTACGTATATTGATATAGAAGGTATTCCCATACCTGTCCCCTGGATAGAAATTCTTTTCCCTTTGTAAGTTCCGGTATAACCATACATACCACGTACTTTATTATAACAGATAGCATCGGTAAGGAAATTTTCTGCTATATATTTTGCCCTCAAGGGGTCTCCGGGAAGTAAAACCGTACCGGCAATATCTCCTTCTTTTGCTCCAATGTGTATACTCATGATTATTTATCCTCCTGTTTAAACAGATTAAATTAGTTGTTAGCATAAAATTAGCGTAGAGCGTTTAGCGTATAGTTGCGGGCTACAAGTGTAAGTAAAATACAATTAAGCAATTTGCCAATTAAATTAGTAAAGAATGAATAGTTATTAGTAGGGGTAGACCTTGTGTCTACCCTCCGTAAGACAGACGTCCCGCCTGTCTATTTCTCCAATAACACGGCACACCATGTCTCTACCTCATGAGAGCGTATGCAATACGCTCCTACTTTCTATCCGCTGTACGCTGTACGCGATACGTTAACATACGAGATACTAACTAAGATTTACTGAAAAAGAAAATTCCGATACAATAAATTTTATTTTTTATATTATAACAAGCTGTTAAATGTATGTAAAATTTTCTATAAAAAGTAAAAAAAGTGATTCTAATTTTGTTGATAAGTATTTAAGTTTTTTAAAAAACATCTATGTGCGTGTATGATTTAAAAAATGTAAATTAATTTGATGGGAATTATTTTTGAAAATGTTAAGTCTTTATAGAATAAAGTAGAATTTATTTATAATTTAATTCTCTTCATTAAATTTTATTATACACTTCTCAATATATTGCCTAAACTTTTTACTATTCATCCTGTCGTGCCTGGCATCATAAGTAACATGATTTTTGTTATAAGGAGAACTTTTGGCAAATATAACAAATGAACCCCTAAAATATCTGGAGACTATTCTTGCACTCTTAGACAGCAGAATTCTATTACCCTTCTCATTATATCCCAGGTAACCTTTTTCCCATATTTCTTTTTCTACATAATGACCTGGCTCCAGTTCAGTTACTTTTTCTTTTATAGAAGATGGATCAATGTTTGGGATAATCGGCTTTAAACTCATAGTTTCTAAACGAAAATAAGCCCAGTTAGTATCATTGGGAAAATAATTAAATTCCAGCACTTTCGGTTTAACAATTCTTACTGAATTCGGGGTACTAAATTCAATACATCCTTTCTCTGATGATCTTTTTGCCCCGGTTAAATCATGGCCTCCACCTGCGGGAAATAGAGTATGACTTATATTTCCTGCAGAACCTAATTTATTAAAAATTGAAATTATACTATCGATATCCTTCCAAAGACAATTGTTTGGGATAGCTGCCGGAAATAATTTTCTGATAATTTTCTCCCAAACAATTAAATTTTCGGTTTCGAAATCACCTCTATCTAATTTCATAATTTCTCCTCCCTTTAGATAATATTTTTAAATATTTTCCATCTTATTAACAAAAAAATGCCGCAACCTTATAAAAAGTTGAGACAATTTTTAATATTTTTAGTTAGAATAAACAATGAATAAACTGTTTTGGTTTTACCAATAGCGTAATAAAAAATACTGCGGTTTTCTCTTAAATCGTGCAATAGAGCAGCCCTCTTAATTTATAAGAAATGGCGGAGAGAGAGGGATTCGAACCCTCGGAGCAGGCCTTAACCCGCTCAATTGCTTAGCAGGCAACCACCTTCGGCCACTCGGTCATCTCTCCACTTAAAAGTATAACATAATAATTTTTTTCAGGCAAGAGAAACCGACAAAGATTCAGTATCGAGTATATAGTATATAGTAAAGAAAGAAATAAAAGATGGGAGCCAGAAGCCAGATTAAAATTCGTATTGCGTATCGCGTTGAGAAATAATTAGCTGGTTAATTAGTTAATTGGTTAAGGAAATAAAAGAAAGAAGCTAAATTAGTATTTAGTGAAAAAACAAGAAGCTAGAAGACAGAATACAGGAGTCATAATGAAAAAAACAGAAATATCATTGCGAGTGACCGTAGGGAGCGCGGCAATCTCGTTTAAAACTATAAAAAAATAAATTTTTATCTTGAATTTGTTTTCTTAACTAGCTAACTAAATAACTAATTAACTAATTTTTACTCGATACTTTCCCTTCTAATTTGCGATAAATATTAAAATATATTAGAATATGCAAAGTAAAATCAAATTAGACGAATATAATTTCAACTCATAATAAAGGAGAAGTTAAAAAGTGAAGCAGTATCAATATGAGGTAATCGTAGTAGGTGCCGGCCATGCGGGCTGTGAAGCAGCTTTGGCCGCTGCCAGAATGGGGGCAAAAACGCTTCTCATTACTTCTAATATAGATAATGTTGCTTTGATGCCCTGTAATCCCTCTATAGGAGGTCCGGGCAAAGGACATGTAGCCCGGGAAATCGATGCTTTAGGCGGAGAAATGGCTAAAAATACCGATAAGGCCACTATTCATATAAGAATGTTAAATACTAGCAAAGGTCCGGCTATGTGGGCTTTAAGAGCACAGATAGATAAAAGATTGTATACTCAGAAAATGATACATACTCTCCAAATCCAAAAAAATTTAGATTTAAAACAGGAGATGGTAACAAAATTAATAGTAAATAATTATCGGATAGAAGGAGTAATAGTTAAAAATGATTTGAGATTTTCTTCTCCTACGGTAATTTTAACTAACGGAACATTTTTAAATGGCAAAATTTATATTGGAAAAACTACCTATTCAGCGGGAAGAGCCGGCGAACTTGCCTCGATTGGTCTGGCAGAAAATCTTAAAGAGTTGGGTTTTAAAGTGGGAAGATTAAATACCTGCACCCCTCCTCGGATAGATAAAAGAACGATTGATTCCTCCAAGATGAAAGAACAGAAGAGTGCAGATATCCCCCTGTCTTTTTCTTTTGAAAATAAAGGAAAAACATATAAGGATTTTTCGGTATTTATGACCCGCACCAATCAGAAAACCCACCAGATAATCCAGGATAATATCCATAGAGTACCTCTATCTAATGGCACCATCCAAAGTGCAGCTATCAGATATTGTCCCTCTGTAGAAGATAAGATAATTAGATTCCCTGAAAAAGAATCTCATCAGATATTCTTAGAACCAGAGGGATATAATACTGAAGAAATATATCTACAGGGATTTTTTACCAGTCTACCCGCTGATGCCCAGGATGAAGCCATACGAACTATTAAGGGATTAGAAAATTGTAAAGTCATCAGATACGGATATGCCATTGAATATGATATAGTCTATCCTAATCAATTAAAATACTCTTTAGAAACTAAGGCAATTAAAGGGTTATTTTTAGCCGGGCAGGTTAATGGAACCTCGGGATACGAAGAGGCAGCCGAACAAGGAGTGTTAGCGGGTATAAATGCAGTACAGCTGACACGCAATAAGAAACCCTTAATCCTGGATCGTTCAGAAGCTTATATTGCCGTAGAGATAGATGATTTAGTTACAAAAAGTGTAACTGAGCCCTATCGTCTAAGAACCGGACTGGCTGAATATAGACTTCTATTAAGACAGGATAATGCGGATTTAAGACTTACTCCCTACGGATATAAGCTGGGGTTAATCTCAGAACAAAGATATAAAAAATTTCTGAAGAAAAAAACCTTGGTTGAAAAGGAAAAAGAAAGATTAAAGGAAGTAATTATTCATGCTACGCAAAAGGTAAATGAATTACTAAATAAATTGGGCACTACCCCTCTGTCTGAGGCAGCTACTCTGGCCACTTTGCTGACCAGACCTGAGGTAACTTACAATCAAACTGCTTCTATCGACTCCAATAGACCGGAATTGCCTGTAGAGGTAACCGAGCAAGTTGAAATTCAAATAAAATATGCAGGATATATTAAACGACAAGAAATCCAGGTAAAAAGATTTAAGAAATTAGAAAATTATAAAATACCTAAAGATATCGATTATTTTAATATGCATGGTATATCCCATGAAGGTAAGGAAAGATTCTTGGAAGTACAGCCAATTTCTTTAGGCCAGGCTAAAAGAATCCCCGGAATAACCCCTTCAGACATCGCCGCCTTGATGATAAATATTGAAAAGATAAGAAGAATGAAAAAGCGTATAGCTCGCCATTAGCGTATAGAGTATATTATATTGCGAAAAACGAAAAGCGCAAAACGCAAAGCCATAGCTAAAAATTTAAAATTGAGAAAAAAGTTTTAAGTTTTGAATTACGGTTTTTCGTTTTTAGCTTTAACTTTTTCGCTTAATAAAGAGTCCTCCACTCTCCCTACAGTTTCGCAATGATTAAAATTAATTGGTCAATCGGTCAATCGGTCAATTGGTCAATTAACTAATTTCTCTGCTGCTTTTAAAGTATTCTGCATCAGCAGAACATTAGTTATTGGCCCTACTCCTCCCGGGACCGGGGTAATAACAGATGATTTATCTAAAACTTCTTCATAAGCTACATCCCCCACCAATTTTCCTTCTACCTCATTAGTCCCTACATCAATAATTACTACTCCCTCTTTTACCATATCCCGTTTAATTATCTCTGGTTTTCCTACTGCAGCAATCAGAATATCTGCCTGACGAGTAAAGCAGCTTAAATCATTGGTTCGAGAATGACAGACAGTAAGAGTAGCATTGGCATGCTGCTTTTTCTGGAGAAGTATAAGGGCCATTGGTCTTCCTACAATATTACTCCTTCCCACAATAACGGTGTGTTTCCCTTCTACAACAATATTTTCTCTCTTCATTAATTCATATACTGCATAAGGGGTACAAGGCAAAAACTCCGGCTTACCTAAAGCCAGTCTTCCCATATTAATGGGGTTAAAACAATCTACATCTTTGGAAGGATTTACTGCTTCTTGGATCCGCTCCTGGTTTATATGCTCAGGAAGGGGGACTTGCACTATAATTCCACTTATTTTTTTATTCTTATTCAAATTATCTATGAGTTTCAAGAGTTCTTCTTCGGTAGTTTCGGAAGGCAAACTATATTTTTCAAAGTTAATAGAAGCTCTTTCGCAGGATTTAGCAATCATCTTAACGTAAAACAAGGATGCCGGGTCTCCTCCTGCAATGACCACTGCTAATTTAGGAGTTATTTTATATTTATTGACAAAATCTTCTACCTTTATCCTTAAAGATTCATTAATTTCTTTAGCTATTTTTCTTCCATCAATAATCTTGGCCATAATAAGTATTTCTCCTTTTTGTTATATTTTTTATAAATAGAGCCCATGGAAAACCATGAGCTCATTCATCTTTTATTCATTCTAAATTTTTAGCAATCTATTTTTTCAATGACTTTTTGTTTGCCCTTTTCTCTCCCCTTTTCTAACTGCTTCTTTGATTAAAAATTTTGCTTTATTTTTTTCAATATTACAAGCAGCACTAATTTCACCCACCAAGATCTTACGAGCTCTCTCGTATAAACCACGTTCTGTAGAAGATAGTTTTTCTACAGTATCTCGATGAGTGTAATTTTTTACTACCTGGGCCACTTTTAAAATATCTCCGCTATCGACCATCTCTGTTTGCGATCTTATCCTCTGCTTGTAATTTCCTTCCATTTCATCATCTATTTTATGTCTTAATACGTTTAAAACTTCTGGTACAGTTTCTGGGTCAATAATATATCTTAAACCAATCTCTTCAGCTTTATTAACCGGAACCATTAAAGTCATTTCGTTTACCATTAATTTTAAAATATAGTATTTTTCTTTTTGCCCCAATACTCTCTTTTCTTCTATATTTTCAACGTCTCCAACCCCAAAGGAAGGATGAGATACTTTATCACCGATTTTAAACATTTTTTGGGATTTTTTAAACCCACTACTCACTTCCTATCTTTATATTTTTTAAAATTATACCATTTTTTTACTAAAAAGACAAACCTATCTCGTATTGCGTATTGCGTATCGAGTATCGCGTGAAGAAAAAATCATAGGAAAAAGAAGATAGGAAAACAAAAGCAATAACTATTCTTTTTTTTTATCTAACTACCTCACTAAAGTTTACATCAACGGAATCAGGAAATAGAACAAGGTATTTTATTCTGAAGGAATTAGAGAGAGAATATAATACTGGTCAATTATTTTTGTCAAAAAAAATTGATGGGGATAATCCGTATCTCGTATCTCGTGAATCATATCTCGTATTATAGCGTAGAGCGTATAATTAAGAAAAGAAGAAGAAAAAGACGGAATACAAAATACAGAATAAATTCGTATTGAGCTAAGAAAGAAGAAGAAAACAGATCAAGAGAAAATAGAGAAAAGATGTAAGCATAACCTTTTTTATCTAGTTATTTAGGAAAACAGGTGGCAGGCTACATAGTGATTATTTTCAGAACACTTCAGTTCCGGCTCCTCTTCCTTACATATAGTTTTTACATAAGGACATCTGGTATGAAATCGGCAACCGGAAGGAGGATTTACCGGGCTGGGAACATCGCCCATCAAAATCTGACCTTTTTTTCTAAGTTTGGGGTCGGGGATAGGTATGGCAGAAAGTAATGCCTGGGTATAAGGGTGTTTAGGGCTATTAAATAAATCTTTTTTGGAAGCAGTCTCTACTACCTTACCTAAATACATTACTGCGACTCTATCACATATATGTTTTATTACACTTAAATCATGAGCTACAAATAAAATGGTAAGTCCAAATTCTTTCTGTAAATCCTGTAACAAATTAATAATTTGGGCTTGAATAGAAACATCCAGAGCGGATACACATTCATCGGCAACTATAAACTCCGGGTTAGTGGCTAAAGCTCTGGCAATTCCTATTCTCTGTCTTTGACCGCCACTAAATTCATGAGGGTATCTATTTATCTGATCCGGTAAAAGACCAACTTTTCCCATAATTTCTATTACTTTCTCTTCCCGCTCTTTTTTAGAGGCAGTCTTGTGTACTTCCATCGGTTCAGCAATAGTTGCTCCTATGGTCATTCTGGGATCAAGAGAACCGAAGGGATCCTGATAAATAATCATCATTTTTTTTCTAATTTTTAGCATCTCTTTTTTTCTTAAATGAGTTATTTCCTGACCATTAAAATATATTTTACCTTCTGTTGGGTCTAATATACGCAGTATAGTTTTCCCACAGGTAGTCTTTCCACATCCCGATTCTCCTACAAGACCAAGAATTTCTTTCTTCTCTATATAAAAACTTACATCATCTACAGCCCTAACTGCTTTTTTTTTGCCTAAAGGTGATTTGCCTATCAAGAACCATTTTTTTAGATTTTTAACTTCTACCAATCTTTCCATTCTACTTATTTGCTCCTTATTGTCTTCTTAACTAAGTGACATTTCACCAGATGAGAATTTTCTATCTCTATCAGTTCCGGCATCTCTTCAACACATCTTTTAAAACTGAAATCACATCGGGGATGAAACGGACATCCTGAAGGTAAATCAAGGAGATTGGGGACTATACCCGGAATTGCATCAAGATGTTCTGCCTCAACGTTCATTCGGGGCATTGATTTACTTAACCCTTTAGTATAAGGGTGAAGAGGATTGCTAAAAAGTGTATATACATCGGTATATTCTACAATATTCCCGGCATACATTACTGCTACGTTATCACACATTTCAGCGATTACTCCCAGGTCATGAGTTATTAACATTACTGAGGCACCAAATTTATCTTTTAAATCATTAATTAATCTTAAAATCTGAGCTTGAATGGTAACATCAAGGGCGGTGGTAGGTTCATCAGCAATAAGTAAGGTAGGATTACAGGATAGAGCCATGGCAATCATCACTCTCTGCCTCATTCCTCCGGATAACTCATGAGGGTAATTATCTATTCTCTTCTCTACATCCGGCATCCCTACAATCTTTAATATCTCTATAGACTTTTTCCTGGCCTCTTCTTTATTTAATCTCTGATGTAATTGAATGGCTTCCCCGATTTCATGACCAATAGTAAATACCGGGTCTAATGAAGTCATGGGTTCCTGGAAAATCATAGATATTTTCTTCCCTCTTATATCTCTAATTTCTTTATCGTTTAGCTTTAAGAGGTCCTTGCCCTCGAAGTATATTTCTCCATTTACAATCTTTCCCGGAGGATGAGGAATCAATTTCATAACCGACAAGGCAGTGACACTCTTACCGCTTCCGGACTCTCCTACAATTCCTAAAGTTTCACCCTGGTTAATTTTAAAACTAACTCCGTCTACAGCCTTTACTGTACCTTCATAGGTAAAAAAGTGAGTTTTTAAATTTTTTATTTCCAGTAATGTTTTCATATCTTGTTTTAGTTTATCCTATTTTATAAATTTAATTAACCTCAGTAAAAGAACGGAGAACCGTCCCCTGTTCTTTCTGTACCACTTTAAGTTTTAAGACGGGGGTCTAAGATATCCCGTAAACCGTCTCCTAACAGGTTAAGACCTACAACAGATAATAATATTGCTATTCCGGGAAATGTTGCTGCCCACCAAGCTCCACTTACAATATAAGAATAACTTTTAGAAAGCATGGCACCCCATTCCGGAATGGGAGGTTGAGCTCCTAACCCTAAAAAACCGAGAGCTGCACAATCTAAGATGGCAGTAGCCAACATCAAAGTGCCATACACAATTACCGGGGCAATACTGTTGGGAAGGACATGCCGAAGGATAATTCTCCAATCACTTGAGCCAATTGCCTTCTGGACTTCAATATATTCCATCTCCTTAATATAGAGTACCGAACTTCTGATAATCCTGGCCATTTGAGGGGTATAGACTATGCCTATTGCTATCATGGCCTTCTCCAATCCCTGACCCAGAACAGTTACAATTACTATAGCCAGTAATAATGCTGGAAAGGCAAACATAATATCAACCACTCTCATAATTACTGCATCTACCCATCCTCCGTAATAGCCCGCCACTACTCCAAAGGTTATTCCCAGAAACATGGCAATTCCCACTGCTACAAAACCTGCAGTTAAACTGACTCTGGCTCCGTAAAGAATTCTACTTAAAACACATCTCCCCAGACCGTCAGCCCCCAAGGGCATATCTTCCAGTCCGTCTTCACTCCAGAATCCCGGTTTTAAAGCCTTGAAAAGTTCCGGAGGAGAAGGAGTAGGGCTATTAGGAGCAATAAAATTAGCAAAAACGGCACATAGAATTAGTATAACAATAATTACCAGACCAAAGACTGCTGATTTATTATATTTAAGTCTTCTTACTAATTCTTGGGTTTTAGTCTCTCTTGTTCTTTCCATTTTTTTACCTATCCGTAATGAATTCTTGGGTCAATATAAACATAAACAATATCAGTTATTAAATTCACAATGACAAACATCAAAGCAAAAAATAATACACATCCCTGTACCACGGAATAGTCTCTCATATTTACTGCGTTTACCACGTACCTTCCGATTCCCGGCCAGGAGAAGACAGTTTCAGTTAAGATTGCACCGGCTAATAGTAAACCAAAATTCAATCCGATTACGGTAATCACCGGAATCATAGCATTTCTTACCGCATGTTTATAGATTACTATTCTCTCTGATAACCCTTTAGCTCTTTCTGTTCTGATAAAATCCTGCCTTAATACTTCTAACATGCTTGACCTGGTTACACGAGCGATGGTTGCCATAGGTATAGTAGACAGAGCAACAGAAGGTAGGATTAAATAACGAAGAGAACTTATAAAAGCTGCAAAATTACCGGTAATAAGACTATCCAACAGGTAAAAACCGGTAATTCGTTGGAAAGATATCATCATACTTATACGCCCACTAATAGGCAGCCATCTCAACCATACTCCAAAAATCATCATCAACATAATTCCCAACCAGAAAACGGGCATCGACACCCCGAAGATAGCGAGCCCCATAAAACTATAGTCAAAAACCGAATACTGCCGCGAGGCAGAAATAATTCCGGCAATACAACCGATGGTTACAGCAAAAATCATAGAAAGCAGGGTAAGCTCAATTGTATTGGGAAATCTTTCCAATATCTCTTTGGCTACATATTCATTCGAAACTATAGAACGCCCCAAATCTCCCCGCAAGACCTGTTTAAGCCAGACCCAATATTGAGTAGTGATGGGTTTATCTAACCCGTATTTTTCTCTGATGGCACTGATAACCTGAGGGGAGGCACGTTCACCGGCTATAGTCAATGCCGGGTCACCGGGAGCTAAATGAATTAAAGAAAAGGAAAGAATAGAAACTCCTAATAGTACCGGGATTAACATTAATAATCTTTTGGTGATATACCACTTCATTTACTAATTCCTATCTATTTTTAATTATACTTATACTATTATACTTGTTAACCATCATAAC
>Ga0255384_10038_pt1 | contig 23620 bp, 20 predicted proteins | sample ANMaggSeSYBR01F7_FD_182106 | JGI IMG/M metagenome (GOLD analysis project Ga0255384, IMG submission 182106) | Sediment cell enrichment communities from methane seep in Santa Monica Basin, California, United Staets - ANME aggregate JGI... | ecosystem: Environmental > Aquatic > Marine > Cold seeps >... | reverse complement strand
GACCCAAAACAAAAAATACTCTACTCCTTTACTTTTGGATATGATCGGAGTAGAGGATAGATTTGGCGAATCGGGAGCTCCCTGGGAGTTGACTAAGGTATTTGGTTTGACCGGAGAACATATTGCAGGAAGAGCAAAAGAGTTGTATGAGAAGAAAAATAGTGAGATAAATTAATAAAAGTAAATTTAATGTTAATCTAGAAATATTTTGCAAACTTCTCCGAGAGAACGGACTTTTATTCTTTATACTCATGTACTTATTTTTTTTGTAGCGGCTTTATGGAAAATTAAAATTGATAATATCAAAATTGCTGCCATACTATTTCTTGTAATTTTTGCTCTCCTTATTGGAGGAATATTAGGTCTTACTGCAGTAAAGTATTTTCGTCTAAAACAAAAAAATATGGGATTTATGTTTACCCGCGGGTCGATTATAAATATTGGATCTATCGGGAGATTAGAAAGAATAAAAGGAGGTGAAAGTTTTTTAATTTATTTACAATTTCGATTTAATTAAAGAAATAAAATTACAAAATTGTAAAAAATTGATAGTCCGTCAGCTCGGTGAACTCTTTGCCCAAGGGATTGTCAAAGCAGCCCAAAAGATCGGAGGCAATGCTCCGGAGCTCGCGGTTCATGTCAAGGGAATGGACTTACCCGCCCATGATCCCAGAGCCTTCTTCTCCTTAGCAGTTAGTTATGCTACTTCTTCCCGAGGTGCCTGTCATTCCCACGGACTTTGTTATAAAGCAGCCTGTGGTTTATTACTGCCTGAAATGGGGATTACAGAAGTCCCAGATAGATTTTCTATGGAAGGAAAAGACTTTATTGCTGCCAAGTTCCATGACTTAAGCGCTTTACAGGATGCAGTAACTATATGTAACTTTATGAAGTTCGGTGGTTTCACAATAACCGATATGCTTAATTCTCTTAATGCCATTACCGGCTGGGATTGGAAGATAGAAGATTTCCTGAAGGTCGGAGAAAGACTGTCCACCTTAAAAAGAGCGGTAAACGTCAAATGGGGCTTTAGCCGAAAAGATGATACCCTGCCTAAAGCCATGTACCAACCTGCCAAGGAAGGATGCCGGGCAGGCAAAGTCCCCGGACCCTTAGATCCTGCCCTTGACGGATATTACAGACTGAAAGGCTGGGATAGTGACGGTAAACCCACAGCTGAAACTCTGAAAGAATTGGGATTAACGGAAGAGTAAAGATCAAATAAATTAATCATTAAAAGTAGATGAGGTAAAAGCTAATATTCCTATTAAAGATATTAACTTTTACCTCTTTATAAGTAAAATTATTATTTAAGGAGAAAAGATGAAAGAAAAAACATTATATTTCAAAGAAGGAATAGATCTAAAAAATTGGAAAGAGATAAAAATAGAATATTTTGATAGAGAATTTAGTATAAAAGTACCGAATCATTGCGAAATGTTAGAAATGAAACCAGTTTCGGCTATAAGTAACCCACGACAGAAAATAGAAGAGGTATTGGATAACCCCATAGCGAGCAAGAAACTGGAGAAAATTATAGAAGACAACCCCAAAGAAGCAAAAAACATCACGGTTGCCCTAGCAGTTTCAGACAATACCAGACCGGTACCTTATCATTGTGCTGATAAAGAAGGTATCTTATTACCTATTTTAAATAGATTAAAAGTAAGCGGCATAAAAAAGGAAAATATTTTTATAATTGTTGGTTGCGGAACTCACCAAACTACTACCAAACAGTGGAAAGAAGAGGCTTTTGGTACGGCTATAGTTAATGAATATAAAATAATTGACCATGATTGCTATTCTGAAGATTTAAAACCATTAGGTATGGTCCAGGGTGTAGCGGTAAAAGTTAATAAAGCTTTTTATGATGCAGATATCCATATTGTTACCGGGTTAGTAGAAACACATCTAATGGCAGGGGCTTCAGGAGGTAGAAAAGCAGTCTGCCCGGGGATGGTTAATATCGAGGCAACACAGGTATTTCACGGTCCGGAGTTTATGGAGAATAAAGATGCAGCAAATCTTGTCTTTAAAAATAATCCTTGTCACGAATTTGCCTTGGAAGTCGCCAAAAGAACCCGCGTCGATTTTAGTGTAAATATAATATTAAACGGAGATACAAGGATTTGCGGGGTCTTTGCAGGAGAATTGGAAAAGGCTCACCAATTAGCAGTGGACAAGATTAGAGAATATACTCAGGTTGAAGTGGATAACCAGTATGATATTATACTAACCCATGGAGGGAAGGGTACAGTAAATCACTATCAGGCAATTAAAGCTGCCATCGGAACAACCCCTGTAATCAAAGATGGTAGTATGGTTATTTTGGTTGCCCACAATAAGGATGTAGAGCCGATAGGGAGTGAACATTATAAAAGATTAATGCGTATGTTTGTAGAAAAAGGTTTGGGAAATTATCTTCCGATGATAAAAGATTCAAAATGGCAATTTACTCCGGATCAATGGGAACCCCAAAAGTGGGAACAGTTTTTTCTCAAAATCGGTGCTTTTGATAATTTAATTTACTGTACTACCAATATACCTCCCAAAGATCTTGATTCACTTCCCGGGACCAGTGGATACACTTTAGTAGAAAAACCTTCAGCAAAGATTGAAGAGATAGTACAAAATGCAGTATTATATGCAATCCATAAAAAAGGCAAAGATACGAGAATGGCATTTGTAAAACAGGGATTTTATGTTGTTTTTAAGAGGTCTTCCAATGATTAACGGGAGGATTACATTAATTTAACAGGCAGAACCCGATACAAATTATAGAGAGGAGTGATTATAATTGATTAAAAAAAGAGCGATTGTAATTAATAGTAAAGATAATGTAGCGACAGCTTTAGACGATTTAAAAGCTGACCAAGTTATCCAGGAAGAGGTTGACAGCCTAAAAAAGAATATTAAACTAAATCAAGGTATACCCTTCGGACATAAATTTAGCCTAAAAGAGATCCCCTCCGGTTCTCCGGTAATAAAATACGGAGAAGTAATCGGTACAGCGAGTGAATTAATAAAGGTGGGAGATTATGTCCATGTTCACAACTTAAAGAGTAACCGGGGGAGAGGTGATATCAAATGAGTTTTTTAGGTTTTCCCAGACCAGACGGTCAAGTGGGAGTTAGAAACCATATCGCTATCATCTCCACGGTTATCTGTGCCAATGATGTAACTTTAAAGATCGCCCAACAGGTGGAAGGGGCGGTTGCCTTTTTTTATAATTTCAGATTTTCAAATCTTTTAATCGCTTCTTCCAATCTTTTTTCATCAACAGTTAGGGCAATTCGCACATATCCTTCTCCATATTCTCCGTAGCCAATTCCCGGGGTAACAATTATTCCTGTTTTTTCCAGTAGTAGATTAGAAAATTCCATAGAACTCATTTTGTTCAAAGTGGGAATCCAGATGTAAAAAGTAGCTTTAGTCGGCTTTAAGTTCCATCCTAATTTATTTAGTCCATTTATTACTACATTTCTTCTACCGGTGTAAATTTTATTCATCTTCTCTATATTATCCTGAGGGCCGGTTAAGGCTTCTATCCCGGCTTGTTGTATCGCCTTGAATACACCCGAGTCGATATTAGTCTTGATAATAGAGAGAGCTGAGACAGCTTCTTTATTTCCTACTGCAAAGCCAAGTCTCCAGCCGGTCATATTATAAATTTTAGATAGAGAATGAAATTCTATTCCTACTTCTTTAGCCCCATCTACTTCCAGAAAGCTGTTAGCTTTATAATCATCGAAGGACATCTCAGAATAAGCAAAATCATGGCAAACCAAGATATCATATTTTTGAGCAAATTTTACTACCTTTTTAAAAAAATCTTTATCAGCTACTGCTGCAGTAGGGTTGTTAGGGTAGTTGATAAACATTAATTTAGCTTTTTGCGCAATCTCTTCTTCTATCTCTTCTAAATCAGGCATAAAATTATTTTCTTCTAATAAGGGCATGATATAAGGAAAACCATTGGCAAATAAAGTAGCTGTTTTATAAACAGGATAACCGGGGTCAGGTATAAGGCTAAAATCCCCCGGATCAATATAAGCCAAAAAGATATGAGCTATTCCCTCCTTGGAACCGATGAGGGCCATTACTTCTTTATCCGGGTCTAACTCAACCCCAAATCTATTTTTATACCATAAGGCTATTGCCTGCCTGAATTCAGCTGTTCCTGCATAAGGAGGATAATCGTGTGTTTTAGGATTCTTAACACTTTCTCTTAATTTTTCAATTATATTATTAGGAGTAGGTTGGTCAGGATCGCCTATACCCAGGTTAATAATATCCACTCCTCTTTTTATAGCTTCTTCTTTTTTCTTATCAATTTCTGCAAATAGATAAGGGGGGATAGTTTGAATTCTTTGCGCTATCTTCATTAATAAAATTCCTTTCTATTAAAATTTTTGAAAAATGGTAGACAGGCGAGACGCCTGTTCTATGGTTTTATATAGATTATTGAGGGTGTAAGCAATACGTTCCAACTTCTTTTTTTAAACTTGAAACTAATAACCTGCAACTTGCAACCTATATCTTTAATCGGCTAATTGGTCAATCGGTCAATTAAATTTCCATTTCTCCACTGAATACTAATTCAGCTGGGCCAGTCATATAGACATATCCATCATTTGCCCATTGGATATCTAAGTCCCCTCCGGGTAAGTGAACTGTAGTTTTCCGATCGGTTTTTTTATTCAAAACTGCAGCTACTAAAGCTGCACATGCTCCTGTTCCACAGGCTAAAGTTTCTCCCGCTCCTCTTTCCCATACTCTGAAGTTTATCTCTTGTTTATTTAAAACTTGAATAAATTCTACATTAGTTTTTTCAGGGAAGAGAGGGTGATTTTCAATTTTTGGACCAATTTTATTTATTGGTATAGATTGTACATCATTGACAAAGATTATACAATGTGGATTTCCCATGGAAACACAGGTGATTTTAAAAGTCTGCTCGGGATTTATCTTCAATGTTTCATCCATAACTGTGGTGGCGTCTTCACCGCTCATAGGAATTTCTCTTCTTCTTAATTTGGGGACGCCCATGTTTACTTTGACGCCCAAAATATTATTATTTGAAATTGTTAATTCTGGAATTATTATCCCTGCCAAGGTCTCCACTTTAAATTTGTTTTTAGAAACTAATTTGTTTTCATAGGCATATTTAGCAAAACACCTGATGCCGTTCCCGCACATCTGGGCTTCACTGCCATCGGAATTAAAAATTCTCATTCTTAAGTCAGCTTTAGATGAGGACAAGATAAGCATTAACCCATCTGCGCCTATTCCAAAGTTACGGTCACAAAGTTTTTTTGCCAAATAAGAGAGGAATGAAGAATCACCTAAGGATTTATTTAGACAATTTATTAAAACAAAATCATTTCCCAATCCGTGCATTTTAACAAAATCTATTTTCATAATAACATTTTCCTTTACAATTCTCTTTTGGATTTCTTGTACAAAATGTAAAACTAAAAGCAAAAAACTATAATTAAAAAAGCAAAACTTAGAGAATCTTTCAGTCTACCGGTTATCCGGTCCAAATAAATTCATATATGTTATGTGGGGATAAATGTTCTGGATTCCCGCTTTCGCGGGAATGACAAACTAAAGTTTAATACTATGGGCGTATAGCAATACGCCACTACTCTAACTTTGATTTTTTCTTTTTCTTAACCAGCAAACCAGGTAACTAACTAACCAACTAACTCTTTTCTTATATATTCAACACATTTTTCATTTCGTAAAAACCAGCAGGTTTTCCTTCCATAAATTTTATAGTTTGCATTGTGCCATAAGCAAAAGTATCGCGGCTGTGGGCTTTGTGGGTTAATTCTAACCTTTCGCCCAGGGCAGTGAACATCACCGTATGTTCACCGGTAATATCCCCGCTTCGAATCGAATGGATACCGATCTCTCCTTTTTTTCTTTCTCCAATTATTCCTTCTCTGCCATAAATTGCTACATCATCCAGATTCTCCCCTTTTGCTTTAGCAATTTCTTGGGCAAGTTTTTTTGCTGTGCCGCTAGGGGCATCTTTTTTAAACCGATGATGAGCTTCTACAATTTCTACATCGTAATCATCACTCAAAGCAACGGCAGTCTCAGCAGCAAGTTTAAATAGTAAATTCACTCCCAAAGACATATTTGGAGAGAAGAGAAAAGGTATATTTTGAGATAAACTTTTCATCTTTTCTATTTCTTCACCAGAAAATCCGGTGGTACCTATAATCATGGTTTTTTTATATTTAGCGGCAATTTCCAAGTGTTGAAGAGAGACTTTCGGGTTGGTAAATTCAACGATTTGGTCTGCATCTTGAATTATTAATTCTAAATTATCTACGACCATTATTCCGGTTTTACCTTGTCCTGCTGTTGCACCCCAATCTTTTCCAGTATCAGGATGAGTAGGGGATTCAACTATTCCCGTTAATTTTAGTTTGTCATCCTGATAAATTAATTGTGCAACTTTAGAAGCCATTCTTCCACAGCCTCCACATAATACAACCTTAATCATTTGTTATTCCTCCAGTAACCTAAATTTTACTAAATCCGATTTTAGTTTAGTTAAATTATCTTCATTCATTGAGCATAAAGGTGAACGTAAATCACCGGAAGGCAATCCCATTAATCGGGCACTGGTCTTAACCGGTATAGGGTTAGTTTCGTAAAACATAGCATTACTTAAGGGATAGACTTTAGATAAGAAAATTTCTTTAGATTTCTGGTAATTTCCTTCTTCAAATTCTCTAACCATATCAGATACATCCCGAGGGATAATATTGGCTACAACCGAGATTACCCCTTTCCCGCCGATAGATAATACCGGAAGTAATAATTTGTCGTCTCCGGAAAGGAGAACAATATTATCCCCGCATAATTCAACTATTTGAGTCATCTGGTCCAAATTACCGCTCGCTTCTTTCACTGCTGCGATATTTTTCAACTGGGCTAATTTTGCTAAAGTTTCAGGTAATAAATTGGTTCCGGTTCGGGAAGGAACATTATATACGATGATGGGTATATCAATTTCCTCTGCTAATTTTTTATAATGTAAGTACAATCCTTTTTGAGTAGGTTTATTATAATAAGGAACAACTACAAGTGCTGCATCAGCACCTGCTTTTTTTGCGTGAGAAGTTAAGTCGAAAGCTTCCCGGGTGCTGTTTGACCCGGTACCGGCAATTACTGGAATTCTTCCTGCTACTGCTTCTATGGTTATATCAACTACTTTTTTATGTTCTTCATGTGAGAGGGTAGGCGATTCTCCGGTGGTTCCACAGGGGACGATTCCGTTTGTTCCATTTTTAATATGGAATTCTACCAATTCTTTTATTCCTTTCTCATCGACCTCACCACTTTCGGTAAATGGGGTGATCATAGCTACTAAAGATCCTTTAAACATTTTTTATTCCTCCTTTTAATTAGTATTTAGTATATAGTAGGACAGGCGTCTCGCCCGTCTATTAGTTCTTTAACTAACCAACCAATTTTTAGATTACCGGTCATTATAAGGGCGTATGCAATACGCCCTTACTTGCAATTTGCACCTTGCATCTTGCAACTTCTTTTTTTCTTTACTCTTTTCCTTTCGCTATCCTAACTAGTTAACCAACTAACCAACTAACCAGCTAACTCTTTTCTTATTACTTATTACACATTACTTATTACTGTTTTTCTATACGCTGAACGCTCCACGCTATTAAGGCGTATAGCAATACGCCCCTACTTGCACCTTCTGGTTCTTGTCTTCTATTTTCTTTACGATATACGATATACGATATACGAATTTGGCTTGTGCCAAATTCATTTACTTACTTTGATTCCTGCCTCTTCTAATGATTTATTTATAATTTTGTAGGCGAATTCTCTATCTTTCCATTCCAAAAAGATTAAAATATCTGTTTTGATAGTAGTCATTTCAATTATGTTTATATTATTTTCAGCCAAGGGCCGGGTAATTCTCTCGATAATACCGGGTGTTTCAATAAAATCTCTGCTTCTGGCAATGATTAAAGCAATATCATTTTTTAAAGTAACTGATTTTAATTTTTCATCTTCAATTACAGTGGGGTGAATCAAATCATAAGATTGCTGGGCATAATCCTCCATGACATAGATTCCGATATGTTTTGTCCCGATGGAGACTCCATATAGGCTAATGTGATTATCGGAAATAGGAGAAATTACCTTTTTTAATAATCCCGGTGTATTAAAAATTTTCGTTCCCAGAATAGTCAACATAGTCAGCTTTTCCTCGAAAAGAGTTAATTTGCTTTTAAAAGCACCAATTATCTCCGTACCTTCTGCTGCTAAGTTTCCCTTCTGAAAGTGAATTATCTTTGCTTTCATTCTATCAGTTTTATATTTTAAGGCCTGTGGGTGTAAAACTTTTGCTCCGCCTTCAGCAAGAACTCCCATCTCTTCCACACTTATTTTTTTTAAAGTTACAGGTTCCTTTATTATACGGGGATCAGCACTCAATACTCCCACCGCATCAGTTACGATTATTACTTCATCGGCTTCTAAAAAGTTTCCCAGGGCAAAAGCGGTAATATCACTACCACCCCGGCCAAGGGTGGTTATACTTCCATCTTCACAGTTTCTACCTAAAAAACCACATACTATAAGAATAACCTTTTTTTCGAGTAAAGGTTTAATAATTTTTCGGCATTTTTCTTGACTTTCTTGAGAAAGAATTTTAGCCTGATTAAAGTTTGCATCGGTAATAATAGGAAAATCCTTATCTGCGGGGTCAAAATATTTTGAAGAAAATCCCATAGATTTAATGGTAGCTGCAAGAACTCTGGCACTTATCCGCTCTCCCATAGAAACAAAATCAGCATAATCTTTATCCTCAATACGATCTTTAACAGAGTCTTTAAGTAAAGAAGTTAGATTATCGGTAGTATTCCCCATTGCCGAGACAACTGCTATTATTTCATATCCTTTTTTTGCTTGTTGAATTATTGATTGAGCGGCTTTTTTAATTCTTTCAGGATTCTGAACGCTGGTTCCGCCAAATTTTACTATTATTCTCATAGATATCACCTTTATATTTTTTTATTTAAACCACTCAGGTATAGTATCATTTCTTACTATATCAGTATAAGTCTCTTTTTTTACTATTACATCATCTTTTCCTTGATTTACCAGGACAACCGCTGGTCGCGGAAGTCGATTATAATTGCTGGACATAGAATAATGGTATGCCCCGGTGCTAAATACTGCTAAAAGATCTCCCACGGAAGCCGAAGGTAGTTTTAAATCTTTAATCAGAATATCTCCCGATTCACAGCATTTCCCGGCAATAGTCACCACTTCCTCGGGCAAGTTACTATTTATTTTATTTACCAAAACACCTTCATATTTTGCTTCATAAAGAATAGGTCGAGGATTATCAGCCATACCTCCATCTGTAATTAGGTATTTTCTAATTCCGGGTATCTCCTTTATATTGCCGATGGTATAGAGAGTAATACCCGCTTCAGCTACAATAGATCTGCCCGGTTCTATTAAAATTTTTGGCATCATTAGATTGTTTTTTCTTACCTCACTCTCTACATTATCAACGATTAAATTTACAAAATATTCTATAGAGGGAGGCAATTCAGATTCTAAGTATTTTATTCCCAATCCCCCGCCTAAATTTAAATTTTGCGTATCTATTCCCTCGAGGTCTTTTATCTTTCTCATCAGTTTTACCAGCTCCTTAATGGCGAGAACATAAGAAGATAGATCAAAAATTTGTGAGCCGAGATGAAAATGCAAACCATTATAGCTGATATGTTTTTTGGATAAAATTTTCTTTATAAAACCGGGTACCCGGTCGATACTGATTCCAAATTTTGAATCTACCTGTCCGGTTTGAATATATTTATGGGTGTGAGTGTCTACTCCCGGTGTTACCCGGAGAATTATTCCAACTTTTGTATTTAAACTTTCTGTAATCTGCTCAATCAAGTCAAGCTCATATTCACTATCTACCATCATGGTGCCAATTTTTTCTTTAAGAGCAAATTCTATTTCCTCTCGGGATTTATTATTCCCATGGAAAAATATTTTTTCCGGAGGTAATCCTGCTGAGAGAGCAGTGTATAGTTCTCCGCCGGAAGAAACATCCAGGCTTAAACCCTCTTCCTTTAAAATATTACACATAGCTTTAACCAGGAAAGCCTTCCCGGCATATAGTATTTCAAAGGCAACATTTCTTTTAGAAAAAGCATTAACATATTGCCGGCATTTTTTTCTAATTATATTTTCAGAAAATACATAACAGGGAGTTTTGTATTTTTGGGCTAATTTTATAATTTCACATCGGTCAAACTCTAAATTTCCGGATTTATTTAAGGAAAAACCCTCCCGGTTTATTTGAGACACCATTTCATTTGAGTTCATTATTTCCTCCTTAAAATAGTCGTTAGTCGTTGGTCGTTAGTATTTAGTTTTAGATTACGATGTCAATTTGCGATTTAATTCAATTTACCAGTCATATTTAATTTACCAATATATTATTCCTATAACTGGCAATTTAAATTCATAAACAAAAAAGCAATTGATAAACGCTATGCCCATCAATTGCCTGAAATTAATCTAACAATTAAAGTTATCCCCATTTCTCTCATCAGATGAGATAGCGCTCCATCAGAAACCAGGGTATAGATTCTGATGACAGTCTTATGGCTTTTAACCATAAACCCAGCATAAAGATTAGAGCTATTGCCTTTACGCTTCGGCAAGAATACCTTCCCTGGCGAATCAAAAATGCTCATCTCATCACCAGTACTGATTATTACTCGCGCCTCTACCCCACTTAAGAAAAAAGTGAGGTACAAATATTAAATTTTTAATAAGATAACATATATATTAGGAAAAGTCAAAAAAATACTTAAATTTACTATTTAAAAATTGAAAAAGACTAAACTTTAATTATCAAATACTTTGATTCTTACAAAAGGCGCATTTCGAGTAGCATTTTCTTTACTTTAAAAAGATAATCGCTTATTATATTTTTATATTGTGTAAAATAGAAAATAAAAAATATAAAGGTAGCTCATAATTATTAAAATTAGATTGTTAAGTTTAGAAAAGAACGGAGAAAATAAATCTAATACCGGAATTTTAATGATGATTATTGCCACAATTTGTTTTTCTTTAATGTCGGCAATGGTGAAATTTTTACACCATCTTCCACTAATGGAAATAATCTTTTTCCGAAATATACCTATTATGCTAATAATTCCTTTAATATTGAAGAATAAAAAAATTTCTTTTTGGGGGAATAATAAGCCTCTTTTATTATTACGTAGTTTGCTTTCCACTTTTGCTGTGATAACTTATTTTTATACCATTACAGTTATGATCTTAACTGATGCAGTTACCATTAGGCAATTGAGTCCATTTTTTATAATACTCCTGGCAAGTATATTTTTAAGGGAAAAAATATACTTTAGAAAAATAACTATTTTTATTTTAGCATTTTTAGGAGCTTTATTAGTAGTTAAACCAGGGTTTCGTATAGACATATATCCAGCAGTTATCGCTTTATTGGGAGCAATCTTAACAGCTGGGTCACATGTAACTATACGTAGTTTGCGATTGACTGACCATCCCTTAGTAATAATTAATTATTTTGGATATAGCATGGGTATAATATCTTTTGGGATATTACTCTGGCAAGGTAACTTTATTATTCCTGATGCATCAAGCCTATTTGTCCTACTTTCACTGGGATTATTTGGTTTAGTCGGACAGTTTACTCTTACTAAAGCGTATCAGATGGCACCTACAAAGTTAGTATCTATTTATTTGTATTTACAAATTATTTTTAGTGCTTTACTGGGAGTATTTTTTTTCAAGGAAATTCCTGATTTATTTAGCATATTGGGCGCGTTTTTAATAATCATCAGCGGATATTTAAATTATAAGGTAAAAACTAAATAATATTCTTGAAATTAAATTTAATAAGAGGAAAGGGAAAATTTTCGAAAATAGAGAAGAGGGGAGCAGGTAAGCGATGATACTTGCTTTTTAAAGTTAAGCCCTTAACTAAATCTAATTATATGAGGAGACACAAAGATATGCGGCAAAAAGTTATATTTTTAAGCAGTTTGTTAGTGGTAGCGTTTTTAATTGGTTTAACCTTACCCGCATCCACTGAAGGACAATTAGACAAGATTGTAATTGCGCATCGTGGAGCAAGTGGTTACCTGCCTGAACATACTTTAGAGGCCTATGCGATGGCTTACGCCCTGGGAGCGGATTTTATTGAGAGCGACCTGGCACTAGCCAAGGACGGTGTATTCGTATGTATACACGACATTTATCTTGAGTACACCACTAACGTTGAAGAAGTTTTTCCTAATCGTGCCCGAAAGGATAAACACTGGTACGTTGTAGATTTCAGTCTCGATGAGATTAAACGGCTCAGTGTGCACGAGAGAACACATACGAATGGTATAGCTTATTTTCCATCTCGATTTCCGCCAAGCTTTTCAAAGTTTGAAGTTCCTACTTTTACAGAGATGATTGAATTGATACAGGGTCTAAACAAGAGCACCGGTCGCAATGTAGGGATTTATCCTGAGATCAAAAAACCAGGTTGGCACACACAACAAGGTTTTTCGATGGAAGAAACCTTGCTTGAAATTCTGAATCGGTATGGGTACAAGGGTTCAGATGTGAAAATTTTCGTACAATGCTTCGAGACCGAATCACTAAAGAAACTTCGGTTTGAGTTAGGAACTGACTTACCCCTGGTCTTGCTTACCTGGGAAGCAAGCTGGAATTATAGGGGAAATATTAAACCTTTTATTGCAGAACTTACAGAAGACATTCTTGATGAGATCGCAACTTATGCCGACGGTATCGGTCTGTACAAGGGTCGTATCGAGGCTAAGCCCGGTCTTGTAAACTGGGCTCATGAACGAGGCCTGTTAGTTCATGCTTGGACTTTTCGTGCAGATTCAATACCGGGTCAGTATCGGACTTTTAATGAAGAACTCTACCAGTTTTATATAATTTATAACGTAGATGGTCTTTTTACTGATTTCACTGACAGGACAGTGCAATTCCTCCGCTCCTGCTCATCTCTTGAGAAGTAGTAAGTATTAACCATGGTCGTAATCCGTTACTTGTGTTAGTGACAATAAGGAAGTAATTTCAAATTTTTATTCCTATTTTAAAGATTAAGAAAATTCCCAGGAAATATACTAAAAAAATTAACCAGGCAGCAATTCCCAAATTAAATACCGCTCTTTTGGGCTTATACACTACACTGGCAACAGCAATACTGGTGAGAATTATAGCAATTAAGGCACTGATAATATGCTGGGGTGAGACTACACTTAAAATTGGCGGACCATCGTAAAATATGTCAGAGAAGAAAGGTATGGTCATATTAAGAATATTTGCTCCCAGGACAATGCCTACCGCAAGGTCATAAGCCTTTATTCTGATAGCTGCAAGGGCGGTAACTAATTCTGGCAGAGAGGTAATGATGGCTAACATTATAGTGCCCATAAAAGTTGTTCCCCATCCGGTAAGGTCAGCTAAACTATTGGCTACTTGGACTAACTTCATGGCAGTAAAGATTATTATTATGGCTGCTATTAAAAATTTGATGTTGGTTAAGGGCAAAGAATAGGCAGTATAATTTTCTTCAGGAACTCCCAGGACATCATCAGGTTTAGTTTTTTTACTATATTTGAATATTACGACAATACCTAAAAAATACAGAATTATTAAAATTAGGGAGTCTATGCCAACCCCCACAAAGAGAAACGATGGTTTTAATAACATGCTTAAGGTAGCAATTGCACACAGAAATATTCCTAAAATGGCAGTTAAAATCTGGCCGGGAGTAACTTCCCTAAGAAGCGGACCAGGACCATGAGCAAAGTCTGCTATGGCGATAATTAGTAGATTAAACATAATACTGCCGAAGATATTTCCAATAGCCAAGTTGGGAGCGTTGATCCAGGCGGCACCGGAGCTTGAAGTGATCTCGGGAAGAGAAGTAGCTAATGGGATTAATGCAGCTCCAATCCAGACCCTTCCTAATCCGGTCTTTTCAGCAATTATATCTCCATAACGGGTCAGTTTAGTTCCTGCAAAAATGATTATTAGCGCGCATATTAAAAATAGGAGCCACAAATTAAGCAGAGTATGTCATCCTCCTTGGATTGGCGTATCGTATTTTGTAAACTTGTTGCAATTAAAGATTCTTTTTTAATTTTAAAAAATTATAACATTTCTTTAAAAACTAATCAATTGATATAAAGAAAGTATCGAGTATATAAATACAGTGATGAGTGATGTGTAATGAGTAATAGGAGATATCGAGTAGTATGATTGTTTGCAGTGGATAGCTGAAAAAATTTTAAAAAAAATTAAATTTTATGCAGGAATTTTATTTTTTTTGTAGAATATATTATATAAAGAGAAAGAAAAACTTAAAATTTAAAGTAAATATGATAAAATATAAAATAAAAAAAGAGGGATAAAAATGATAAGGGTAAAAGTTTCCGGTGTAGCAATTGATCCGGTGACAAAGGGTTTTGTAGTAATTTTAAAAGATGAAACTGGAAAAAGGTGGCTTCCTATCTGGGTAGGGCATTATGAAGCGAAGATGATTTCTTTAGCTTTGGAAAAAGTAAAACCAGTAAGACCTTTACCTCATGATTTAATAAAAAACATTTTAGATTCCCTTGGCGCAGTTGTAACAAGAGTAGTAATTTGCAATATTAAGGATAATACTTATTTTGCTTCAGTTAAATTAAAAATAAATCAAGCAGAAAAAGAAATTGATGCCAGACCGAGTGATGCTATTGCTTTAGCCCTGAGGGCAAGTGCCCCTATTTACGTAACTGAAAAAGTATTAAATAAGGCTTCCACGGAGAAAATTACCCTGGAGGATGAAAGAGAAATAAAACTTACCGAGTTACAACAAAAGATGCAGAAAGCAGTAGAGATAGAAAATTATGAGGAAGCTGCTAAATTGCGGGATCAAATCAAGAGTTTAGAAAAGAGATAATCTTTTCTCACCTTTTTTCTTCAAAAACTATTAATCCCTAAATGGTTAATACAAAAAAAGTAGTAAATTAATTAATGGTGGAAGAATATTTTAGGGAAAATAAATTAAGTAAAAACAGATAAATTTTAAGGAAAGGGCAAAAATAAATAAATTATGAGAAAAGTAATTATAGATTCAGAAATTTTTACTCAATTTCCTGATTTTAAAAGAGGGATTATAGTTGTTAAGGATATAGAAAATACACTCGGTAACAAAAGAATAAAGAAACCTTTAAATAAAGAGATTGAAAAGAGGGCAAAGGAAGATTTAATTGAACATTCCCTTGTAAAAGTCTGGGATGAGGCGCATTTAAAGTTTGATTCTGATCCATATAAGTTTCCACCTTCAATAAAAGCACTTTTAAAAAGAATTAAAAAGGGCGGAGGTTTTCCTTTTATCAACTCAGTAGTAGCTTTATTTAATTATATTTCTATAAAATATCTTATCCCTTGTGGCGGAGATGATGTGAGTAAAATTGAGGGAAATTTACTCCTTGGTTTTGCCAAAGGAGATGAATGGTTTGTTGCTTTAGGCAGTGAAGAGAAAGAGAATCCTCAACCCGGAGAGGTAATTTATGTTGATGATAAAACCTTGAAGGTAATGTGTAGAAGGTGGAATTGGCGAAATGGTGATTTTAGTAAAATTACTGAAAATACTAAAAAAATGATTATTAATATTGATGGAATCGGGGTAGTCCCTCAATCAATTATAGAGGAAGCAAGAGATGAATTGGCAAAATTATTAATAGAGCAGTGCAAAGCAGAATTAACTACTAATTTACTGAATCGAAATAATAGAGAGATTGAAATAGATTTTTAAATTATCTCAGGAGATGCTACTTTAACATAGTAAGAAGGGAGCAATAGTAAGATATGAAAAAAGATAAAAAATATTATCGCGATAGTTTAAGAGAGTTAAAACCATATGACCCTCATGAAGTACCTTACAAAATAAAATTAAATGCCAATGAAAACCCCTATGGTTTGCCAGAAGAAATTATTGAAGAGATATTAAGGAAAGTTAAAAATTTAGAATTTCCTCGTTACCCTAACGCAAATTCTGTGAAGTTAAGTGAAGCTGTTTCTTCTTTTTGGGGTTTAAGCGGAGATAATATAGTTATTGGAAATGGCTCTGATGAACTTATTGATTATTTAATCAAGGCTTTCTCCGAGAAAGGGAGAAGGGTTATTACTACCGCGCCCTCTTTTGCCATGTATAAAATTTATTCAATTATTAATGGTTCTAATTTTGTACAAATTCCTTTAGGTCAGGGCAATTTTAGTTTAAATGAAGATAAGATTTTAGAGGAAGCAAAAAAAGAAGATTCTTCTGTAGTTTTTATAGCTTATCCCAATGCCCCTACCGGAAATTATTTTGCTGAGGACAAGATTACAAAAATAATTGAAGAATCAGGTTGCCTGGTAGTAGTGGATGAAGCTTACTTTGAGTTTGGAGAAAAGACTTTTGTACCTCTTATTTCTCAATACGATAATTTAGTTATCCTTAGAACACTTTCTAAAGCTTACAGTATAGCCAGTTTACGGGTGGGATATTTACTTTCTAATCCTGAAATCATAAATGAAATAAGAAAAGTAAAGAGTCCTTTTAATGTAAATACTTTTTCTCAACTTGCCGCTCAGGTAGTTTTTGAAAATAAAGAAATTTTAAAAGATAGCATAAAGAAAATCGTTGGAGAACGCAAAAGGTTAACAAACAAAATAAACGAATTTCCGCCTTTCAAAGCCCATCCTTCGCAGACTAATTTCGTTCTGGTTGAGGTGGGCTCTAAAGAAAATGCAAATCTGGTTTATAATAGTTTATTGGAACAAGGAATTCTAGTTCAGATAGTTTCTGATCCGCTTTTTTCAACCTCCCGGTATTTCTTACGCATAAGCGTGGGGAATAAAGAGGAGAATGATATTTTGCTTAAAGAGTTAAAAAATGTATCAAAGAACCATTCCCTGACACGTTTTTAAAGGAGTGATAGAGATGATCAAATTTGATAAATTTACCGTCAAAGCTCAGGAAGCAATTGGCGAAGCACAACAAATTGCTACCAGCTATAACCATCAAGAGATAAAAAGCGAACATCTTTTATTAGCTTTAGTTAATCAGAAAGGAGGAGTTATTCCTTCAATATTGCAGAAATTAGAAGTTAATTCTGAAGAACTTAAAGTAAAATTAGAAAGATTATTAGAAAAGATTCCTCAGGTTTATGGAGGGAGCGGTGGACAACAACATATAGGCAATGAACTTAATGATATATTAAATACAGCTCAACAGGAAGCTCAAAAAGTAAAAGATGAATATGTAAGCACGGAACATTTATTTATTGCTTTGGTTGAAGCAGGAGGAACCAGAGTTAGCGATTTATTAAAAGAAGAAGGGATTAACAAAGATAAAATTTATCAGACCTTGGTAAATATTCGAGGAAGTCAAAGGATAACTGATCAGAATCCGGAAGAGAAATATCAGGCCTTAGAACGTTATTCCCGTGATCTAACTGAATTAGCCAAAAGAGGAAAACTCGATCCGGTAATCGGGCGGGACGTAGAGATAAGAAAAGTTATGCAAATTCTCTCCCGTCGTACGAAGAATAACCCTATGTTAATAGGTGAACCCGGGGTAGGGAAAACTGCCATTGCCGAAGGTTTATCACAGAGAATTATGCGGGGAGATGTCCCTGAAGGATTAAAGAGTAAAAAGATAATAGTATTGGATATAAGTGCTATGGTTGCTGGTGCAAAGTATAGAGGAGAATTTGAGGATCGTCTAAAAGCTGTTTTGAAAGAAATTCAACGGGCTGAAGGAGAAATAATCGTTTTTATAGATGAAATTCATACTTTAGTAGGAGCAGGAGCAGCAGAAGGAGCCATAGATGCTTCTAATATGTTAAAACCGGCTTTAGCTCGCGGAGAACTTCATTGTATCGGAGCAACTACTTTAAAAGAATATAAAAAATATATTGAAAAAGATGCGGCCTTGGAACGGCGGTTTCAGCCGGTATTAATTAAAGAACCTTCGATAGAGGATACAATTTCTATTTTAAGAGGGCTAAAAGAAAGATATGAAGTACATCATGGAGTAAAGATAAAAGATTCAGCCTTAATTGCGGCAGCTATCCTTTCGGGTCGATATATAACTGATAGATTTTTACCTGATAAAGCTATTGATTTGGTTGATGAAGCAGCTGCCAGCCTAAGGATAGAAATTGATAGTATGCCTACAGAGATAGATGAAGTGGAAAGAAAGATTATTCAATTAGAGATAGAAAAACAAGCTTTAAAAAAAGAGAAAGATGCCAGTTCTCAAGAACGATTAAAAAAGATAGAGCAGGAACTAAGCACCCTTAAAGAAAAAAGGGATAGTATGAAATTGCATTGGAATAATGAAAAAGCTTATATTCAAAAAATTCATGAAATAAAAAGTAATATTGAAAAATCTAAATTAGAAGCCGAAAAAGCAGAGAGAGAAGGGAACCTTAATCGAGTTGCCGAGTTAAAGTATGGAATATTACCTCAACTTCAAAAAAAACTGGAGGAAGAAAATAAAAAATTGGCTTCTTTGCAAAAAGAAACCAAGATGCTTAAAGAAGAAGTAGACGAAGAGGATATCGCAGAGATTGTCTCTAAATGGACCGGTATACCCGTTGGCCGACTTATAGAGGGTGAAGCAAATAAATTAGTCAGGATGGAAGAAGAGCTTAAAGAAAGAGTAGTCGGACAAGATGAGGCAATTAGATTAATTTCCAATGCTATCAGAAGATCCCGGGTGGGGATAGCAGATCCCAAAAGACCGGTAGGTTCATTTATCTTTATGGGGCCCACGGGCGTAGGAAAAACCGAGCTTGCACGAAGTTTAGCTAATTTTTTATTTAATGATGAAAATGCCCTGGTACGTATTGATATGTCTGAATATATGGAAAGACACAGTGTAGCCCGGTTAATCGGGGCTCCACCGGGTTATGTCGGATATGAAGAAGGAGGTCAACTCACCGAAATTGTTAGGCGCAAACCTTATTCAGTTATTCTCTTTGATGAAATCGAGAAGGCCCATCCCGATGTTTTTAATATTCTATTACAGATTTTAGATGATGGACGCCTAACTGATGGACAGGGCAGGGTAGTTAATTTTAAAAACTCTGTTCTGATTATGACTTCTAATATTGGAAGTCAGTGGATTTACGAAATGAATAAAGAGAATAAAGAATCTGTCATGCAGAAAGTAAACGATTCTCTTCGTGAGCACTTTAAGCCAGAATTTATAAATAGACTTGATGAGATAATTATTTTTAACAATTTAGATAAAGAACAGATTATTAAAATTGTGGATATTCAGTTAAATATTCTAAGGGAGAGATTGCAGGACAAGAAGATTGGTTTGAAAGTGACTACAAGAGCAAAGGAATTTTTAAGTGAAAAAGGGTATGACTCACATTATGGAGCCCGGCCTTTAAAGAGAACTATTCAAAGATATATTCAAGACCCCTTAGCTTTGCAGATTTTAGAGGGAATTTTTCAAGAAGGGGATAAATTAGAAGCTGATTTGGATAAAACAAACGAGAAAATAGTTTTTAAGAAATTGTAAATTTTAGATAGTTAGCAAATTAGTATATAGTGAAGAATAGCGTGGAGCGTATAGCGGATAGAATGCAGTGATGGGTAATTTGTAATATGTAATGAGTGGAATATAGTGATAAGTGATATGTAATGAGTAATAGGTCGTAAATTTCAAGTTTGAAAAAAGGAGTAGGGGCGTATTGCATACGCCCTCAATAGTCTATATAACATCGTAGGATAGGCGTCTCGCCTGTCAATATATGCTGTACGTACCCGCGCACTACTATATACTATTTGAATAAGTTTTGAATTTTGAATTATAGTTTTGCGCTTTTCGCTTTAAGTTTTTAGTTAGTTGGTGATTTAGTTTTTTAAACTAATTAACTAATTAACTAAGTAACCAGCTAACTAATACTATCGACTAATCGGTCAATCGGTCAATATAAATGAAAAGGAGCACAATGAATGTTTACAAAATATATAAACAATTTTTATCAAACTATGTTAAGTTTTTTTAGTCCGGGAAACATCGTTCTATGGTGGGGAAAATTAATAACCATAATTATAATATTAGTGGTATCAAAGATAGCTTTATCCGTAATTAATAAACTAATAGAAAAATCTTTAACCCCCTTAAAAAAATCTAAAAATTATAAGAAGAAGATTTCTCGAGCAAACACTCTTATTCCTCTTTTACAGAGTATTTCTAAATATGTAATTTATTTTATCACCGGAGTAATAGTCTTAAGAGAATTCGGGATAGATACTACCGCGATTATTGCCAGTGCCGGAGTTGTTGGTTTAGCAGTTGGTTTCGGAGCACAATCTTTAGTAAAGGATGTTATCTCAGGCGCTTTTCTGATTTTTGAGGGAACGATTGCGGCAGGAGATTCTGTTAATGTAGGAGAACATTCCGGTACAGTGGAAGTTATTGGCTTCAGGAATATTCATTTAAGGAAATTTTCAGGTGAGTTAAGAGTAATACCTTATGGAGAGGTCGCTAGTTTTGGTAATTTCAATAGAGGATATATGAGGGCTATTGTTAAAGTAGGGGTAGCTTATGAGCAGGATGTAGAGAGAGGGATGAAAACCTTAGAAAGTATTGCCAATAAATGGGCTAAAGAGAATAAAGATATTGTTTTAGAACCTCCAGTTGTTCAAGGAGTATTATCTCTTGGTTCTTCAGATGTTACTTTAAGGATAGCAATTAAAGTTAAACCAATGACTCATTGGGGAGCAGAGAGAGAACTTAAGCGGAGAATTAAAGACACGTTTGATGAAAAAGGAATAGACATACCCTTCCCCAGACAGGTAGTCTACCTAAAAAGAGAGAAAAAATAAAGATAAACAAAACTGATTCCAATTGATATTTAAAATATCAATTGGAATCAGTTTTCGCAAAGAATAAAAATTCTTAGAGTATGAAATACAAGTAAATTTGTTTTAAGATTATGCTAAAATAATCTTTTGAAAGATTCCGTTTAAAAACACACTTTTTGTCTTCTTAAGGAATATTAATATAATCAATATCTATATCGGAAACTCCACAATTAATCTCTATCTCCGCTATGAATTCTGATTCGTTGTAATTATGGGAAATATATGTACCGCTTCTCTTAATAAAGTCGTCAAGGTCTTTTACTGCAATTCCCGAATCAATATTCACTGTTGCTCCCACATTTTTAGGTATGGCAATATTAATATTAGATAGCCCTGTATCTATGATTATTTTAGAATTATATTGAGGTAAAACCAGGTTAATATTACTTGCTCCGCTTTCAATATATAGTTTTTCTACTTTAAAATCTGATAGATTACAATCTACATCAATAGCGCCTGTTTCAACAGATAGATCATATATTATTTGATTATTTAATTTTAACTCCCAGTAATTTTTAATATTACTGGAAATCACCTTTCTTGTTACCGGCGAATGGTAGATAAGTATGTCGGCCTCTTTTTCGGTATGGGAGAATTTTTCAAAAGGCTCAAATTCTTTAAATCGATATTGAGAAATACATTCATAAAGTAGAGGGGTGGATTCGCCCAAGACAAGCTTTCCTACATCAAGATTTAATTTAATTGAAGCTCTTTCAATTTCAGGATACTCCTTTATTTCTAAAACTTTTGTTTCTAAAACTTCTTCAGTTTCAAGAGCTGTTTCGGTATCCGGAGCTGTTTCGGTATCCGGAATTACTTCAGTTTCTAAAGCTGTTTCAGTTTCAGGAACTTTTTCAACTTCAATAACTATTTCACGGCTAAGAGTTTTTAATTCTTTTACCATTTCTCCTTCAAAACTAATTCCCACATAACTTGCTCCCACTCCTGCAATAATTCCCAGAAATATAATTAGTGGTCCCAGGAAGGAAAGACTTCTTCCCCTGAAGATTAAAGATAAACCTAAACTTATTACCAGTAAGGGCCAGAGTTTGAATAAATTTGACCATACAGACCATTCTAATACTTCCAAAGTATTTGCCAGGAGTATTCCACCTATAAGTAAAAAAGTTAATCCCTCAACAATTTTATTTGCTTTCATTTTTTTCACCTCAATTTTATTAATTTACCAATTCACCAATTAAATTAGCCTGTAGTAAATAGTGAATAATTATTAGTAGAAAAACGATTTTATAGTTTTTAATGTAGGGGTCGGATTTATGCGATCCGTGTTTTGCGGGTTTGGTGAATCAAACCTCCTACACATTACTAATTACTTTATTACTGTTTTCTTCACGCGATACGCGATACTGTTTTATTCTTTCTTAGTAAAATTAGACCAGGCATTAGCAATTAACAGGTCAATTAACCTTTGTTGGTCAGATAAAAATTCAGGATTTAGACCTAAGGCAATTTCTCCTTCTCTTACAGCATTTTCGTAATCTTGGCTACGATAATAAGATAAGCCTAATTTATAATGTGCCTCGGAGAGGATATAATTTGAATCTGCTAACTGAAGAGCCAACTCATAATTTTGATGGGCTTTTTTAAGTTCTCCTGCATCATAATGCATATTACCTATTTCAATAAAGGCCTGGGCAAAATTATCAAAAGTAAAATCTTCGATGTATAAGGGGTAAAATTTTTGGGATAATACTTTTTCCATTATGGCTTGTTCGTATTCTTTGCCTTTTAGATTAATAAGTCCTAATCGGTAATGTGCTATAGCTACTGATTTTTTATCTTCAGTAAATTGAGTAGCTTTATTGTAAGCAGATACAGCTTGATCAATATTTCCCACGCTGCTATAGTAATCACCTAAATTCAAACAACAAGCAGCACTTTCCTGGTAAGCTAAAAAATTGTCCAGGATATAAGGACTGGCTTTAAGTTTGCCCAATTTTATATATGTCTCTGTTGCTTTAATAAATTGATCATTATCCTGATAGAGCTGGGCTAATTCGGAAGTAAGCTTGTCATTTTGAGGAATGAGTTCAGCAACTTTTTCGTATTCTATTATTGCCAGATCATACTCGAGCGTATCTTTATATATCAATCCCTTTACAAAATAGGCAAAGGCATTATTAGAGTCCTCGATAATAATCTGAGATAGATTTGTAAGGGCTGATTCTTTTTCCCCCATTTTGTACAAAGCATAACTCTGATTTATCCTGGCTAATATATTCATTTCATCTAAATCCAAAGCTTTTTGGTATTCTTTTTCCGCAGGTTCATATAGGTCTAATGAGCAATAAAAATTTCCCATATTGATGAAAGCGAAGATATCAGGTTTCGCGGTTTTGCTTTCTATAATTTGTTGCAATAATTTTTCTGTTTCAGTACTGGCAAAGACAGTAGTAGTAAAAAGGGCTAATAAAATTATTAAAAAGATTACAAAACTTAATTTCAAATTTTTTCTATACATATCTATTATCCTTTCTTTTTTTAGTATTTTATAATTTTACGGATAAAGTTGAAGAAATTTACCAAAAAAATTTACACCCAATATTTATATATTCAACATTATTTTCAAAAATCCTCTTTTTTA